>Ga0209210_1003389_pt1 | contig 10849 bp, 15 predicted proteins | sample RifGroA1_FD_183991 | JGI IMG/M metagenome (GOLD analysis project Ga0209210, IMG submission 183991) | Contaminated groundwater microbial communities from Rifle, Colorado, USA - Rifle Groundwater A1 (SPAdes) (version 2) | ecosystem: Environmental > Aquatic > Deep subsurface > Groundwater >...
TGACTCTAGTCCTCTCGCCAGGAATCGAACCTGGATTTCAGGCTTCGGAGGCCTACGCTCTATCCGTTGAGCTACGAGAGGATTTTGCTGGTGCTCCCGCCAAGAATCGAACTTGGATCAGCAGATCCGCAATCTGCTATTCTATCCGTTGAACTACGGGAGCAATGCTCTTTTGTATCACAAACCGAGCATCTGCGCGATGTGGTGTCCCATGTGCGGCGTCTGCTCCTCCTCTTTGGCAAAGCGCTTGATATACGCGCGCACGTTCTGCGCGCGGCCGGGGTCGCCAAGCGAGATCACGAGCTGTGGGTGGAGTATCCCTTGTGTAGAAATGAGTAGGTGCGGGTCGCGGGTGTCTTGCTGTATCCAAAACGAGACAACGCTGTCCCAGCGGTACAAGGTGCCGTCCATCGACACGCCGCGCGGGTTGAGGCCGACCGTATGCTCGCGCGGGCCGCGGTGCACCAACACGCCAAAAGAGCCCGTGGCAAGAAATATAATGACCGCCAACAGCGGGTTGCCCAGCACTACCGACAGCACCGCCGCGGCCAGGGCAATAAGCCCCAAGCCCCAGTACCAATCAATGGTGCGCTCGGTGTGCGTATGCGTATCAATGCTCCACTGTATGCCGCTGTCCTCTGCCATGGGTTTATTATACGCCACTTGAAAATGGTACGGCTTGGATGCATATAGTCAAAACAGCCAACATGTATGCAGATATTAGGATGTTTACTGCAGGTGTTGAGATGGTCATACCGAATTTTTCTTTCAAAAAATGAGCAATAAAAGTCTCTTTATAAATACTTTCGATATCATGGTGAGTTCTTAACTTGTTTCCCAACAGCGTCAGCGGACATTTGAACCAAAATATTGCCCAAGTTGCGAGAAGTAGTGCAATGAGATAAAAGACTTCGCGCTTGAGCTCGGGAAATAACAAAACTAACGGCAAAGATAAGAAAGCACAGAAAATAAAAAATAAGTGCAGATATTCAACAATGGTTGTAAGCCGCCGAGTCACATTTTTATTATACGGCCGTACGGTGTTGCCTTAAACCATAAGGAATCGATTTTAGTGGTATACTGGTTGAGTGGGTGAGTATATAAGAAAACCGAACAGCGAGTGCCTGGTTTGTAGCAAGCCCGTCTATCGAAGACCGGTAGAGATTGAACACAATAAGGGTAGGGTGTATTGCAGTAGTGGCTGTTACGGGGTCGCAAGTAGAAAAGAAAAGTCGTGCGTAGTATGTAATAAACCCATACTCGCGCGTGCCAACAAAAAGACATGCAGTCGGGCTTGTGCCAATAAGAACAGAGCCGGAATTAAATATAAAGTCGGTCGGCCGCGCGATAATGCCCAAACGATACGAGCGATAAAATTGAGAATTATAAGGGAGCGAGGAGGTGTATGCGAGCGGTGCGCGTATAGCAAACAAGAAATATTACATGTGCATCACAAGGACAGAAACACAAAGAATAATAACGTAGACAATTTGGAACTCATTTGCCCGAATTGTCATTATGAGGAACACTACTTGGAGAAGAGCTGGTTGGGGAATAAAGAACGGAGGGTTGCGCCGAATGGTAAGGCACTTGTCTTGAAAACAAGCGGGCGAAAGCCCTTGTAGGTTCGAGTCCTACACCCTCCGCCATGAAAAAAATCGTCTTTATTTCCTGCGTGAGCAAGAAGCTACCCTGGCCGGCAAAGGCGCAAGACCTCTATGTCAGTCCGCTATTTAGACTCAACTTGGCCTACGCCAAGAGTTTGAGGCCCGACAAAATTTTTATACTCTCTGCCCGGCACGGGCTTTTGGGGCTCAACGACCGGATTGCTCCCTACGACACGACGCTCAACACCATGCCGGACAAAAAGCGAAAGGTTTGGGGCAGCAAGGTAATGCGGCAGCTGCGGGGAAAGGTAAATATTGAAAAAGACACATTCGTGTTTCTTGCGGGCGGGCGCTACCGAAAGTATCTGATGCCGCACATGAAGCACATAAAAGTCCCCATGATGCACCTCGGCATCGGCAAGCAGCTGCGCTTCTTAAAAAAGAACACCCGGTTAAAACATGCCACACACTAACTGCAAACAACTGCATCGGTGGGCAAACAGACTACCGCTTTTTAAATTTCCGTTTGATGAGAGCAAAATCCCGGAGGACGGTATTTATTTACTATTTCAAAAAAGGGAGCGTGCACATGGTACCAACCGCATCGTGCGGGTTGGTACGCACACGGGGGCGGGGCAATTGCGCTCGCGCCTGCGCCAGCATTTTTTGATGGAGAACAAAGACCGCAGTATTTTTAGAAAGAACATCGGCCGCTGTCTTCTCAACAAAACAAAGGACCCGTTTTTGAAGTGGTGGGAGATAGATTTGACGCCAAAGCAGGCGCGCGACCTGCACGGGCGGAGAGTGGACGGCATAAAAAAAGAAAAGTTGGAGAAAGAAATCTCAAAGTACCTGCGCGACAACTTTAGTTTTGCCACCGTCAGGGTAGACGACAAAAAGCGCCGACTCGCCCTTGAGGCAAAATTGGTTTCAACGCTGTCGTTGTGCGGGGAGTGCAAGCCCTCGGGCGCGTGGCTCGGCCGCTACTCGCCGCTGAAGAAAATCCGCGAGAGCGGACTGTGGCAAGTGCAAGGATTATGCGGCGAGCCCCTAAACGTAAAAGATTTTGTATACTTGCAGAAGCAATGAAATACATCGGGATTGATTACGGGACAAAAAATATAGGCGTTGCCGTCTCTGACGACAACGGTTCGATCGCTTTTCCGCATTCGGTCGTACCTGCGGGGCGTGACGCCATCTCAAAAATTGCGGCGCTAATAAAAGAAAACGGCGCGGGCGCGGTCGTGATGGGGGAGTCGCGCAACTTTGCGGGGGAGAAAAATGAGGTGATGGAGGATATTGAGCAGTTTAAACAAGACATCGGCGAGCTTGCGGGAGTGTCGGTACACTACGAGCGGGAGTTCTTTACCTCCGCAATGGCTGCGCGGCAGTTTGCGCCCGAGGAGGGCTCGCGCAAGGCGAATCCATCGCAAGAGAAGCTCGATGCCTCGGCGGCGGCTTTGATTTTGCAGAGCTATCTCGATAGACTAAAGAAATGATCACGATAGACGATTTCAAAAAAGTCGAAATGCGGATAGGGGAGATCCGCTCGGCCGAGCCCGTTGTGGGTTCGGAGAAGCTCCTTCGCCTTGTGGTTAATTTTGGCGACGAAGAGCGGCAGGTTATTTCCGGCATTGCCAAACACACTGCCGGTCCCGAAACTTTAATCGGAAAAAAGTTTGCCTTTGCCACCAATCTCGAACCGCGCTCACTTATGGGGATCGAGAGCCAAGCGATGATACTTGCGGTTGGAGGGGATGGGGAAACTCCTTTTGCAATACTCGAAGCGCCTGCAGCCGCGCCCGGTGCGCGGGTTAGATAATGTATTTTACCGAACACATAACAACAGCACACGAGCGCGGCTGGCAGTGGCTGGTCGAGCACGCGCGCAGCCGCTTTGCCTTGCTGTGGCTCGGGCTCCTGGGGGTGGCCGACACCATATTTCTCCCCATTTCGGTAGAGGCGTTTTTGGCGGTGCTGGTGCTCGCGCACCGCGAGCGGTGGAAGACGTTTCTTGCGGTGTCATGGCTCTCCTCCATCGTCGGCGCCGCGGCGGGGTACTGGATATTATTTTGGGCCTTCCGGTCTTTTGGCGAGCCGCTCCTCGCTTCGTGGGGGCTTGTCGACGCTTATGCGGGCGCGCAGGAGCTCCTCGGCGGGCAGATATTTTTTGCAATGCTGCTGGCGTCCTTTACGCCGCTTCCGGACAAAGTTTTTATTTATGCGGCCGGCGTGCTGGGCTCGCCCTTTGTGCCCTTTGTCCTCGGCTTTGCGATAGGACGCGGCGGCCGCATGGCCGTCGTTACCTACCTGGTGCACCGTTTCGGCGCGCCGGTGCTCGACCTTGTCAACAAATATTCAATCTGGGCGGCGTCCGGCGCTATCGCACTTTTGGTGGCGTATGCTATCGTGCACTGGCGCCTGCTTTTCTAGTAGTATATTAGAGGTTCGCCCCTCGTAGCATAATGGATAGTGCAGCGGACTTCTAAGCCGTTGATCCAAGTTCGATTCTTGGCGAGGGGACAAAAATTATTGCTGTTATATACTGCACGTATGAAAAGCGCTTTTGTGCATTTGGTCGGGCGATCCTACCGTGCTCTCACGCCCCTCATCTTTCTTGCCGACTCCGAGCCGGCGCACGACTTTGTACTCGACTTAAGCGAAGTGTTGGGCAAGGTCCCCGGCGTGCCGTCGCTTATGCGCGCGTGCATGCGCGTCAGCCATCCCTCGCTCAATACCACGGTCGCGGGGATTGAGTTTGAAAACCCTATCGGGCTCGCGGCCGGCTTTGACCACGAGGCGCAGATGCCGCGCATCGTGGATACGCTCGGATTCGGCTTCCAGAGCGTCGGCACGGTGACCAACGGCGCCTACGAGGGCAACCCGTACCCGCGCATCAAGCGCTTGGTCAAGTCGCGCACGATGCTGGTGTACAAAGGGTTTAAGTCGACCGGCATGAGCGCCGTCCTGCGGCGCATTAAAGGGCAAACATGGCGCGTCCCCGTCGGCATCTCAATAGGCCGCACCAATCCGCTAGGGGAGTACACGTACCCCGCCGCCATCGCCGACATTGTCGAATCGTTTACCAAAACACGCGACTCGGGTGCCCCCTTTGCCTACTTCGAACTGAACATCAGCTGTCCCAACATGTTGCACGAGGTTTCGTTCTACGAGCCGGAGCGTCTTGCACAGTTGCTTACGGCAGTGCGCGCGCTCAACCTCCCCAAGCCGCTTTTTATAAAAATGCCTATCAGCCTTCCGGATGAGGGCACAAAGGCGCTGCTTGACGTCGCTATGCGCTTTCCCGTCGCGGCGGTCATCTTCGGCAACCTGCAGATTAATCGCGCCGACCCGGCGTTCGACCCCCAAGAGCTCGCGACGCTTGCACAGTACCCGGGCAACTGGAGCGGGATGCCGTGCCAAAAACGCTCCGACCACCTGGTGACGCTCGCGTACAACCACGCAAAGGGCAGGCTTGCGGTCATCGGGTGCGGCGGCGTATTCAGCGCTGCTGATGCGTACCGCAAAATTAGGAACGGCGCATCGCTCGTGCAACTGGTCTCGGCGACGGTCTGGGAGGGGCCGCAGGTGCCGGCGGAAATTTGCGCCGACCTGCCCGCATTGCTGGAGCGCGACGGCTTCAAGAATATTTCCGAAGCGGTCGGCGTCGACTCAGGCAAATACTAAGAGAGCGTGGTATATAAAAGGGGCATGCGCGATTAGCTCAGTTGGTAGAGCACCCCGTTTACACCGGGATGGTCGCAGGTTCGAGTCCTGCATCGCGCACACATGAAGATCATTTCTTTAAACACCTGCGGGGGCATTTTACGCGCTCCTCTCATGGATTTTATTCTGCGGGAGGTTCCGTCTGCCGATGCTTTTTGTTTTCAAGAGATGTATCAAAACGACGTTGGTATTGCGGAGAAAGAAGGCACTAGGATGAATTTGTATGGCGAGATTGCCGCCGCATTACCTGACTTTTCCGGCACATTTGAAGCGGCGGTAGAAGGCAAAAATTTCGATATTCCTATTGATAAGCCGGTCAAATGTGGGTTGGCGATTTTTACTAAAAAATCGCACACTGCCGCATACGGATCAGTCTTTGTCGCCGGTTCGTATAACACGCTTATTCCAGAAGGTTCTCATGTAAATTGGCCGACTGTGCTACAATACGCAGAAATTGCCGGTCCAAGCGGAACATTCGTGCTTGCCCATATACACGGCCTCTCTTATCCGGGAAACAAGCTCGATTCTGCTGCGCGGATCGCGCAGTCCGATGCAATTGTCCGCTGGGTCCGTTCGCAGAAAAATCCGACGGTACTTTCGGGTGATTTTAATCTTTTGCACGGCACGCAAAGCATTGCCAAAATAGAGGAAATTCCTATGCGTAATTTAATCAAGGAGTACGGGATAAAAAATACGCGCCCGATAAATCACCTGTTGAGATATCCTGAACACAGCCGCCAGCTCTTTGCGGATTATGCGTTTGTTTCTCCGCACATTGCGGTTAAAAAATTCTCGGTTCCGGACATAGAAATTTCTGACCATCTTCCTCTTATTTTGGAGTTAGCATAAATATATGGGAACCTCAAAAATAATTTTTGAAGATGATGATCTGGTCGTGGTTGATAAACCGTCGGGATTTATTGTCTACCCCGACGGCAAGCACGACTACCCGGCCCTTAGCCACTGGCTCGAAAAGAAATACGGAGAAGGCGGGTTTCATTTTGTGCACCGCATTGACCGCGAGACCTCGGGCGTGTTGGTGGTGGCCAAAACCGCCGATGCATACGCGGCGCTCAAAGAGCAATTTAAAGACCGCGAGATTAAAAAAGTGTATCGCGCGTTTGTGCACGGCGCGCTCAAAGAGGAGCGCGGGCAGATTGAGCGTGCAATAGGGAGCGCGCGCGGCGGGCGCGGGCCCCGCTCGGCCATGCGCCCATATGGAGTAGAGCGCGCCGCTTCGACGGTGTGGAAGCGCCTTATGAATGGCACTGGGTGCGCATATATAGAAGCCTTCCCCAAAACCGGCCGGACGCACCAAATCCGCGTGCATTGCGCTGCCATCCAGCACCCCATTATTGCCGACGTGCTCTACGGCCCCGGCCGCCCCCAACTGTTGGGGTTTAAGCGCTTGGCCCTGCACGCGCTCTCCATCACCATCGCGCACCCCACCACCGGCAAAGAGATGACTTTTAGTGCGCCCTTACCACAAGATTTCATTGATGCGGAGGCTGAGCTAAAGGCGACTCCTTAGCCCTGGAAGGTGTTGCCTTTGGTTTTTCCCCGTGCTACTCTTTGCTCTCTAAGTATATGAAATCTGCTGTCAAAATATCGCCCGTGGACATGCAGAAGCGCGCCGATTTGGGCCTGCGCTCCGGCGACGTGGTCCGCGTTTGGCAGAACATCGTCGAGCTTAAGACCGCCAAACAGGCCAACAAAAAAGAAATTACAACTAAAAACGTCCGCAAGCAGGCGTTTGAGGGCACAATACTGGCGGTCAAGCACGGCACCGAGGCGGGGGCGACCTTTACGGTGCGCCGCATTGCCTCGGGTGTGGGGGTGGAGAAGATATTTCCGCTCTACTCGCCGATGATAGACGAGGTCGAGGTGCTGCGCCGCACGCGCACGCGCCGCGCCAAGCTCTATTTTATCCGCCGCAAGGCCGCCCACGACGTCAAGCGCGCGATGCGCCGCAGCATTGCCGTCGACCAGCGCGGGCGCAACACTGACACCAAAGCCGCAACTCCCGCCGCGGTTACTTCCGAAACTCCCGAAGTTGCGGTAGAGTAATTTTGTTCGACATAATGCCCGGGTGCTGAAACCTGGTAGACAGGCACGCTTGAGGTGCGTGTGTCGCAAGACGTGGAGGTTCAATTCCTCTCCCGGGCACCAGAAGGGGTTAATAGAAGTTTCTGAATGTCCACAGATTTGTGTATTTACTGTCCGGCTGCATAATTATAAAATTAAAGGGTGCTAAGGAGGACTTGTAAAAAATGCAAGAAGAAGTTTTTGACCAAAGCCTTCTATGTTAAGCGAGGGCAGGGAATATATTGTTCGCGACCCTGCCACTTTCTGGACGCCCGCGAGAGAATTTTGAAGCATTGTGACACCTGCGGCGCAGAGACGTTTAAAAAACCAACACAAATAAGACGCTCAAAAAGCGGAAAGTATTTTTGTAACAAATCTTGCCAAACCATATGGAGGAATGCCTATTTCCACGGGGAAGGTCACCCAAATTATAAAGAGGGCCTGTATTCATACCGGAGCGTGCTTGATAGAAATAAAGTAGTTGCCATTTGCCGCCGATGTAAGACAACTGACAAGAGAGTGCTCGCGGTGCATCATATAGATCAGAACAGAAAAAATAATAAAGTAACAAATCTTGCGTGGCTTTGTCACAACTGTCACCACCTCATCCACCGGTATCCAGAGGAGCGGAAAAAAGTTCGAGTTTAGACGAATGTGTGGTATAAAAGTTCGTATAGTTGGTGGTTGTAGCTCAGCTGGTAGAGCTCCTGGTTGTGGTCCAGGCGGTCGTGGGTTCGAGCCCCATCAACCACCCCATGAAAGGATTTAGAGATTTTATATTGCGGGGCAATGCGGTTGACTTGGGCGTAGGTGTGATGGTCGGCGCCGCGTTCGGCACGGTAGTAACGGCGTTGGTCAAAGACCTGATGACGCCGTTTATTGCGGCACTGTTTAAACAACCCAACTTCTCATCGTGGACGTTTACTGTCAACGGCAGCGAGTTTATGTACGGCGATTTCCTCAACGCGCTCATTTCGTTTGTAATAGTAGCGACGACCATTTACTTTTTTGTCGTACTACCGGTCAACCGGCTGATGACCCGCTTTAAAGGCGCCCCCGAGTCGCCGAAAAAAAGCCCTGAAGAAAAGCTGCTCGAAGAAATCCGCGATTTGCTGAAGGAGCGGCAGTAAGGGTAGAATAGTGTCATGTCTGAACAAAAAAACTTTGAGTTGAACCCTTCCGTTTCTATCCTTATCGCGGGCGTGCTGATTGCGGGCGCTATCCTTTTTGTAAATCTGCAGCCGCAGTCGCCCGCCGCCGTTGCCGCGGGCGGAGCGCAGGCACCCACCACCGCCACTAACGTCCGGCCGCCGTCGGCGCAAGATCACATCGTCGGCTCCCTCAATGCGCCGCTCGTGCTCATCGAGTACACAGACTTCCAGTGCCCCTTCTGCTCGTTGGTGCACCCCACGCTCAAAAAGATAGTGCAGGAGAGCAACGGCAATATTGCGTGGGTGCTGCGCAACTTCCCGCTCGAGAGCATCCACCCTAATGCGCGCCCCGCCGCGCTCGCGGCCGAGTGCATTGCGCAGGAGCTTGGCAACGACGCCTATTGGAAGTTTGCCGACGCGATGTTTGCCGACCAGAGCAAAATAAGCCCGGCGTACTTAGGGCAGCTGGCGCTCCAACTGGGCGCGCAAAAGGGGGCATATGAAGCCTGCCTTGCCTCGCCCGCCACCGCCAAAAAAGTGGACGCCGATGCCGCCGAAGTCCAGCAGAACGGCGGTCAGGGCACCCCCTACACCATCCTGTATGATAAAAGGGGCCAGACGGGCGTCTCCGGGGCGCTCCCATACGAGACGTTTAGTGCTGTAATCAAAGCCTTCCAGGCGCGTCCATAATGAGATATGAATGAATTTTTTAACACCAGGGCAGGGAAGACGCTCGTTATTATTGGCATTGTTTTTTTGGCGGTCCTTACGCTTGGGCAGATACAAGGCCTGCGCTACATCGGCGCGGGGGTGCAGCCCGCTAACACCATAAACGTCAGCGGCTACGGCGAGGCGTTTGGGGCGGCCGACATCGCCACATTCAACTTCTCCGTTGTGTCGGAAAAGTCGACCGTCGCCGCGGCGCAGACGGACGCAACGGACAAAATCAACGCAATAACCAAATATTTGAAAGACGCCGGTATTGAAGAAAAAGACATCCAGACCACCGACTACTCGGTCAATCCGCAGTACGACTACGTGGCGCAGGCGTGCACCTCCGGGTACTGCCCAGGCGGCCGCCAGGTCTTGCGCGGCTATCAGGTGCGGCAGACCACCACGGTTAAGGTCCGCGACACCGCCAAAGCGGGCGACCTTTTGACCGGCGTGGGCACCAAGGGCGCTACGGAAGTGTCGGGGCTCAACTTTACCTTCGACGACCCCAACAAATTGCAGGACGAGGCCCGCGGCGAGGCTATTGCGGACGCCAAGGCCAAGGCTGACGCGCTTGCCAAACAGCTCGGCGTCACGCTGGTGCGCGTGGTCTCTTTTAACGAGAATACCGGCGGCAACCCATCCCCGATGTACTACGCCAAAGACACGGCCGTTGGCATGGGCGGCGCCGAGCCCGCGCGCGCTCCGGAAATATCGGTAGGCCAAAATAAGGTGCAAAGCAACGTCTCTGTGACCTACGAAATTCGCTAGGATTGACTACGTCCGCTCGTTTTAGTAGTATCTCCTCGAACCTAGAACCGAGGGAAGTTCCATGAGAGATGCCAAAGCGTCGGAAGTCGTCAACCAACTCATTCGGCTCGCCAAAGTATTCGATGTCCGCAACGCGACATTCTTGATTGCCGATGGCCTTGCTGGCAGGGAATTTGGGAAGGCGGTCGCCGAGATTGTCCATCATGGGACACCTACTCAGCAACAAGCCTTCAAGCTGGCGCTCTATTCGGGTGCGCTCGCTATGGGCAAGGACCCTGACCAGTATGGGCTCAAGTTCGTTGCCTATTGGAGTGGCGAGGACGAGCTGTTTATCAAGAACCTTTGTGAATGGGCTGACGCGCAGACAAGTTAGTCGAGAGCCCCATCATCTAACAGGATGCCGCCAGCTAAGGCGGCATTTTGCTTTCTTGACTCACCCTCACAACAAGAGTATTATGGCGGAAAGGCCCGAGAGGGCTTTTAAAAATGCCAAATTTTAGCAATAGGCCAACAAACCACTATGCCTCAATATTTTAGAGACGTCCGTGCGGAAATAAAGCATGTCAGCTGGCCCAGCCGCCGGCTCACTATTGTGTACACCGTGGTAGTGATTATTGTGTCGCTCGCGGTCGCGGTCTACCTCGGCCTCTTGGACTACATCTTTACCGGACTCATTAAACTTGTTATCTAAAAAATATGGCTAAACAAGATACTTCTGTCGGGCGCGCGTGGTACGCGATACACACCTATGCCGGGTATGAAAACGCGGTGGCGCGCAACCTGCGCCAGCGCATCGAG
>Ga0209210_1003391_pt1 | contig 10840 bp, 11 predicted proteins | sample RifGroA1_FD_183991 | JGI IMG/M metagenome (GOLD analysis project Ga0209210, IMG submission 183991) | Contaminated groundwater microbial communities from Rifle, Colorado, USA - Rifle Groundwater A1 (SPAdes) (version 2) | ecosystem: Environmental > Aquatic > Deep subsurface > Groundwater >...
CTCAATTCTCCCGCCAATAAGCCATTCGGAAATTTTTTTCTCAATATGGTCGGAAATGGCGCGTTGCATCGGCCGGGCTCCGAAAACCGGGTCGTATCCGATTTCGGCGATTTTTTCAATAAGAATATCGTTAATTATGAAATCTATTTCTTTTTCCTTAAGGCGTTTCTTCAATTTTCCCAGCATCAGGGCGGCGATTTTCTTCAGATGTTCCGGCGCCAGATGATGGAAAGTTATAATGCCGTCAAAGCGGTTTAAAAGTTCGGCCTTGAAAACGCCGGCCTTCTGAATCTCGTCTATAATTATTTCTTTCAGAGTGGAGGGGTCAATGCCTTTTTTTGTCATCTCCCATATCAACCGGGAGCCGGCGTTACTGGTGGCGATAATAATATTGTTGCGCAAAAAAACTTTTTTGCCGAAAGCGTCGGCAAAAAACCCCTCGTCTAAAATCTGCAGAAACAAATCTTTGACTTTTTGGTCGCATTTTTCAAATTCGTCAAGAACCAAAAGGCCATAGGGCTTATCCCGCATGCTTGCGGCTAAAATTCCGGGTTCATTTTTCTCAAATAAGCCGATTAGTCTTTCAAGGCCGTTCTCGTTTTGATATTCGCTCATATCAAAACGGGTCATGGCCAAATCGTTTCCAAAATAAACTTCTGCCAAGGCTTTGGCGGTCTCGGTTTTTCCGACGCCGGTGGGTCCGAGAAACAGAAACGAAGCAATCGGTTTTTTGCTTTCTCCTATTCCCGCCCTGGAGCGGCGGACCGCCGCAGAAATCGCGCCAATAGCTTCTTCTTGGCCAACGACTCTTCTATGAAGAATTTCTTCCAGCTTCATCAGTCTTTCTCTCTCTTCCAATTTCAAAGGGCCAAGCGGCATCTTAATTTTTTCGCTTATAAAGTCGGAAATGTCTTGAGGCAAAACGACATTTCTTCCGGCTCCGCTAACCCTGGCCGAAACAACCTCCATCGTATCAATCGCCCTTTCCGGCAGCGCTCCTTCGGTTACATATCTGTCGGAAGACGCGATAATCTCGGAAATGGTCTGATAAGGAAAGAGCAAGCCGTTTTTCTGTTCAATCTCCATGGCAATCTCTTCAAGAATTTGATAAAGCTCGTCTTTTTCCGGCTCTTCGGTGCGGATTATTTCAAAATACTGCATTAGTCCGCTGTCCGGCTGCAAAAAGCGCTTATAATTTCCGGAGTCGGAAATGGCAATGACCTGTAAATTGCTGTTTTGAAGATACGGGTTGAGCAATTGCACCAAAGAAACGCCAAGGGCATTCGCGGAATTAAGAAAATCGGCGAAATTATCTATCACTAAAATAATGTTGCCGGCTTTGGCCGCGTCATTAAAAATACGAATAATCAGGCTCTCCAACTCTCCTTTGGTTTTAGCGGAGGCAACAAGAGAAGGGGCGTCGAGCTCCATAATTCGCTTGTATTCCAATTCCGGTCTGGCCCTGCCGGAATCTATCATATTATCAAGGCCGGCAATAGCCGTTCTTTTGCCTGTCCCCGGTTCGCCGACAATGAGAACGTTTGCCTGGCTGGAGCGCGACAGAACGGATTCAATCGCTCCGGTTTGTTTTTGGTGCCCCAAAAAATGAGAAAGGCGCTGTTCGGTTACGGGATGATTTGATTTAAAGGAACGGGAATATCGGTCTAAAAGATAAGTGGCTCCGTAAGCCCAGTCTTTGCCAAGGCCCCGAATGCGAACCAAATTATCTTCCAGCCACCACCGCGACGCTTTTTCTTTTTTCTCAAAAACAGCGCTTGCCCATTCTAACGCGCCCCTAACATCCTCTTTTTTAATTTTTCTCTCAAAAAATAATCGGGAAACATTTTCATCTTTTTCTAAAATATCGGGAATAATGTCATTAAGCCCTATCGTATTTTTATTTTTTAACCGGCCTTCTTGGATTTTTTCCGGGGAAGGAAAGAAATCTGCAGGGCTTGCCGTTGCCGCTTCGGAAATATGAGATAAACCGGCGCGGAATTCTCCGGCGTCAAGGCCGAGATGCGAAAAAGCGAATACGCCGACGCCTGTCTTGGAAAACGCATAAAGAATATTCGGGCCGGAAATAGACTTGTTCCGGAGCATAGTTTTTGAAAACAAGGAGGCGGCTCCAAAAGACAAGCAGTCGGCAACATTCCGCGATTCTTTGGGCGGCTCATCGGTTGATTTTGAAAGATAAAAACTCTCAAGGCAAAAATTAATCAAACGGAAAGCAAGAACTAAAAAGATGAAATCTATAAGTTTTTCTTTAGCGGACGCATACCCGGCCAAAGGACCGGCAATAAGCATAAAAATCGCGCCGAGGGAAAGTATGAGCAAAATATCCAAAAATTTGGCGATGCCGCGCCTAAACTTCTTGGGCAGGATATTATCAAGCCACAGCGCCGAAGCAAAACCGCTTCTTTTTAGGTCAAAATATGTTCCTTTATCGTCCAATCTTTCCATTTTAATTAAAAATTTTAAAAAATAATGTTATCCCCCTTGAAAAGCACAAAATCAGGAGAAACGGCATTCCCAGCCAGATCGCAAAAACCAGCGCGCCCAAAATGACAATTCCTGCTTCAGCCGCGAGACCAACAAGAATAAAAATACTGCGCACGAAAAAGCCGACAAGGCGCATTATGACGTTGATAATCAGAGTTTCAAAATATCTCCCAAGGTCAAAGCCGCGGCCGTAGTATTCATGCATCCTTTTCCAGGGAGAAAACAATGTGCGGAAAAGCAAACCAATCGAAAAAAAATGAGCGACAAACCAAAGAAAATTCCTCCAAATAATCAGCCCTTTTTTCAGGGCCGCTCCATAATGCCAAGAAAAATAATCTTTTGTAAAAATCAAGGCGTTCATACAATGTGAATTTTGCTCCAAATCAAATAAATCGGGAATTATATGACTAATCGCTTGCGTCTTTTACGGCAAACTCCCTACCGGGTCCGCAGTCAAAAAAGGAATAAAATTGACGTTATCGCTGACGGCGTTTCCGAAGCCAGTCGGATTTAGAGTCGGATGATATGGCCCAGTGGAATCGCCCCAGAAATTGTTGCGTGCGTTCATTGGATTAGGAGAACCAAGGGCGTGGGCACCGAATGTCATGTTATCATGCACGCTCGACTGGCTGACATTCACCGCGCCGCCATATTGAGAAATGCCGGTTTGGGAATTGTCAATTTCAGAAGAGGTGATATCGACCGTGCCGCTGGCTACATAAAGATTGCGATAGTAGTTTTGAGTGAGACGGCTGTTGGATAAAGAAAGACTGCCGCCATTGACAATCAGACCTGCGCCTCCGTCGCCGCCGTATCCGATGGTGCTGTAATTGAAATTAGCAATAGCGCCGGGATTAATAACAATGTCCCGCCAATCTCTGGGAGCGGGAACAGTGGCTGAGCCGTCATTGTTTGTGTCGCCGCCAACTGAATCATCTTTGATGGAGGTGAAATAAATCGGCTGGGAGGCGGTGCCATTGGCATTTAGGATGCCGTTAACAATGAGTTCGGAGCTCTGGTAGGCAAATTTTATGACTACGCCTGGGTCAATGGCGAGAGTGGTGCCGCTGGGAATTGTCAAAACGCCTTGGATAACGCACGGGCTTTGGTCTGTGCGGATAATGCTATCCTCGGAGATGGTGCCGGAAAAGGGACAAGTAATTGGCTTGGCCGGCGGAACGCAATCCAATCCCACTAGCGGATGGCAAACGGCTTTGTAGGCGTTGAGGCGACCACCAATTGGTTTATCAGTAGTAATCGGATCGGCTGTTTCAATGAGAATTTGTTTGATTTGAGCGGGTGAAAGTGCCGGCTTGATGGCTTTCAATAGCCCCGCCACGCCGGTGACCATGGGGGCGGATAAGGAAGTTCCTGCTGAACTCTTAGAATAATTATCTACCGGGGGAACTGTGGGACCCAAACCTGGGAAATCGCCCTTCCCTCTAATTGCAGGCGTATAAATATTTTCGCCAGGAGCAGAAAGGTCAACCCCGATACCAAAATTGGATGCTTTTATTGAAGAAACAATAAGTCTGCTATCATTCAAATCTGTCGCTCCAACGATAATAGTATTAGTTGCGCTTACATTCTGTGGCGTTAATGTCGTTACATTTTGATTATCATTCCCCGCAGCGATAATAAAAGTTTTGTCTAAATTGCCCTTAAAAACATCTCGCCAATAACCGGTAAAATCATTAAAATCCTCATCTTTAATTTTTTTAGATATATAACTTATATTAACAACTGCGTTTTGCGGCATTCTATCCGCAATTATTCCCAAACCCTGCGGCGTGAAATCAACAACGAGACCAGTTTCGGAGATTAAATTATAATTATCAGTAACGCCAGATAGAATTCCATTCATCTGGGGAAAACGATAATTTATAGAAGATGTTGAGGAAAGATTATTTGCCCCGATAATACCAGCCACTTTTGTTCCGTGTCCTGACGCATAATCGCTGCCATAAAAATATTCCGCTCGATCCTGAAGGGCAAAGGGACGGCTCCCTTTAAGATTCACATTTTCAAATTCGGGGTGTCTGCCATCGCGCGCGTCAATACCCGAATCTATTATCCCAATGGCTACGGGAAAAAGAGGCGTTCCGCTTTCTTTGATTTTATCCCAAGCGTCGAAAATTCTCACTCGTTCCTGATACGCCTTTAAAAAATCCGGGAATCCTAATTGCAATAACCGCTCTCGCAGATTTTCAGAATCCGTCATAAAAGATTGAGCATAAATATCAGAAAATCCAAGAAACACCGAAAGCGTAATAGCGGCCAATATGATTTTCTTTTGTTTAAATAAAATTTTTTTCATTTTACCAAATAGTGGTTTTTCCTCGGCAAAAATTCTCTATATACCAATCTCGAAATGCCCCTTTAAAATCTTCAAAGGGTGCGCTTAACATCGGATAGTATTCCGGACAAGAATTAGGATACCAAATCAAAAATATACTAGCTAAAAATACGATAAACGTAAAAATAATAATTAATACAAGCGTTTTATGTTTTTTCATAACGAAATAATCTTCAAAATATAACTTCTAAACAGTCCCTCGACTAAAGGATTAGTCATTTGGCGGATGGTTTGTATTTTAGCGCTTAATTCGTTGGCGGTATTTGTAATAACTTCAATTTGATATGCATTGGCGGATTCTACAAAGCCGACAATGCGGCCTCCGACTAAATCGGCAACGGCCTGAACATCGGAAAAAGTCGCACTATCAATAAAATTGACCACTATCTCGTTGACTACGTATTGACTGCCGTCAGTATCCATAATAACTTTCGCCGGATCGCTCTCTTTCGCAAACACCTCTTCTCTGCTCAAAATTGAATTTTTGCCGATTTTGATTTTTTTAGCCAGAATCTGGCCTCTTAATGTGGTTGTTTCTCCGATATGAATATCCGCCTTTGGCGCGAGAAGTTTGAAGTTGAGGAAAGAGTCTTTGCCGAAGACGATTGGTCGGCCGATTTTGCTGTCTTTATGGTCTTTTTTTTCTTTATCGTCCATCAAGGATTCTATTTCTCCGTCATCATCCTCTCTTTCGTCTTTTTGGTATTTTTTCCGGATGCCGATATAATTGACGGTTAAATCATCCGGTTTTAGATTTTGGTCGGGAAGGATGCTGACTTTTCGCTGTCCTTTGAGTTTGAATTGGATGTTAAGAGTGGCCGGGGCGTTGAAAATTAAGGCGGAGTTTTCTTTGATTTCCAATTTATTGAGATTATAAATGCCGCCTGAAAGCACAAGGCGGCTGTCTTTTTCGAGAATGATGTTGCGGTAATTGCCCGCAGAAAGGAAGTTATCCTGGCCTTCAAATCTGAAATCCTGGGTTCCTATGACGAATTCGGAAATTTCCGGAAGATTGGTGATGGGAAGTTGAATAGGCTTAGTTTGTGTTCCGAGGATTTGGGCCTCTTTATGGATTTTGAGCTTGTTGAAAGAGGCATTTCCATTGATTGTGGTGTTTTTGTCTATGATGATTTTGTCGGCGAAAAGATTGCCATTGATTATCGCGTCTTTTTCTATGTCTATTTCCTTGTTAGAGCCTAAATCCCCGCTTGAAGCTTGAACTCCTTGTTCTAATTTAACTTCCTCTTGACCGAAAAGAACGAAGTTGTCCAGATTTTGGAAAAGTGGAGGTTTGGCGCCACCGAACAGATTTTCGCCGAAGAGTAAGCCGGAAAAAACCGCAATGGATAAAAGAGGAAAGAAAATCTGTTTTTTGTTCTTGATATGGGGGATGATCATAGTTTTATTCTAATTCTAATAAAAATTTTAATTACTTCATAATTTGAAACGCCCTTTTTTCAGGGCCGCTCCATAATGCCAAGAAAAATAATCTTTTGTAAAAATCAAAAGCCCCATGGTTTATATTTTAGCGCGGATAGCTTTATCTATCAAAATTTTCACTCTTCCCGCTTCCTGCTCCACAACTTCTCCGTCGTATTCTCCGCTGTGAGCGCTGACGCCCGAATAAACCGGCTTTTTTTGGTCCAGATGAAGATTGACAGTCAAATCATCGCCCTCTTTGCGGGCATAAATATGAAATTTAGGATATTGGCGGCCGCCAAATCGTCTGCCAAAAACATATTCCCCCGTTTCTCCGTTTATTCTCTCAAGCCCGTATCCGGCCCGCCTTATCAAAAACAAAACGTCGCATTTAATATTTTTGAAAAGTAATTTCATCGTCTTTTTAAGCTTACCACAAAGCCGAACTGACCGCTTTATCCACATATTGAAACGAAGAATTGACAATTTTTAACAACCCGCTTAATATTTTATTAACCCTGGCTGGGGAGGGTTATATGTAAATAATCGCTAAATTAAGACTAATGAAAATAAGCGTTAAAAAAGAAGGTCTCAAGCGGCTTAATTATTTAATCGGCCACCTCAAGGGCGTGAAAAAAATGCTTGAAGAAGACAGATACTGCATTGATATTATCCAGCAGAATCTTGGAGTAATTTCGGCTTTGAATAAAGTCAACGAGCGCATTTTACGAAACCATTTTGACACTTGCGTCAACCAGGCGATTAAATTCGGCTCAAGAAAAGAACGCGAAAAAAAATTATCCGAGCTTATGGACATTTTTAAAAGGTCAAAAACATAAAGGAAATTTATCATTAATAGCGTAAATTAATCATTCAAAAAATTTATGGATCATCGGGAACAAAAAGAGAAAAAAAGTATTCTTAAAAAAGAAAGGGAAATCGGTTGCGAAGAAGAAATAAAAATTCGCCCCATTGTTTATCTTATCTCTGGAATTATTATCGGCTTTATGTTGTCTGGAATTTTAGGCTTTAATATATCTGATATATCTAAAAAAACCTCTGCGCCAAACTCTCAAAGTCCAAACTCTCAAGACACCAGTATTATTGGTGAAAATTTACCTTCATTTTCAGAAAGCGTTGTCCTGCCGGTCAAATGGGGCGATATCGGCAAGCAAATGACGGAAAGCGGCGTCATTGACGCCGGCGAGTTGGAAAAAATTTATTCTCAACGCGGAGGGTTGGACGAGGAATCTAAAAAACTTCTCTATTTGGCCAACAACGGCAATCTCGTTATTGATTCAAAAAATTCCGGCCTGCTCCTTAATCTTTTATGGGCATTGGGTCTCGGCAATAAAAATCCGATATTGGAAAACGGGCCGATGCAGGAGAAGCAATACGGCGGAGCGAAAAATTTTGCTTCAACCGGCGGCTGGAATTTGGCAAAAGGTAATACGATGGACCACTACAGCAAGCACAATTTTATTAATCTTTCTCCCGGGCAACAGGCTTTGGTGGAAAAAATCAGCAAGACAATCTATCGGCCCTGCTGCAGCAATTCAACCTATTTTCCGGATTGCAACCATGGCATGGCTATGTTGGGTCTTTTAGAGCTGATGGCTTCGCAGGGAAAAAGCGAGACGGAAATGTACAAAACGGCGCTAATTGTAAATTCTTACTGGTTTCCGGATAACTACAGGAATATCGCCAAATTTATGGCCGGTCAGGGCGTTCAATGGGCAAATGCGGACCCCAAAGAAATTTTAGGGATTAACTATTCAAGCGGGCAAGGATATAGCGATATTGTTTCAAAAATTCAGCCCGTAGAAAGCAGCGGGGGAAGAGGGTGCGGAGTCTAACAAAAATCTCTAAATTATGAAAAATAAAATTAAAATTGATTTTGAATTATTATTAGGCTTAATTTTGGCGGCGGCATTATTTGTATTTTTAGGGACTAAAACAAGCTTGAATAAAAACAGCGCGTCAAAGCAATTCCGAGCAGATATTCTGGAATCAACGGTTAAACCTGTTTCGGCCAAAGAAATCTATCCGATGTTTTTGTGTCCTTGCTGCGGTCAGCCGCTTAATCCTGAAAAAATTTGTTGCGGACAGGCAAAAGAAAGAATCGATTATATTGATTCCGAAATTAAAGCGGGAAAATCAAAAAATGAAATTGTTATTGATTTCGCGAAAAAATACGGCTTGAATTCTTTCGTTGATAAAAACAAAGCGGAGGAATTCAAAAACGAATTAATCGCGATTGCTCCGGCAAACAGGCCGATAATTTCTTTGAGTCCGGAAACTTATAATTTCGGCGATGTCAGCCAAAGAAAGGGAACCGTCTTTGCTTATTATGAGCTCAAAAACGAAGGGAAAAGCGATTTGATTATAAGCAAACTGGATACTTCCTGCGGCTGTACTTCTGCCTCCGTTCTTTATAAGAACGAGGAAGGGCCGAGGTTCGCCATGGCCGGCCACGGCGCCAAAAATCCAACTGATTGGGAAATTATCATTCCGGGCGGCCAAACCGCCCAACTCAAAGTTTATTACGACCCCGACGTTCACAAAGATTTTCGCGGTCCGGCCATTCGGGAAATCTATATTTTTTCCAACGACCCCGTTGATTTTGAGAAAAAAGTCAAAATTGAATTAAATCAAGTTGACTAATATGGCGAAAATAAAACTTATTCCGATTTTGGCGTTTGTTATTTTGGGTATGAGTATTGCCGTTTTTGGTTATTTCCGGGCTGTGCCCGGAGCAAAAAATAAAACGGAAAATTTGCCCAAAATTGAAATTTTCCCGAATATTTTTGATTTCGGGGAGATAGAATTCGGAAAAATCGTTGAACATAGTTTCAGGGTAAAAAATTCCGGAAATGAAATTTTAGAAATTAAAAGAGTGGCCACCTCCTGCGCTTGCACGACCGCCAAAATTTCCAAAAAAGAAATTAATCCGGGGGAAGAGGCGGAGCTTTTGGTAAATTATGACACTGCCGCGATGGGAAAAGGCCCGCACGGCCGAGGAAAGCAAGAAAGAATTATTTACGTCAAAAGCAGCGACCCCTTAAATCCCCAAGTTGAAATAATGATTTATGCCAATGTTAAATAGCTTATTCGCGAATATAAACGCCGCCTCAACTGCCACAATGGTGCCCCTTGTGGCAGTCACGGGGTTTTTAGACGGCATTCATCCTTGCGCCATCGCTATTTTGATATTTTTTATCGCTTTTTTGCTCACCTTGCAAAGAAGCTTTAAAAATATTTTTTGGCTGGGAATGGTTTATATTTCAGTAATTTTTTTAACTTATTTGGCCATCGGAGTGGGGCTTCTTTCCGGCATAATGTTTTTTGGGCAACATCATTTTTTTGCCAAAGTCGGCTCCTGGCTTTTGATTATTTTGGGAGTCGTTAATTTAAGGGATTATTTCTTCCCGCGGATTAAATTAGGCCTGAAACTCCCTTCAATTCCTCACGATAAAATTAAAAATCTTTTGCAAAAAGCCTCTTTCCCGACCGTTGCCGTTGCCGCCTTTTTAGTCGGACTTTGCTCTGTTCCCTGCTCCGGCGGAATTTACGCCGCGATCACCGCTTTGCTTGCCTCAAAAACCACTTTTTTCACCGGTTTCTTGTATCTTTTGCTCTATAACTTGATGTTTGTAGCGCCTTTGATTATTTTGCTCATTTTATCCGCCAACCCTTACGCGCTGGTGAAATTGGGCGAATGGCAGCAAAAAAATAAATCAAACCAAAAATTAGTAATGGGCCTTTTGATGATTGTTTTGGGCGCGGCGATTTTAACATTCTTTGTGTGATTATTTATGGAAGAACAAATTAACAATCAGCCATTAACCAAGCGGGAGAAAAGGCTGTCAAAGCAAAAACAAGAACAACAGGAGCGCCTGCATTCTGCCCGTCTCCGAAAAATTAAAAAGACAGGCGCCATTGTTCTGGCAACGGCTCTGCTCGCGGCTGGAATAATTTTTTTAACGGGGAAATCAAGCTTAAGGGGAAATCAAAATGACGAGAACAGGGATGGCGGGGCGCCCAAAATAGAAATAAATCCTGCCGAATATGATCTCGGCGATATTTCCATGGCGGCGGGGGTGGTGAAGAAAATCTTTGAGATTAAAAATACAGGAGATGGAGATTTGAGAATAGACGGCATTTGGACTTCTTGCCATTGCACTACCGCCGTTTTAAAAGTAGGCGATAAAAACAGCCCGAAATTCGGAATGGGAGCTAATCCGCCGTTCTGGTCAGAAAAAATTTCCGCCGGTGAATCCGGTTATTTGGAGGTATTTTTTGATCCGGCTTATCATGGCCCTCAAGGAATCGGGTCGGCGGTAAGAATAGTTTATCTTTCAACCAATGATCCGAAAAATAAGCAAAGCGAGATATTATTAAATGCCAATATTGCGCCATGAAGGGAAATCTGTATATTTTTACCGCAATAATTATCGCCGGATTGATTGTCGGCGGCGCCGTGCTTTTGCGCCAATCGCCAGAAGAAAAAATTCCTTCATCCCCGGCTTCTTTGATTGCGCCCGGAAATGAAGAAGCCGGGGA
>Ga0209210_1003393_pt1 | contig 10839 bp, 13 predicted proteins | sample RifGroA1_FD_183991 | JGI IMG/M metagenome (GOLD analysis project Ga0209210, IMG submission 183991) | Contaminated groundwater microbial communities from Rifle, Colorado, USA - Rifle Groundwater A1 (SPAdes) (version 2) | ecosystem: Environmental > Aquatic > Deep subsurface > Groundwater >...
CTATCCTGCGGTTTGCCACTAACAGCACGTACGACTGCTCCGGCGCGGTGCGCATCCCGAGCATCGGGTATAGCGCTTTCCTCCCCGCGTCGGGGAAGACGGATGTGGAGCTGGGGACTCCGCAGGCGGGCATTCTGCGCGGCATGTGCGCCATGGGCATGTATGTCTTCGAAATTGAGTTCAAGAGCTAGTGCAGCCAAATAAAGAGCCCCGCTAGGTGCGGGGCTAGAATTGTTTGCTCAAAAAGTGCCGGCCGTCGGGCGGGGTGTGGCCGTACTTTTTGTTATATAGAGCGTGCGCGTCTTTGTAGTTGTCTCCAGCCACGCCCACACAGGTGCCGGTGCTTACCAAGACGTACCGGCCCGCATACTCGCGCTCGAGGATTGCCTTGTTTCGCTTGAGCCACTTGTCGGCTTCGCCGAAGATTTCTTTGCTTGGCACTTTATATGTTCCTTTTTTGTCTGACAGTACAATACCAAAACAACCCGCCGGAGTACAGCGGGTTGTTTTTTATTTAGTGTGGCGCCAAAACGTAAAACGTTTCGGCATCCTACAAAAATATAGAAAAGCCGCCCTTCCGTGCGGGTTTCTTATTTTTGTGGAGAAACTCGAATCGTTTGGGAAACCCTGATTCAGGAGATGTTGCGTGACGACTATTTGTCGGAGCTAGTATTTGAAATCTTGCAATGAAAAAGCCCCTTGATGCTATCGCGGGGCAGTTGGAACAAAGGCTATTTCTTGATGTCTTCGAGGATTTCACGGAGCTTGTTCCTTTTCTTCTGCGCCGACTTGAGGTAGCGCGAGACATTGTCGCTGAGATAAATCCGCAGACGCTTGCCTTCGGGGATTTCAGCCGGAATCTCCTCGAGGATCTCGATCGATTCGGGCACCGAGCGATGACGATAACTGTCGCCGTAGCTGATCCATTTTATCAGCGCGACGGTAACTGTTCCGGCCTTGATCATCTCGTTCAGCGTATCGGTCGGCGGCTTGCCGAATTGCTGTGTGAAGATCTCCGTCAGATCTGGAAGGGTGGTTCCGAGATGGCCGCTCCCTCCAGATGCGAGCTTTGGAATAGCCCGCTTAATCAGCTCTGGCTCGCTGATGGGCGCGTCGGGCACGACTTGCAGGTTGGTCATTCTCGCCTCCGGTTTGTTTTCCATCCCGACCTCTGTCAGGAAAATACGGCTCTATCTACATGGATAATACTAAATCAAATGCTTGCGTGCAAATGCGAATCCCGAACCGTGTTTTAGATATTTTTCAAACATGAGAGCCTGTTGTTTGGTGGGGAAGGTACAAAACCATTTCAGTACATATGGCCGCTTAGTGCGCGAGTACCGAGCAATGCCGCTGTTATGTTCGGCGAGACGTTTCTTCACATTCTCGCTCGAACCAACATACAAACTCTCATCTTTTAGACTTTTTAAAATATAAACGTGGTGCATAGCTAGATTATAGTCCTGCTCCGCATAAAGCTACGCAGGACACTGCTTCGCGTGGGTACAACAAAACCGCTCCTGTTGAGCGGCTGTTGTGCGGGTTTCGAGTGCTTGCACTGCGAAGCCTTGGCGAAGCAGTGGAGATGCGGAGAATTGAACTCCGGTGCAATGGATGAGCGGATGCGCTTCTACGGTGCTTAGTTTGCTTTATGTCTTAGACCAAACTTGTATGAAACAAACCAAATCAAGTAAGGTAGCAGCTTTGAGTTTTAAGTACCACCGCTAAGCGAGCAGTAGCTCCCGAGTTTAGCTGTATAACACCCGAACCCCGCTCACTAAACGAAGCGGGTAGGTGTCCTCTTAGGCCTTAGCGTAGGCGAAAGAGAAGTCGTTCGCCGTGAAAAACGGCGACGTAACTGATTTTGCAGTTATGGGTTGGAGCGTTTTAGAGAAGACGCCCCACTTCTGCATCGCGCGTCACGCGCGTCAGTCCATTGTCTAAGCCTGTCATCCCCGAGAAGTGCCCGACGCTAACCCGGCGCTTTTCGAAAATTTCTGACTTATCCTTATGAAATAAAAGGCGTCGCCTTTTATCTGTTTTTCAAGGTGCGGTCCATCTCGCGCTTGGTGTCACGCTCTTTGAGCGTCGCGCGCTTGTCATACTTTTTCTTGCCGCGGGCAACGCCCAGAGCAAGCTTTAAGTGACGCCCCTTATTATACACCCGGAGAGGCACTATTGTCAAGCCCTTTTGCGACTCGTGTGCGCCCAATACGGCTATTTCCTTCTTGGTCAGGAGCAGTTTGCGGTTGCGCGTAGGCTCGTAGTCCGCCGGCGTGTTGCCGCTTTGGTAGGGGGGGATAGAGGCGCCTATCAAATACGCCTCGCCGCCGCGCACGGTAATGTGCGAGCCGTCCAGCGAGCCCTGCTTGGCACGCAAGGCCTTAACCTCGCCGCCGAGCAACTCCAAACCCGCCTCGTATTCCTCGAGGATTTCGTAGTTCAGATGTGCCTTTTTGTTCTCCACCAACGCCATGCGCAGACTATAGCATTTTTTGCGAAGTTTGCTTTAATTTTAATTTAATGTTACTAAATTATTGTAAGAAACGGCAGAGCAAAAACCGTACTTACATACAGTGGAGTAGTGTCAACAGAGAGTAGGGGTGTGTAATGCGTATTCTTCGACTTGTAACAGTACTCGCTATTTGTTCTTTCATCATAGCCACCGCCGGCGCTCCGGCGCTGGCAGGCCCAAAACAAAAACACCGTCCGGTCGCAGAATCGGATATTTACCAACCTCCGTCGACGCTCTTCGGATCGTCGCTCGTGGCGGAGGCTCGCAAATACCTCGGTACCAACCCAACAGGCCGCGGGAGCCTGTGGTGCGGGGCGTTTATGGACCTGGTGCTCAAACGCACCGGGCACAAGGGGGGCGGCAACTTGGCTTCCGCTTACGCGCGCTACGGCACGCGCGTGTCAGGACCGCGGGTCGGCGCCATCGCCGTGATGGGCCGCCAAGGCGGCGGCCATGTCGGCATCGTCACCGGTGTTGATGCCAACGGGAACCCGATCGTCCTCTCCGGCAACACCTGGAACCGTAAAACCGGCGGACGCCGTACGGTCGCGGAAGGGGTCTACCCTAAACACCGCGTCTATGCCTATGTCATGCCGTAAGCCGGCAAACAACTACAGCCTCCGCGCTCGCGCGGAGGTTTTCTTTTGTCTAAATTTGGCCAAAATGGTAGTATGAATACATGACTACGGTGACCCTAGAAAAACGCGTGCGGGTGCTCGAGGCAAAAATAAAACTGCTTGAATCGGCCCCTGTCCGTCCCCGTGCTTCTGTTATTACAACTGCAGCAAAAAAGAAGCTGCCGCGCTGGCTGCAGGCGAGTTTGCGCGAGGCGGAGGAAGGAAAGCTCTCTGGACCATTTAACACCACTGCAGAACTTATGGCGCATCTGCGGAAATGAGGAGGGCGACCACGAAACCGTTTGACCGTGAGTTCAAAAAATTCTCGAAAGAGATTCAAAACGCTTTTGAAAAGCAGATAACCTTTCTGCTTCAAGATATTCGTCATCCGTCGTTCCGCGCCAAAAAGTACGACGAAGATGCTGACATCTGGCAGGCGCGCGTCACCAAAAACGTGCGCTTCTACTTTCGTCTCGAGGGCGATGTCTACATCCTCCTCAACATCCGCAGACACAAAGATTAGCTTTTTCTTTTGTCTTAAATTAGCTTAAATAGAAGCACTTCGTCTTATATAATTTTCCCTCGCTCAGAAATAAAAATAGAACTTTTATTTCGCTCACTCGCTCAATTATGGTATAGTGTTTTGACTTATGGCGACCCCGAACAAGAACCTGCAACAAAAAAAGCCCGGGCGGCGCGGCATGCCGCAGATGCCCCGCATGCCGAAGGGGGACTCCTTTTGGGTCAATTTGGCGACCAGTATCTTGCTGCTGTTGCTTTTGGCGGGAGCGTACAGCTACTTTACCGGAGCCGGCGCAAAGGCTCCGCAGGAGATAGCACTTTCGCAGGTTGCCGCCGACATCAACATAGGCCTGGTCAAAAGCATCGAGGTCAACGGCAACGACCTCAACGTCGTATACGCGGACAAAGTCGAAAAGAAATCTAAAAAAGAGCCCGAGGCGTCGCTCTCCGACAGCCTCAAAAATTACGGCGTTAGCACCGAGGCGCTCGCCAAAACATCCATCGACATCAAGCGCGAGGGCGGGTTCCAATTTTGGCTCATCACGCTCGCGCCGTTTTTTGCGCCGATACTCCTGCTCGCGTTTTTTGTCTGGTATCTCAGCCGGCAAGTTAAGGGCGCCGGCATGCAGGCGTTTTCCTTCGGCCAGAGCAAGCCGCGGCTCATCGACCCGAACGACGAAGCGTCGCGTGTCACCTTTAAAGATGTGGCGGGTGCCAAAGAGGCCAAGCAGGAACTGCTCGAGATAGTCGACTTTCTGAAGAATCCGAAAAAGTTTTTGGACATCGGCGCGCGCATCCCCAAAGGCATCTTGCTGATGGGCGCGCCAGGCACCGGCAAAACATTGCTAGCTAGGGCGGTAGCGGGGGAGGCGGGAGTGCCGTTCTTCTCTATCTCGGGCTCGGAGTTTGTCGAGATGTTTGTCGGCGTGGGTGCCTCGCGCGTGCGCGACCTCTTTTTGACGGCTAAAAAAGCGGCGCCGGCGATAATCTTTGTCGACGAGATAGACGCGGTCGGCCGCGTGCGCGGCACAGGAGTTGGCGGCGGCAACGATGAGCGCGAGCAGACACTCAACCAAATCCTCGTCGAGATGGACGGCTTTGAGCCGAACGAAAAGGTGATAGTAATGGCCGCCACCAACCGCCCCGACGTTTTGGACCCCGCACTCCTGCGCCCCGGCCGCTTTGACCGGCGCGTCACCATCGACCTGCCCGACCGCTCCGACCGCTTGGAGATACTCAAAATCCACGCGCGCAAAAAGCCGCTCGCCGAGGATATAAACTTGGAAGTCATCGCCGAGCGCACGCCGGGCTTTAGCGGCGCGGACCTCTTTAGCCTGATGAACGAGGGCGCGATTTTGGCGGCGCGGGAAAACCGCAAAACCGTGGCGCAGTACGACCTCATCCGTTCGATAGAAAAGGTGATGCTGGGGCCGGAGCGCAAGAGCCATGTACTCAATAAAAAAGAAAAGGAGATAACCGCCTACCACGAGGCTGGCCACGCGCTGGTCGCATCGGTGCTTCCGTACGCCGACCCGGTGCACAAAATTTCCATCATCAGCCGCGGCCGCGCCGCCGGCTACACGCTCAAGCTCCCGCTGGAGGACCGCCGGATGCAGAGCAAAAAAGAGTTTTTGGACGACATCGCGATGTCGCTCGGCGGCTTTGTCGCGGAGAAGGAAGTCTTTCATGATGTGACGACCGGTGCCAGCAACGACCTGCAGGTCTTGACCAACCTGGCGCACAACATGGTGCGCAGCTACGGCATGAGCGACAAAATAGGCACCATCGCGCTCTCCGACGACCCGTCGGAAAAGGTGTCGGCCGACATAGACGCGGAGGTCAAAAAAATAATCGATGAGGCGTACAAAAAAGCGCACGACATCATCAAAGAGCACCGCAAACTGCTCAACGCGATAGCCAACCGCCTGGTGGAAAAGGAGACCATGGAGCGCGATGAGTTTGAGGCGATGCTTGTCGCCCACGGCATCACTCCGAAGAAAAAGGAGGAGATAAACATCGACCCGCTCAAAGTAAACTTCTAGCCTACTTCGCTAAAGCTTCGAAGGCCGCAGAATAAAAAAACGCCGCGATTGCTCGCGGCGTCCTGCTAATGGCACCAGTTGAGTAACCAGCACCCGAGTTTGTCGATGGCGACCACTATACTAAAGAAGGTAATCATAAACAGAAATACGATGAATGCCGCATTTCCTATCGCCATTTTCCGGTCTTGTTTCACCGGCTCGACCTTGCTGTTTTTGTCTATAGTCAGTGCAATCACTAAGATGGCAAGTATTGCCAACAGTATGTAGCCGAGCCGCTTTATCGCGGCGATGATGTTGAACTCGAACACCACGCAGGTCAGCCAAACATAGAGCATGCCGGCAAACAACGCCCCTGCGTACCATTGGTAGCCGTAGTATCCGCCGCCCACAAACAGGGCGACCGCAATCACCAGGCTGAAGAGCGCTACCCAGCTGAACATGCGCTGGGCGTTCGCGTTATAGATGCCGTCGTGCGCCAGCTTGTCGTCGGTCTCGTTGAGCAGAGCCAGCCGGCCGACAGGCCACAGCGGCCCGTACAGCACCGTTACGAATGCGATTACCGCGACCAAAGTTTCGACAACTTTGCTCTTAAGGTCGATTCCCGCTAAGGCCATCGTCTCCTCCCCGGAGTTAAGCTTGCATCTGCCGCCAAAGTACCACACTTTTATAAAAAAGAAAACCTCCCGCATATGCGGGAGGGGATTGCGTTAGTCGGCGAGTTTCCAGCGGATGGTTTCGCCGAGGCGGAAGGGGACGACTTCCGTGCCGGGGTCATCTTCGCTCTCCATTTCTGCGAAGAAGAAGAGCGATTTTTCCACTTTCCACTCCTCACGCACGAGCGTGATGTACTCGTCGCTCGGGTTGACTCCATAGAACGCAGGGCCGTTGATGGACGCGAAGCGCTCGAACTTCTCGTCGAGGTCTCCTTCAAAGGCCTCGGCGTACAGCTCGATACCGGCGTGGGCCATCAGCACGCCGCCCGTGCAACAGTCGGCGAGCTTTTTGCCGACAGGGTGAGGTGCCGAGTCGGAGCCCAGCCACACGAAGGAGTGCCCTTCGGCGGCAAAGTGCCGCAGTTCGTCGCGGTGCTCTTTCGGCTGGATGATGGGCCACCAAAACCGGTGCGGGTTGAAGCCCATCTGCGTACCCTTGCTGAAGCTGTCGCGCCGGTCGAGCAGTAAGTGCTGTGCCGTGAGCGAACACCCGAGAGTCTCGCCGCCATTGCCGCGCAAGAACTGCGCGCCATCGAGCGTCGAGAGGTGCTCGACCGAGATCTTGAGGTCGGGGTGAGCACCCATGATGCGCGGCAGGGTTGCCCAGATAAAGTGCAGCTCCTGGTCGTATGGGTCGAGCAAATCGCCGGCCCGATATGTCCGGTCGCCGACCGCCCAGTCCTGCATAGCGCGCCCATCAGCGGCGTGCAAAAGCAGGACGCCGCCGTGCTCTGCAAGCGCGAGGAGGCACTCGTAGGGCTTGGTTCCCTTGGTCCACAGCGCGGTCGGGTCTTTTACGCCCGAATCGCTGTTGGTCGTGAGCCCCGCGGGGTAGTACTTGATGCCGACCAACATCTTTTTCTCCAACGCCGACGCGACTTCTTTCGGATCGAGGGTGTCGGTGAGATAAAAAGTCCCGAGGATCTTGAGCTTGTTGTCGGTCGCCATGATGATGTCCATGGCGTAGCTCGTAAGCTGCTTGATCGTTGTTATCGGCGGCGTGGTGTTTGGCATGACGACCGCCCCCGCGAATCGCTTAGCGACCATGGGCGCCACCAGGCGCAACATGTCGTCTTGCCGCAGATGTTGGTGCATGTCGAACGGCTTGCGCATCACGACTCTGACCGGCGCGCCGGTCGCTTGGTCTCTCGATATTTGCACGGTTCTCTCCTTTGGTGGAACTGCAGTCTGCGGCGCACTGTAGCAAAAAGAAAAGCCCGGCGCCAGAGGCGCCGGGTTGTTGATTAAGCTGCGTCAGACAGCATGTCCGAAAGTCCGGGCAGGATGGACTCGAATACACGGTTGCCGTACTCGATGTAGCCGGTCGTACATTGGAACGCGCTTGCACCGGCTTCGAGGTACTCGTAGGCATCGGCGGCGTCAAAGATGCCTCCGACTCCGGTGATGCGGAATTGCTCGGGCAAAAGCAGACGCAATGCTCGGACCATGGCGGTGTTAGCCTTTTTGACTGCACTACCGGCCAGCCCGCCCTTGTGTTTGACGACCGTGTCTTGGTCGTTGGAGCGGAAGGCGAGCGCCGGTTTACCGTCTTCGCGGAGCCGCTCTTGGTCGGGGATGGTGTTGCCGATGGTAAGCCACCCGATGCCGTGGTTGGCGGTGATGATGGCGAGCTTATTTATAAGCTCCTCATCGTCGGTCGGCGAGAGCTTCAGCGCCAAGCGGTGCCGTAGTTTGTCCCACTCGGCTCCTCCAACGCGTCCGCGTATTTCGACGACAATTTTGTAGGTAAGCTCCCAATCGAGCGCGGGGATTGCTTTGCGGCCACTCGGTCCCCACACATTGGGACAGCTGAGGTTGAGTTCGACGCCATCGACGCCGTCATACCAACAGCTCAAAGCCATCTCGAGGTTCTCCTCGGGCGAGGAGCCCGAGACGCTTGCCCACAACTCTTTGCCGTGTTCGTGCGCCTTTTGCACCATATAGGGCAGTGTGTCGCGATACTTGGCGATGCCGATATTGGGTAGGCCAAGCGAGTTCATCGACCATTTTTCTGTTGGGTCGAAGTAATACACGTCGCCCACATTACCAGCACGCTCCTCTTTAGTAATAGAACCGACGGTAATTCGAGTCATCGGGCCTCTACAGGCCTCGACGACATGTTGCATGGTTTTGATGCTGCCGGCGCCGTTGCCGAAGATAAGCTTGTCGAGTGTGATCAAAACATCCTCCTGCTTGGTGATAAAGAAGTTCCTGCGCGAGAATAGCACGGGCGAAGTGGTTTGAGAAGCAAATAAAAACCTCCCGCGAGGGCGGGAGGGGAGGGTTAGCGCGGCGTGTAGGCGGTGTTGTTGACGGGGGTATGGAAGCCGCCGCCGAGGCGAAAGTCGTTGGCATCCACATAGTCGTGGAAGTCCGGGTCGTATCGCCACCCAAGCAACTTCGCAGCCCGCCTGTTGCGCGGATGCAGCGGGTCAAGCCGATAGTCATACTCGGGCGAATCATTTCTATCCGCGTTCGAGATGAACGTGCGCATCAGCCCCTCCTTGCAAGTACGAGATGCTCTAAAAATTAAGTATAGCAGGAAGAACCGGTTTAGAGTAAAGTGTGGATATCGGGCGCGTAGCTCAGTTGGTAGAGCAGTCGACTTATACTCGACCGGTCGAAGGTTCGAGCCCTTCCGCGCCCACTAGACACAAATTTTGGTAGTACAATAAGCGCATGCGGGAATTTCTGCTCATGATCCACCCGACCACCGGCGCGCTCGCCATTTTTTGCGCGATATGGTTTATGGTCGAGGTCCTCAACGCCAGCGAGCGCAACCGCGGCCGGACGCGCTTTGCCGCGCTGTCATCTATGTTGCTCATGGTCGCAACCTATATCGCCGGCGGTTACTGGTACGTTGTCTACTACGCGGCGGACAAAGCGGTCATACTCAAAGGCGCATGGCCGTTTGCACACACGTTTTTTATGGAAGCCAAGGAGCACGCGTTCTTTATCACGCTCATACTCTCCATCTATCTGGTAATCGTTGCACGCAAAGAAGACTTCGTCCGCAGCCGTTCCGCGCGGGTGCTCGCGGTCTGGATCGGGCTCTTGGTCATAGCAAGCGCCTTTGCCGCCGAGGGTGCCGGTTCGCTTGTTGCCATGGGGGTGCGCATGGGCCTTACGCAATCGGGTATCTAAACGTATATGCCATCTACTTTCAGCAAACAAACCATCGGCTACGGCATCGCGGCGATTATCGCCATCCTCGGCAATACCGTGCTCGTGGTGATAAAGGAGGAGAACCCGGCGGTAAAGGCTTTTATGAAGCAGCTGCTCTACCACCACTGGATAGCACAAGGGGTTGCCGTTTTGCTCGTGTTTTTGGTGCTCGGGTTTATCCTTACGCGCATGTCCCGCTCCTCGCCTGCGCGATGGCTGACGCCCTCGCTTATAGCCGCCAGCGCCTTGGGCGCGCTCGGTATTATCGCGCTGTTTTTGTTCGAGTAATCTTACTCAAAATGAGCCTGCTGCGCGCGGGCCGCGACCATTTCCGCAAGGAGGGGATGACGGGACAACGTCTCGTCTTTTTTTATAAGCGCCAGAGCCTCGATGCGCGCCGCCTCGACCAGTTTTAGGTTTTTGAGCGCCTCCATGCCGATATCCGATATACCCCACTGCTTGCGGCCGGCAAGTTCGCCCGGTCCGCGCTGCAGTAAGTCCTGCTCGGCCAACTCAAAGCCGCTCTTGGCTGTGACAAGAGCCTTCAACCTGATGGCGGTGGTCTGACTTTTGCTCTCCGGCACGACAAAGCAGTACGCCTGATGGTTGGAGCGCACCACGCGGCCGCGCAATTGGTGGAGCTGGCTCAAACCGAACCGCTCCGCGCCCTCGATCATTATCATTGTGGCGTTTGGGACATTCACTCCCACTTCTACCACTGATGTTGCAACTAAAATATCTATCTCATGATTTGAAAAGCGCGCCATCACCGCGTCTTTGTCTTTCGGGAGCATTTTGGAATGTAAAATATCTATTTCAAACTCCGGAAAAATATCTTTTTTGAGCCGCTTGGCCTCCGCTTTGACCGACTTGGCCTGCAAGGCAAACGCTTTGTCCGGGTCGGGCTCGTCGATGCGCGGGCAGATGACATACGCTTGCCGCCCGGCCTCCAACAGTCCGCGCATGTGTTCGTACGCTTTGGCGCGTTGCGCGGGGCGCACTATCTCGGTGATTATTTTTTTGCGCCCCGGCGGCATCTCGTCGAGCAATGTCAGGTCGAGGTCGCCGTATATGGTGAGCGCCAGCGTGCGCGGTATAGGAGTGGCGGTCATGGAGAGCAGGTGCGGCAGCTGCTTATCTTTTTTTGCCAGTTTGCGCCGCTGGCTGGTGCCGAAGCGATGCTGTTCGTCTATCACGACAAGCGCCAGATGTTTAAATTGCACCGACTTTTCAATAAGCGCGTGCGTGCCGATAAGTACCGGTAT
>Ga0209210_1003394_pt1 | contig 10835 bp, 14 predicted proteins | sample RifGroA1_FD_183991 | JGI IMG/M metagenome (GOLD analysis project Ga0209210, IMG submission 183991) | Contaminated groundwater microbial communities from Rifle, Colorado, USA - Rifle Groundwater A1 (SPAdes) (version 2) | ecosystem: Environmental > Aquatic > Deep subsurface > Groundwater >...
TAGGTGTAATAACCGAAGAAATAGCAAATCTTCCTCCAGACGTCTCAAGAAACATCGCCCCAATCATTTTTGACACGATGGGAATTTTCTGGACAATGAAATACAAAAACGAAAAAGAAAAATATCTCTTGGATGAATGGGCTCTAACACCAAGAAACTCACCGATAAAAGTGTTCGCACCAATAGGCAAAATACAAGAATATAAAGAAAAAGGAATACCAATCGACGCGCCATTCGCGCTTAAAGCATCAGAGTTGGAGTCAGAAGACTGGATTATCACATTTAACATTTCAATGACTTCGCAGGAAGGCGTTTTAATAACTAATATAATAGCGAAAGAAAAAAAAGAAAAAAAAGATTTCACAATAAAAGAAATTCTTGAAGAAATTCAGCGCACGCATAATGTAAGCCAGGAAGTAAAAAATGTAGCAACTGCACTTTTCCAGGCGGCAGAAAACTGGGGAATATTCGCAGCAACAAATGAAGGCACAGCAATCACAGACTTGGTAAATCCGGGAATAACAACAATAATAGACTTATCAGTTTACAGTTCAATAGGCGCGTTCAATGTCAGAGGTTTAGTAATAGGATTAGTATCAAGAAAATTATTCACTCAAAGAATTAATGCGCGTAAAAAAGAAGAAATCCAGTCCATTCAGCACGGCATTGATTTCATGAGCTACAACCCAACACGCGACACTCCTTTAATCTGGATTTTTCTCGACGAAGCGCACGAATTTCTCCCAAAAAGCTACAAAACCCCAGCAACAGACGCACTCGTTCAAATCCTTCGCGAAGGTCGTCAGCCTGGAATCTCCCTCGTTCTAGCAACGCAGCAGCCCGGACAAATACACGAAGACGTCATGACTCAAGCAGATGTAGTCATAGCACACAGAGTCACAGCAAAGCCAGACATAGAAGCTCTAAATCAAATTATGCAAACCTACTTGCTAGAAAATATCAAAACATCCTTAGACAATTTACCAACACACAAAGGCTCAGCAATAATTCTCGACGACAATTCAGAAAGAATTTACCCAATGCGAATGCGTCCAAGACTAACCTGGCACGGCGGCGAGTCCCCCGCGGCAGTCAAAGGCCAAACAGAGATATAAAAAATGCAATACACTGAAAAGATAGAAAAAGAAAAAGTTTTCAGAAAACTAGAAAGATTATTAGTTGATGATAATAATCTAGAAGAAAATATAAGAAAGTATTTCGAAACAAATCACTTCGGAACACCAGAACAATTCAGAGAAACTTTTAATTCAGTGTATCGCGCATCAGAAGGTAATTTAAATGCTGTAAGAGAATACCTCGGAATCCCAAAACCAAGAATGGCTACCAGAAGAAGACACTCAAAATGTAGCCCTCATCAAATAACAAGCGCAAAAACTCAAAAAATAGAATTACTAGAAGACGTAGACGTTCAATTACCAGCAGACATTGAGCCAAAAGCAAAAGAAAGCCCTGAAGAATACAGCCCACAGGAGCAAAATCCTACTTACCGCGAAGAGCCGTCCAAAGAAGATAATCCAGTAAGAAAAAAAAGAGCAATATCTCCAAAAAACAAAGGAAAGGAATTAGAAACAATAGCCGAGCAATTTCCATCATTAAAAGAAACAGCACTAATAACGAGAGGAGAAAAACCGCAGGAAAATAATTCATACAGACGCGTCCCAAAAGAAATCATGGACTCAATCATAGAAATAGTAGCAAAAAGAATGTCATCAAGCATTGAAAATGTAAACCCTAACACTAATCTGAGTTATGACTTGGGCGCAGACACTCTCGACAAAGCAGAGCTATATTTTGACTTAGAAGACAAATTCGGAATAGAAATTAGAGAAGATGAAGAAGAATCTTTCACACAGAAACTTGAAGTTATCGGCAGTCTGGCAGAGTACATCATAAAAGCACAAAAACAACAAAAAATAAACTCATTAAAAGAACCAGAAAAAGAAGAGGCTTTAGAAAATTCAAAACCGCCAGAACAAGAGCAAATAGCCGGATAATCTTATATTGGATAGCTTTAAAAACCACTCCAAAGTAGTTAAACTATGGTAAACACACCTCGTTGTCCATATAACAAAAAGCTTGAATGCTGGAGCTATAATCCAGATACATGTCACGCTATAGCTCAAGATATTTACTTTGGTAACACAGTTCATGAAACATGCGATAAATTCAATACTGCTGAAATAGCAAAGAGAGGAAGAATGCCGAAATCAAAAACAATTATAGACAGGACATTAGATGAAAGTTCCGACGAAAATGTAGCCTATCTTTTAGGAAATCCCTTAACTCCTTCAGAAAGAGAAGTAGTTAGAGCAAATAGAATTAATGATTTAATTAGCGAAGTACTAGAAAATATCTAAGACCACACACCCACAGAGATTAATTCATAATCTCTATATCAGCCCTATATCTCCATCTTCTATTCCCAATATCTCCAGCCTTAACAACACGTAAGATCTTAACTTTCTTACCAGCAATTTTCGCCTTTTCCATAATTAATTCTTTCATATTATTAATCTCAGTCTCTAAATAAAATCCATAATAATGAATAATTGTCCCCTTTCGAACAACTCTAAAAGCAACATCCAAGAAATCATCTTCTAAATTCGGCCGAGCCATAACTATCCTATCAAACACTCCAGAAACCTTCTTTCCAGCGCCTATAACCCTTCTTACGTCGCCCTGAACAACTTTAACAATCCCTTCCAGTTTATTCCGTTTTACGTTCATCAAAGCATAAGGCAAACACGCACGTCCAAGTTCAACACTCACAACTTCAGAAGGCTTCCTAGTCTTCCCAATAACAACAGCAAATGGAGCAACTCCTCCGAACATAACTAAAACTCTTTCCCTCCGTTTAACAAATGAAGCAATAGTCTTTCGCTCTTCCGAAAGCCTAGGAGAAAAATAGCAAGTATCAACATTAAATCTAAACTCGCATCTATTTTCCCTATATAAAGCCTCGCGAGTCCTATCCCCAGCTAAGAATTTAGTTTTCAAAGTCCTCAATCGCCCGGAAAATTTGCCTACTTTCTCCAAAACAGTCGTCACGCTTTTATTATGCCTCAAATATCCAGCAGCAAATTTCTTCTTTAAAGAAGCAGATGCCTCTCTGTCAAACTTAAGTATTGCAATATTTCCCACAACATCATAGCCAATTCTCATAAATAGAAAACACAAAAAGAGCTTAAATAACTTTAGACAGTAATCTCTCTTTCATGAGCCTTGTCTATCTCTAGCTTAGTTATTTCCCAATCAAACTTTACAATTTTTTTCACAAATTCATCTTCTTTATTTAATGCAAAAAGTTTTGCATTACCTATATTTCTTGTTAGAACAACTATATTTTTTTCTATTAATTTTTTCCATACAGGAACAAATGCGCTCCATCCAACACCAGCTCCTCGAGCTATTTCAGTCATACCATAATCAAAACCAAACCCAGAAATCATATAATCAAGCACCTTAATATAAGGTGAACTACCAAAATATTCTACAAAAATACTTACAGGTTCTTCTTGCTCCATTGCATTTAATATATTAAAAGATATATAAACATACAAGTATCCATAATCTTGCAAAGGGTCTGCCAGACCATATTAGAAGTAGAAAAGAAGTCAGAAAATCAATAGAAGAACTACTCAAATCAAACATGATATTATCAAAGCCGACAAATTATGGTTTAGAAGTTTCTCTCAATATAAAAATGAAGATAGAAATAGAAAAATTTATCGGAGAAGCATCATGAAAAAATCATTACTAATACAGTTCTTAGGAGAGAATCCAACTTTTAAAATAGTAGATTTTCTTATAGAGAACAAAGGACTTGAAGGAACAAAAATAGCTAGAGCTACACTCTTTAAAGTATGGCCCCAAATAGAAGAGCAAGAAATTGTGAGAGTAACAAGAAAATCAAAAAAACAACTGTGTTTTTTGGATGCTCGATGTGCTCTCCAGCCAAAGACCAGATTTACGAGAAGCACATCAACATTTGGAAAAACTAAACTTTATGAGATTAATTCAAAGAATCCAATCATAAAAAAGATTCTAGAATTGGAAGTTGTTTTAATAGAAAAAGCATTTGATAAAAGAAGAGAAATAGAAATCATAGCAAGATGATAAATCAAGAAATCCTTGCGTTCACCCCACACTAAAGTGTGCGGTTTGTGAAACACTTTGACATCAAAAAAAGAGCAATAAAACTCTAAAAGGTTTCCTCGGAAAAGGAAAAGGATTAAAGATAGACACCCAAAAGATAAAAGATGATTCAAGAAGAATAGAGAAAATGAACTAATCTCTAAGAGCTAAAAGATTACTATCTAATATTTAATTAACTATAAAGTAGTCACAAACAATAAGTTTAAATACCCCATATTTTTGCATAAATCATGGAATTAAAACTAACAGACTTAGTAACAAACGAAACAATCAACTTAGAAAGAGAAAGAACATACGTACTCGGAAGACATAGAGACAATTCTATTCCTATTCCTTCAATAAAATCAAGAGGGAACCTTTCTGCAGCACAACGTGAACTTGCAATGACAGTCTCAAACTATCACGCAGAATTAGACATAAGAGGCGAATCAGTAAAGATTAGAGATAGAAAAAGCTCCAACGGCACATATCTTGTAAAAGATGGCAAGCAAGAAGAAGAAAGAGTTACTGCTGACTGGTGTGAAGTCCAGCCCGGCACAATCATTAAATTAGGACACGATTATGGTCTGTCATTAAATCAATAAATGCCCTATCAATTCAAGCCCCTGCCACACAACAAACTACACAGCATTTAAATAACTATTGAAAAACTACCTCTTACCTACAACTTCGGCATTAGCCACATCTCGCGCATGAGATTTCTTAATAATATTCTTCTCTTCATCTATATCTCTCTCACGCACATCCTGTTCTAAATAATTAACAACTTTATTATTATGTATCACAAAAAACCACATCACAAACAAAGCCATAACTGAAAGAATCAACAAAGTAGTATTGCTTATTTTCAAATCCTTAGAATACTTCACAAAATCAGGACCAAAAATAAACCGATATTGATTAACCAAACCCGGTAACATTTCCTCAGAGCCATCCAAAGCGCGTTCAGCAGCATCAACAGCGTCCTGCTTAACTTTATAATCCGCTGCTTTAGGATCAGCAGCCTCAAGATTAGACTCCGCAGTCCTTAAACTCGCAATAGCAACGTTATATTTGTCTATATTCACTGCAGAAACATCATTATTATAATTAAAGCCTACATCCCATCTCAAAACAACCAATCCTAACACATATATTATAAGGAAAAGAGCATAAACAAGCCACAAAAGCCTTTGCGCAACAATAAACAAGCCCTTCCCTTTCTTAACAGATACATAAGTAACAAAACCCAAGCCCATAATGGGAATAAAAAGAATTATCGCCATTCCAAAAGCTTTATAGGAAAGAATAGCGGCAACAACTTCATCCGAAGCAATAAAAACCGTAGCCAAATAGCCCACTAAAATAGAAAGAATAAAAGCAAGAGGCTTAGACTTCGGAAACTCCGCCTCAACAAGCCCAGCAAAAATAATAACAACTATAACTGCAAGAAATACAATTTTTAAACCTCCAGTTTGCACATTGAACAAATCAGGATTATCAAAAACTTCTCCCAAATAGTTAAGTTTGTTAATAACACTCTCAGCACTCGCAAGAACACTTCCAAAAACCAAAATCCCAAAAACAACGAGGGAGAAAATTGCAAACCTCTTATTCATCATGACACCCACAAAAGAATACTACTATTTAAATATTACGGGAAAAAAGGCTCTGTCAACTTAACGCCACATTCTCAAGATTTATTAAATTGCTATTTCAAAGAATAATGTCTGCTTATTAATATCAAATATAAAATTATTAACCATAAATAATCTTTAACAGCAATCTGTTAAAATTAAGGACAATTAACAATTATCCCCTGTAGATTGACAATATCCTAGAAAAGGAGTACAATATTTAAACATTAAAATCCAAGCAAGCGTATGAATATCTTGGAAGAAACAATTAATCTCGAAGAATCTCTTCAAACAAGAATTATCCTCGGACTTATAATATTCATAGTAATTTACGCAGTCCTTAGGCAGACAAACATCCTCTCTGGAAACAAACCAGTCGTAGGAATCATAAGCTTAGTGATGGCAATACTCGCCGTCAGAAACATGAGCGCATCAGTAATTGAGAAAATAGGAATATCCTCCAGAGCGTTAGGAATATTCTTCATATACCTCGCAATTCTCCTGACTATTATCATAGTAGTCCACAGAAAAGACACGACGAGCATAATCAGAAGAGCAATAATATTTCTATACGCAGTATCATTCGGATTCGTATTCTACCAGCAATACAACTTTTTAACAGAAAATGGAAAAATATTAAGCTGGATAATCGCAGGAGCAACAATCTTAATAATCCTTCTTGATAAATATATTCATAAATGGGTGAGATACCGATTCAACTGATTTAACATGGCAGACACAACAACAATTACTATTGCGTTCATAATCTTCAGTCTCTTTTTATTTGCAATAGGAGTAGCAGCCTATGATATTTTTAACCCATCGAAAAAGAAGAAATTGCTGAAGTATTTACCATGGATTATCTTCATTTTCGTTGCTAGCTTCCTCGCATTTATGACAAATCCTACACTTCCTTACACCGTCCCAGTTACTCCAACCGCAGATACTGGAGTCTGGAACATAATAAGCACTTGGATAAAAAGCTCATTAAACACCGCATTAGTAGAAACAGATAAAGGCGTAGACAAAACATTCGGTTTTCTAAAGACTCAAATAAACAAAATAACTGGCTGGTTCCCAGATACTGAATTCAAACACATATTCACATCAGAATATTGGAAGAATATTGCGTGGAAAAGAGCACTATTCGGCCTCGGGATGTTTATCTGGTGCATTATTTTCGCAATCCTAGCTATAATCTTCGATAAAATAAATCTTGCAGACAATATCTGGATGTCTTTCAAAGTAAGCTTAGTTTTCACAATCATCTACACAATAGGAAGCGGCATACCAATCATGAGTTTCATTTTAAATGTAAACCTTCAAAATAGTAGGTATAAGCTTCTGGGACAACGTACTCCGTACATTTATCCTCGCGTCAATCATAGTATTCGGTCCAATCTACATTGAAAGATACCGAGCATATAAAGAAAGAATGAAAAATTACAAAGAAGAGCTAGAAAAGCAGTACATAGAGAAAAAGCAAAAGCTCTGATATAATATATAAACGCAAATGACAAATAATAACATGCAAAAAAGAGGAGCAATAAAATGGTGGATTACAATCATCGTAATCGTTGCATTCATAGCAGGCATTGTTGCAACCGCAATCTACCGCAATTCAACAGACTCAGCGCCAACACCATCATCAACTTCAGCGGCAACAAAAATAACAAAAAGTACTCCTCTAAAAGACAAAATCAAAATTTATTTTAACAAAGCCCTAAATTTTACAGGTACAGATGATGCATACAGCTGGTTGGGCACAAAAACAAAATCACTGCTCGGATTTGAAAGAGGCTTCTGGAAGTCATTTGAGGATTTAGGTATCGGCCTTCTCGCAGGAGTTTGGATATGTTTAGCATATAGGCTAGGATGGTGGACAGGATCCAAAAGAGAAAAAGTAAGAATCAGACGCAGTTGGCTAGAACTTATAGGAAGCTCATTCTGGAAGATAGTACCAATTGGAGTATTTTACTTTGTCCTTCATCAAATACCTATAATAAAAACAGTAGTAAACATTATCACTTTAGAATTCCTAATAACATTCAAAGATACACTTCCTTACGCTCTATCGCGCTCCCTGCTATTTGCCTTTGTTTTAGGCCTCCTGCCAGCGCTCATAGAGAACTACACAAGATACAAATTGCAAAACAAATACCGTGATGCATTGTTAAGACAAAAAGCAAGAAACGCTGCAACAGATCAATTGCTTGCTCCAAGATAACATGGGTGCCATAAAAATCATTTTCAGCCTTATCGGATTCGCACTAATCATTTGGGTATTTGTGACTATGGCTTTTCCAAGCGTAGTTCCAGACATACTAAACAACCCAACAAGTCTCACCAGAAAAATATTCGGATTTGAAGAATTTAAAGCAAGAGAGATATTTATAGGAAAATCATTCAACATAAGATTTAATGACAACGTCTGGGGCCATTTTGGAGTCTCATTTTGGGCAGGAATTCTGCTATATATCTCATACCTTATCGCAGAATTTTGGGCAAAAGAAATTAAGAAAAAAGACATAACAAAAATATTCAAAAATCCATACGAATCAGAATTCAAGAAAACAAGGTGGCTTGGATTTATAGCCGGCTCGCGATGGAAAGTAATCTTATTCGCTGTGGGATATACATTGCTTACTCAATTACCTATAACGAGCAGGATACTCCAAATTATCACTCTAAACGCTTTCCTCAACAACTTCATCTATAAAGTGCTTGCACTTGCCTTCGTAATAGGCTACCTCCCGACGATTATTCAATATCTTCTCATTAGAAGACTTGAAAGAAAATACGCTAAAATGGGAAAAGATGTGAAATATCTCAGACCATATATGCAAAAAATAGAATAAATCAAATTATAGTACCAGTGAGAAAGTAGTTTCTAAAATCATCTCTATTTGGAACACCAGTTCTACCAGAAGGTCTCCATCTTATCGAAACATCCCTTCGAACTCTTAAGTACTCTTCAACAGTGCCATTTCCATCAAGAGCATAATCAGCATCAGCAATAAGACCCTGAATATTAGTGGAATTCGGCATTCCTGTCCCATAACCTGAATCAACATACGCCTTGCATAATTGAGCATAACGCAAAATTGAATCCTTTGTACGCGCACCAAAAACAGTATCTGCACCCCTCTCAAGGTCAACATACAATCTCAAGTCTGCCTCTTTAGGATCAGATACCCTAAGCACGTCCGTTACTTTTTCATGTAATTTCTTATACTCCTTTGCATGGTCACGAATTTCACGCTTACGAGTACGAGAATTCCTAACTGACACAAGAGGATGACGAAAGCTAAATCCAGTAGGAGTAGGAGCAACTCCAGCAACAGATTCATATGCCAAAGCGCTTTCACGCAAATCCTCATTTTCATCAGCACGCTCAGCCAAATAATCTAATCCTTCCTTACTTTTACCAGCAACAGTTCTCCAGTTCTTAAGCAATGCAGCACCCCCAATAACACTCAAAGGTCCAAGAGCGCCAAAATATGCTAATCCAAGAAGACCGCCAATAGCTCCACGCGGAGTAATCCATTTACCAACCGGTTTAACAGCCCCATTATAAACTCCCTTTACTCCCGCAGATGCAGCGCCAGCTACAGCTTCAAGAGCACTTCTTTTAGCAACCGATTCACGTGTTTGTGTCATGGGGTTTTTATCCTAAAATATCTAGTAAAAACTCCTATTTAAACCTTTCGGTTTAGTCTTTACTATATAGTAGTTACTTAATTAAGAGATAAAAAACACCAAAATAATATGTCAAAAAGAACAACATCAAAAAATCTTTACGTTTCACCCCACAATAAAATGTGGGGTTTGCGTGGATTTTTGGATGCTCAATGTGCCTCATCCGCGCACTAAAGTGTGTGGTTTTCGGCATAGGCACATTGACATAAGTTTAAAATAATTCAATACTAATAAAGAATATGCAAAAATCAAAGTATCTAATTCTCGTCAGCATTATCGTAATATTAGGCGCAATCATTGTAGGAGTTCACGCCCAGCAAATCCCTCAGCAAAACAATGACGCCCAGCCAGATGCGCAAATAACCAACCCTCTAGACACAATAGACATAACAAAAGATATAATAGACACCGCAAAAAGCAAAGAAAGCAGAGCGGAATTCCTCAAAGAAGCATGGTCTAAAACACTCGAAAAAACCAGCCTCGGAAAAGTCCTTAAAAAGCTGGAATCTATTTTCCAAAGCCTAGACCCCGTTTTTAAAATCTTCTTCGGCGTGGGTTTCTCCCTGTCATGGTTCTTTCTCCTAATAGTCCTAACATGGCTCCTTTTGCTTAAAATAGTAGTAGACACATCATCACTTTTGGACCTCTATCTAGAAGAAAAGCTGGCAAAATACATAAAAGGAATCATAATAAGCGGATGGATAATAATAATATCTTCAGTGCGCCTGCCAAAATCAATTGCAGACGGATTCATAAACCTCGTTGCGAAAATAAGTTCTCTATTTGGCCAGATAATCTTCCTAACCATAATCTCCTCAGTCCTCATAGCTCTCATGCCTCTATTAGGGCGAATAAGAAAAGCAGTCAAAGCTGTAAAATTAAAAAAAGACGCTGAAGAAGGCAAAAAAGAATCAAAGAAAAACAAAAAAGAAATTAAAGATATCCAGGCTGAAAATGCTGAAGAAAAAAAAGCACAACAGGAAGAAGAAGGAATAAAAAAACAGGCAAAAGAAGACCTCGAGGGTATAGAAGAACCTTAAAACAGCCCATCCATCTTCTCCCCATCCAGTCAAAACTACCTCCTCATCGTCCACTCTTTCATCAATCTTTCCAAAATCTCCTGCCATTTTTCAGTCTCCTCCAAATAATTATCAAAAAAACAATGTGCCACTCATCTTAAGAGATATGATTTATCAAACAACTCGACATCATAAGGTATCTAGCAGATTAATGAAATGACCTCCTCCGCACCCTAAAGGTTTGACGCTGAGGCGTCAAATCTGCTGAAGCAGAGTGCGGTTTCCACGAACTGTGTTGTGATGGATGTCTTGATTTCTCACATAG
>Ga0209210_1003395_pt1 | contig 10828 bp, 10 predicted proteins | sample RifGroA1_FD_183991 | JGI IMG/M metagenome (GOLD analysis project Ga0209210, IMG submission 183991) | Contaminated groundwater microbial communities from Rifle, Colorado, USA - Rifle Groundwater A1 (SPAdes) (version 2) | ecosystem: Environmental > Aquatic > Deep subsurface > Groundwater >...
CGTTTGAATCTAAAAATTTATTTAAAATATTAAACATGGTTATTTACTTTTTGATCTTTCTATTATTCGATTCCACAAAACTTTTGTCGACCTTCCATATTCATGGGTGATTGAATGTTTTTTAGGTGTCAGTTTTTTGATGCGGTTGCGCTTTTTAACACGTAAAGTTTTCGTTTCAGGCAGGAAATTCATAACAGACAATTTTACCTCAGGCTGGAATTTTATTAAAGCCGGTGTATTTTTGGAGAACCTTCGGGATTAAAATAGAGCCGTCTTTTTGCTGGTAATTTTCCATGATGGCAATTAATGTCCTGCCGATTGCAAATGCGGTTCCGTTTAAAATATGAACATATTGTTTTACAATTTGTCCGCCGGATATTCGAGCTCCTCGGCCTGCTTGAACAACTGTTGAGCTAGGCATTTTCCAATTAAAATTAATATTTAATCTTCTGGCTTGGAAATCGCCGGTTGTGGAAACGGAATGGGTTTCGCGGTACTGGTTTTGTGAAGGTAGCCAGGTTTCGATATCGTATTTTCTTGATGCCGGAAAGCCTAAATCACCTGATGCGATATCAATAACCTGATAGGCAAGACCCAAGTCGCTAACAAACTTTTCCTCTAGTGAAAGTAGAAATTGATGTTCTTCATCTTCTTTTTCGGGCGTCGTAAATGAAACCATTTCTACTTTGTCGAACTGGTGGACTCGGAAAATCCCCTTTGTGTCTTTACCGTAAGATCCCGCTTCCCTGCGGAAAGCTGTTGAAAATGCCGCATATCTTTTGGGAAGATCGGACTGGTTAAATGTTTCGTCCATATGCATTGGGACAACAGAGTGTTCGGCCGTTCCGACCAAAAAGTGGTCATCGACCCTGTAACCTTCACCACTTTCATACTCAGGATAGCCTAAACCTTGCATCGCTTTTTTGTTAATTAAAACCGGGGGTATGATCGGAATAAATTCGACCTGCTTCAACTTGTCAAATACATAAGAAGTCAGGGCAAATTCCAAATCTACTAATTCATTTTTTAAAAACACAAAACGGCTACCTGAGATTTTGGAGGCTCGATCTGTATCGATGAGATCCAATTTTATCCCAAGTTGAAGATGGTCCAATGGTTTGAAATCAAATTTTGGAAGTTTCCCAACTTTTTTTATAACTTTCTTTTTAGCTTCATCGCCTATTGGCACATCATCTTTTGCCGGGTTTGGGATCTGGCGGATTAGTTTGTAAAATTCTTCTTGGAGATTTTCGAGTTGGTTTTCCTTTTGCTTAAGGTCTGATTTAATTTGTGCGCCTTTTTTTTCGTCGCGGGCATCTGCCGCTTGTTTGCGGTTGGACCTTAGTTGATCTACTTCTTCAATTAATTTGCGGCGGTCTGTGTCAACTTTTAAGAGTTTCTCAACATCAATTTCATATCCCTTTTGTTTGGACTTTTCGGCAACTAATTTTGGATTTTCGCGAATGAATTTGATGTCTAGCATAATTAGTTCATAGTTGATAGTTTATGGTTCTTAGTTATTTGTGTGACAATTGCCAAGAACGTTCCGGCTCAACTTCGTCTTTTAAGATCATTTCGACTGCCATCTTGTGCCAGGGAATTTTGGTGATGTGATAAACCTCCTTAAAATATTTTAGCGCGCTTTGGGCGCCAGGTACACCTTTGGCTTGGGCCAGGGCATCTAAATTATCGGCAACCTTGCAAAGACGTGCTTCCAGTGTTTTTCGCTGCATGTATTCTCCAACTAACTCGATGATTTCTTTATTTGACGGTAGGTCCTTAACCAGCCATTTGAGGCCCTCTTCTTCTATCGGAGCAAAAGCTCCTTTGGCCATACCTTTGACAAAGGTGCCGACATCGCCGACTATCGTTTCTGCCATGTCGTGGAATATGGCCATTTTTACCGCGCGGTTTACATTAATTTTGACACCGTTTTTTTTCATTTCGGATGCCAGAAAGTAAACCAGTATAGCAGTGGTCCAGGAATGAGCAGCAACAGAATCTGCTTCCTGCCTTTTGAATCCCATGGCAATGAAACCCTGACGAGGAAGTTCTTTAGCCCATTGGAGTGTTAAAAAGACCTTGAGTATTTTTTTTAGGGTAAGTTTGTTCATATTAGGATTAAATGATAAGAAGATAAGAGTGATGAGTCTTTTCTTCGATTATTTTTGCCTCCTTAAAGAATTTAATGTGGCAATCAGCATACTTATTGTTTGTGAATTCAGATTTATAATAACATCTACCTCTTTTGAATACTTTGGGTAAATTTCTTTTATTAATTCCAACCAGTATTCAGTTTCCCTGGCAGAACCAAGAGCCATTTGTATAAACCTTGCATATTCTTTACCCTTATACTTCCCAAACCCTTCTGCTATATTGGCTCCGACTGACATGCAAGACCTCAGAATTTGATCTATTATTACCCATGCGATTTTTTCATTTGGAATACTTCTTGTTAAATGGACAATAAGTAAGGTTGCCTGCTTTGCAGTTTGCCAAAACTTAAGGTCTTTATAAGAATTAATTTTACTTTGATTCATCATTCTTATCCTGTTATCTTCTTATCTTAAAGACCAAGTTCTTCAGCGTGATTTTGCATAGCTGACAAAGTCAGGGCCATAAATTCTTCCAGTGGAATCGAAAGTTCCTCCTCGCAGGTTTTGATTTGATCACGGTTGGCTCCGGCAGCAAAGGATTTATCTTTGAATTTACGAAGGACTGATTCAGTGGTTACTGACTTTAATTTTTTTTCTGGTTGAACAAGAGCGCAGGCAACTATCAGTCCAGTCAGCTCGTCTACTGCATAAATGGATTTGGCAATTAAAGTATTTCTTGGCGCTTTATCGCAATGGCCACAGATAGCGTTAATGATGATTTGATCCGCGTTTAGCTCTTTTAATAATTTAGTCGTCTCTTCGGTGTGAAGCTCGAGTGATTTATTGGTTTTTTCGTAATCGGCATCATGCAGCAAACCTACAATTTCCCAATCTTCTTTGGTTAATTCCGTAGATTTGTTTTTTGATTTGAAGTAATCATATAGCGCTGCCATTGCAAAACCACATGCCTTGCCATGTTTTACCATCTGTGGGGAGTTTTTCAACTCTTCGAGGATTCTTAGCGCATTACCTTTGGTCATTTATCTTGCGGTTTGACCGTCGGGAAAAATACTGTTTCACGGATGGGTTTATCAACTAAAACTGCAAAAAATCTTTGGGACATGCCAAAGCCGACAGCAGGGGGCATTCCATATTCCAATGCCTCAATAAAATCTTTATCATACATTTGGGCTTCCTGGTCACCTGCTTTTCTTAGTTCTTGCTGTTCTTTGAACCTCTCTTGTTGATCCTGGGGATTATTCAGCTCGGACCAACCATTTCCGACTTCGGTTCCAGCAGCCAGAACTTGAACTCGTTGTACTTTCTGGGGGTTTTTGTCATCTCTTTTGGCAAGCGGGGACACCGCAACTGGATGATTTAAAAGAAGAGAAGGTTGAATAATTTTTGGGCGAATTGTTTTTTTATAAATAAGATCGATTAACCTTCCTTCGCCTAGATTTTTGCCTGGTTTTGCGCCAATTTTTTCTGCAATAATATACAACTCTTCTTTTTTAGGATTTTTGGAAAGATCAATACCAGTCTCATCTTTAAAAGCATGAAAATAGTCTACTTGTTGCCACTTTCTGCTCCAATCTATATCTTTTTTTCCGTGTCTAGATTTTTCGGAGCCTAAAGTTTCTTTTACAATAAAGCGGTAATACTTTTCGATAAAGCTTATCAGCTCCTGATAATCTGCATAGGCCCAGTAAAATTCCATTTGCAGATAATCCTGCAAATGTTCGGCATCGATACCTTCATTCCTAAAGATTTTGCCAATCTCGAAAATTTTTTCAAAACCTCCTACGAGAAGCCTTTTTTGGTAAAGCTCGAGTGATATTCGAAGATAAAAATCGCGGTTTTGGGCATTGTGATGGGTAATAAAAGGTTTGGCATCGGCACCTCCGGGAATTGCCTCAAGTGCTGGTGTCTCCACTTCCAAAAAATTATTATCAATTAAAAAATTTCTGGCAGCATTCCAAAATTTAGTTTTTTTGACAAACAAATCTATAGCTTGGGGATTTGTTATTAAATCGAGATATCTTTTTCTTAGGCGGGTTTCGACATCTTTTAGCCCATAGAAAGAGGAGGGGATTGGACGGATGGATTTCGTAAGCAGTTTGAAACCATCTACAAAGATTGTGATTTGGCCGGCCTGGGTCTTTTTGACCTCACCAGAAACTTGGATGAAGTCGCCTATGTCAAGAAGGGTTAATAGTTCGTTGTTGATATCCGAAAGTTTATCTTTGGAGAAGAAAAGCTGGATCTTGCCAGATTCGTCAGCAAGGTCTGCAAAAGTTGAACCGCCGTGACCTCGAAGACCAACAAGCCGACCGGCCGTTTGCACATTTTTGCCGTGGGATTTTAGACATTCCCCTACCGTTTGTTTTTTCGTTACTTTTGCAGGGAACGGATCAATTTTTAGCTTTTGGATTTTTGCCAGTTTTTCGAGGCGAATTTTCCTCAGGTTGTCTATAGGCTCCATGGCCTACAGTATACGAAAGAGAATGCAGTTTGGCAATTTATTGTTGGGCAGTTGTGCTTTCCAAATAAGTCCTATGACGAGGACCTGTTCTGTTAATTTTTTCGTCTAAGTCTGGAAATGATATATTTCCATTAAAGGGTTCCAATGGGCCTGCGAATTTTTTACCACCTTGTTCTGACCTTAACGACATAACAAAGTCCCATTGCTGTTTAGGATTTGTGGGGGAACTTACAAGATGCCTTAAATACTTTTTTCTGCCTTCTGAATTTAGTGCTTGTGCGTACTGTCGTTGATGAAAAAATCCTGCTCCGTAAGCCATTAAATATGTAGATTTTGTAACATCTTTTGTCCTGCTGGCAATTTGCCTTCGAATTTCATCTTCTGGTTCTGCTGGGCAGTATTGATGCATGTATTCGACCATTTGTTCGTCTGTGGCACCGTTTTCATTAACTAAAATGTGGATATTGTTGTATACCATTTGTCTTAATCCTTCTTGCTCTATCTCTATTTCAGTTTCTAAATCCAAGTGCCCTCGCACCGCTTCAGAGAAATGGTGGATGGAATTTGCCATGCCTTCCGATGTAACCTGGCCGGGGTCATGAACAGATGTTAAACCAATTGCCGGAAACAACTCGCCCTTCCTTATTCCTTGAAGCCAACCAAACATTTGATAGAAATGCCAAAATTCATGCCTAACCATTGCCTTGATTTTACCTTGAGTTCTTTTGTAGTCATGGTTTTTGTGAGCGTTATACTTTAGTTCAAAACTATTGACATTACCGGACGCCCATTGAATCCAGTAGTCATCAACTTTTACAACCGAAATTTTAACCGGATGATCAAATTTTAAACCCACAGTATCAGCTAAATCTTGTAAATATTGCTTAGACTCAACTCGAATTAAATCTCCAACTTGATCTTCGTCAACTTTTGTCTCATCTCGATATCTTTCGATCTCTTGCCTGGTATAAGAAATCCCTTTATCACTATATAAGATTCTAACTATCTCTCTTTGAGCATCAAGATCAGCACTGCTAATCATCTCAGGAGTCAAACCCATTGTTAATTCCACAAAATCGTGATTGTCAAATACTGCACCCATTCTTGCTTGTTGGAAGGTATCATGTGCGATCAGCTTACTTTTAAGAAATGCGTATTGTGTCTTCGCGTTTCTAGAAAATGGAGTGCCAACTTCTTCAAGAGATTTTCTTCCTTCTAGTATTCTGCTTAGAATAACTTCTCTTTCTACTCTATCTGCTCTACTGTGAAGTATGCTTGCGTAGGCTTGGTCGGTCTCATCTTCAGGCAGTAAATCAAAATCCAAGATACCTTCTTTGGGGCCAGAAACATTCGAGGCCGCTCTCAAGCTTATTGTTAAAGTGTCAGAAAGCTCAAAAATTCTGCGCGTGGAGTTATCTCTCCCCAAGGAAGATCTATCAAATAATCTACCCAGTTGTCTATCAGGCATTGCCATTTATAATGGTCCTTTGTTTAACTTCAAAGAGTGAGTATTGTAACTTTTTATATTAGTTCTTTCAAGTTTTCGGAGAATCTTTCAAAAATATTCAAGGAAGCATAACGTTCGGTGAACTTTTTGGCATCTTCGTAAGTGCCAACTGCAAGAATCCTTTCAAGTGTATCTGAGAGTTCATTTATTGACACAAACAGTTTAGTGAAGTTAGGCCAAGAAAAGCCGCCTGATTCACGGATTGCCCCGTTTTCTAAAAAAAAGTTTAGGGCAATTGCAAAGCCCTGTGCATAGTGAATAACGCTTGGTTCTTTTAGATATGAGAGCCACCAAGAAAAGGCAAGGGTTATAAACATGACCATAATTGCTTCCAATTCTTTTTCGGTAATTGCGTTTTTTAGAAGAAGTGACCCGCAAGCTTTAACTCCGAAGACCGATGCCGATATTTCATCAAAGACAGGAAAGTATTCTTTAAGTCTTCTTTCAGCGTCGCGATATCGGAGTAGCGGGTGAGAAATTTCATGGAGATATGAATTTCTGAGTGAACCTAATCTCAGAACATCTACTGGGTAATCTTCTTGAAATTTTTCTTCAAAGACCGCATGGAATATAGGATGCCTTTCTCTGTCGAACTTAAGCTTAAATGCCGGTTTAAATATGGTGATTTCTGAACCGTTTTTTTCCATTATGTTGACATCATTGGGAAGATTTGAGCTTGTGAACATGAAGCGGGCAATTAGACCCGAAAAGATAATTGTGTCATCTACTCTAATCTGGATTTTGTCGAGGAAATCGACTTTTTCGGAAGGTGCCAATACACGTCTTCTTGAGCCAACAATGTAATTCTTAAACCTTACAGCGTCTTCCGTTAGCTTTACGTCCATTATGCCTACCCAAGATTGGCATGCGCATTTTATGAAAAATAGCTTGTCAAGGTATCTTTCAACAGGACCTATTACAAAATTGATTTTGTAGGGTTTCATAGAAAGCCAATAAATATCACTGGCTTCGTAGTTACCATCCAAAAGTGCGTTTGCCTGCACTTCCAGCCTTTTGGCAAAGTCCTTATTATCCGTTAATTTTGCCGCTTCTCTAATTAGCTTTGCAGTTTTTTTTAGTTGTGTTTTAAATTTAACGTGATAAGGGATAGCAATTAGTTTTCCCTTTTTGTCCCTTTCGACAACAGTAAAAGGTGAAAGGATATCCCCATTCTTTTTTGCAGCTTCTAAAATTTGATTTCTGGTTGCGTCCCTAGGGTAAAAATTTGCACCGTTATTTGTGTTGTTTTCTTGCTTTAGGTAAATTGGGGCAATAGATTCTGCGGCCTTTATGAGTTTTTGGACAACCTTTTTTTCTGAAGGTGATAATTTTATCCCTTTTGCAGGAAATTTGACAATTGGACTTTTTCTTGGGGTCATTTTATCTCAAGGACTTTGAGTTTGCTCTTGACCGGACCGATTCCTACTTCGATGGTTTCGCCTGCCTTTAAACCTAAAAGAGCTTTACCAACCGGTGACTCGTTGGAGATTTTATTCTTAGCAGGGTCAGCTTCTATTGAACCGACAATTGAAAATTCGTGGATTTCGTCATTCATTTGCACGACTACTGTCGAACCGATAACTACTATATCCGCACCTTGCGCCTGCTGGATCAGTTGGGCTTTGGGTAAAACTTCTTCAATTTGGGCAATCCTGGCTTCGATTAAAGATTGCTCTTCTTTTGCCGCATCGTATTCGGAGTTTTCAGCGAGGTCACCAAACTCACGGGCTGTCTGGATCCTCTGGGCAATTTGCGGCCTTATTATTTGGGTGAGTCTTTCGTATTCAGTTTTGATGTGTTCTAAACCTTCTTGAGTGAGAATGAATTTTTTACTACCAATCTGAGCGTTCATGGAGCAATTATTTTATTGCAAAAGGGGTAAATAGTCAAGAAAAATTTATCTTTCCCTCTGGGAAAATGCGGGAGCTTCAGCTTCATATACACCCCTATGCACTTCGGGATCAAAATGCAATTCGTCATAGGCACGCCTTAAATCATCCCTATATCGATAAATTTCGGCTGCAAGCTCTTTGTCCTCTAATGCGTCTGGATCTGCAATGAGTAACCCTTCTATGTTTTCTATCACAGCAATAGATTTAACACCGAATTTTTTCGCCGTTTTGCCTGTTTCATCAACCATGAATCCATAATGCCCAAATGCGGCAACAATTTCCCCAATTGCGCCATGATTTATATCAATCCCCATGAAACCATTTCTCTCACAAAACTGTATATAATCTTTAGCGTCTTCAGGCGCACCATTCATTCCCATTTCGACAATTCTCCCATCCCAACCATTTTCTTCGAAATGCTTTATCATCAAGTATTTGTACTCTCCGGAAACAATACCTGGCGGAAGTGTTGCTGTTGTCTCCGCCTGAAGATTATTTCTAACTATTAGGTCAAGTGTGGGTTTAGCAAATTTTTCTTCTCTGCCAAAATATTCATAACGATCCAGTACTGTAATTCTTGTCGCAGGATAATGAGTTTTTATTTCCCGCATCCAGTCGCTACCGACAATGCCTATATGGCCATATTGTCTAACTTTGGTTGGTATGTCTCCTGATCTCAATTGCAAAACTAGATTAATATCCTCGTTGCTATCTTCTGCTTTTCTTACGCGAGCCATTTCGTCTTCGCTTACATAAACAATGGGTCTACCAGCTTCCAGTAGAACTTCTTCTATTGTTCCGTTCATATTTTTAGGTGTGTGGACTTTTAGCATAGGCTTTAATAAAAATGGAGTATAGATGTTAGCATAAAAATGTATAAATTTCCAGTGCCACTTGAGAGTCTTTCTGTTGATCAGCTGAATAGCTTCAGTTATAATTAGCACTGTTTTGGATGTAGTACATCCGATTCTCAATCTCATATAGCGTCACTTGCCGCTTTCGTCTAGTGGCCCAGGACGCAGCGTTCTCAACGCTGGAACACCGGTTCGACTCCGGTAAGCGGCACAAAGATGACATTATGTAGATATCGATAGTTTGCAATTGTTTATAATTAAATAATTGTGGAGTTTGATTCTGGTTGTAGTCTGCCAGTTATTTAGTATTTGAAATGTTGAATCTTTTAGTCTGCTTTATTATTTTGCTGTCGACTATTGTCACCCCGCTGCCGGTTTTTGGTGACACTCATTATGGCGAAGTTACCGGCGGGCAAGTAAATGAAGCGCTTGCCAATACTGCTCATGTTAGGTTTTTACCTCCAAATCCTCTTTACTACTTATCTCGGGTTAAGGAATTATTTAGCCGGTTTTTTACAGCGTCTGCTGTTGAAAGAGCAAGATTTGATTTTATGATCTCGTCGAAAAGACTCAAAGAGACATACCTTCTGTTTGAGCAAAGTAAATACAGTTCTGCAAATAATGCTTTAGCTGACTATAGTATTGCTACAAATAAAAGTGTTGAGCAGTTAAAAAAGGCCCGATCGCAAAACCAAGAAATTATACCGGTTGTTGAGGAGATTACAGATAAATTGAATTACCATGAAATTTTGTTGATTTATCTAATTAAAAACGGTAATGATAACTTAAACATTCAAAATGTTTTAATTTCATTCGAAGTATATGTTGAGGAGTTAAATAACTTTAAGCCAGGAAATCGTGACAGGTTTAAGATTTTGAAAGAAGAGAAAGAGGGCGAAAGTTCTTCTTCTGCCAATTTAAATCCGTCATTGTATGAAACAGTTGAGCCAACAGCCTCAGCTGTCTCTAAAAAAGTTATTTATTAAACTTGATTATGATTATATGAGGAAGGGAATTAGAAGAAGTGCAACAATGTTGATTATTTTAATCATAGGGTTAATAGCTGGCCCAGCAGTGTCTTTGTAGGGATCACCTACAGTATCACCTGTTACTGCCGCTTTGTGAGCATTTGAACCTTTACCTCCAAGGTGACCAGATTCAATATATTTTTTAGCATTGTCCCAAGCTGCTCCTCCAGTCGTCATAGAAATTGCGACAAAAATTCCCGATACTATTGCACCCATTAATAATCCGCCCAGAGCTTTGGGTCCAAGTGTAAGACCTATTACAATTGGCGCACTTAGGGGAATTAATGCCGGAATTATCATGAGTTTGATGGCTTTTTTGGTTACGATATCAACTGCTTTGTCGTATTGTGGTTTGGCCCTTCCTTTTAAAATACCTGGAATTTCCCTAAATTGTCTGCGAACTTCTTCAACGACTGCTCCACCGGCTTTTTGAACAGCCTCCATAGCAAAAGATGCAAACAGGAAAGGCAAAGCAGCACCAATAAATAACCCTACGACAACGTTTGGGTCCGAAAGTGAAAAGTCTACATGTCCGCCTGCTTTAGCTAATTCTTGCGAGTAAGATGCAAACAGGACGAGTGAAGCTAGTGCAGCCGATGCAATCGCGTACCCTTTGGTGACAGCTTTTGTTGTATTGCCAACTGCATCCAGCGGATCTGTAATGTTCCTTACCTCTTTGGGAAGTTGGGCCATTTCTGCTATCCCTCCAGCATTATCTGTAATTGGTCCATATGCATCTATGGCCACTATTATCCCGGTTAACGACAAAAGTGCCATTGCAGCTATTGCTACTCCATAAAGGCCAGCAAGCGAAAATGCAATAAGTATCCCTGCGGATATTACTATAATCGGCAAAAATGTTGACCTTAGTGAAATTGCAAGCCCAGCGATAATATTGGTTGCATGACCAGTTGTTGATGCATTGGCGATAGATTTTACAGGATTAAAATTCGTCGATGTGTAATATTC
>Ga0209210_1003396_pt1 | contig 10823 bp, 10 predicted proteins | sample RifGroA1_FD_183991 | JGI IMG/M metagenome (GOLD analysis project Ga0209210, IMG submission 183991) | Contaminated groundwater microbial communities from Rifle, Colorado, USA - Rifle Groundwater A1 (SPAdes) (version 2) | ecosystem: Environmental > Aquatic > Deep subsurface > Groundwater >...
CCAACGGTGATAAAATCAACCTTCGCAGTCAACCTGACAGCAATTCCGTTTTAATTACCACCATTCCCTCCGGCATAGAAATTCCTATTTATGCCGAAAAATACAACGATTTAGGCGAAAAATGGCTGCAGACTTCTTATGAATCAAATCATGGTTGGATACTCAGTCTTTTGGTCCAGGAAATTCAATCTCCCACCCCCTCCGGCTCTAGTGCTCCTCTTTCAAAAATTAATATCCGTGTCCCCAGTTACGACACTGTCTATCTTTATTCCAAACCTTCCTTTACTTCCAGTATCACCCACAAACTTACCCAGGATCAAACGGCCGAAATTTTAGTTGAGACCAAACGTTGGGCCAAAGTGATCCTCACCAGAATCAATGTTGAAGGTTGGATCAGTCAGGATTTTATTGAACGGAATTTACCCTAAATGACTATTCCAATTATTTTCTGCCTCTTTGCTCCTTTTCCTCTTTGGTTAATTGAGACCCTAATTCCTTATCCCCATCTCGTCGAAGAATTATTCAAATTTTTCCTGGTTAAATTTACCCCCTCCAAAAACTCCTGGATATTTCCTCTATTTTTAGGAATTACCTTTTCTCTGTCCGAAACAGTACTTTATCTTGTCAATTTTTTTGCCCTGGGCAACTTTTCCGACCTTCCCCTTCGCCTTGTCACCACCACCCTTCTTCATGTTTCGCTTTTTTATCTCCAATATTACACCCGTAAAACTTCCGCTTCCTACCTTACCCTTATACTTGCCATCCTGATTCACTATTTTTATAATTCTCTGTTTGCCTAAAAATTCCGTCTTTCTTAATTTAATTAAAATTATATATGCCAATTAATAAGTTCAAATTCCTTTTTTTATTAACCTTCCTTTTACTATTTTCTATTTTTCCCCGACAAATCAATGCAATTGAAGACACCACCCAATCTGTCGAAGCCACTGTAGTCAGAATCGAAGAGGAATATCAAATCGAAGTAATGGGCAGAAGTCAACTTTATCAAAAACTCGAATTGGAATTATCCTCTCAGGACAACAAAAAAATAATTATTGAAAATGGCAACCAACCTCTAGCCAATCTTGTCAAATATTCAGAAAATGACCGTGTTTTGCTAAATCTTACCACCTCTCCCGACGGCAAAAGTGAATACGTAATTGTAGATTTTATTCGCAAAGATAGTTTAATTTTACTTTCAGCAATTTTTATATTTTTATTGATTGTCGTAGCCAGATGGAAAGGATTTTTTTCAATTTTAGGTATGGTATTCACTTTTATTGTTGTTTTTTTGTTTATCTTGCCCAGAATTTCTGCCGGCGACAATCCTGTATTTATTGCCATTTTTGGTTCCTTAATCATCATCCCTGTCTCATTTTATTTGGCTCACGGTTTCAACAAAAAAACCACTCTCGCCATCATCGGTTCGACCATTAGTTTAATAATTACCGTAATTCTTGGCTCAATTTTCATAAAACTAAGTTATTTAACCGGTTTATCATCGGAAGAAGCCGGTATGTTATCTCTTGCCAAAGATTCTCTAAACATGAAAGGAATTTTACTAGCCGGTATCGTCGTCGGGGCTCTGGGCGTACTCGATGATATAACCATTTCGCAATCAGCCATAGTTGACGAACTGGCCACTACCGCCAAATTGACCAAACCCAAAGATCTCTATTCCCGTTCAATGGTAATCGGTAAAGATCATATCACTTCCATGGTCAACACTCTGGTTTTGGCCTATGCCGGAGCTTCTCTTCCCTTACTTCTTATATTTATCAACAATCCCCATCCCTTTGGTCAAATTATAAATTATGAAATGATTGCCGAAGAAATTGTCCGGACTTTAATTGGTAGTATCGGATTAATTTTAGCCGTCCCCGTAACCACCTTTATCGCCTCACACCAATACCGTAAATAATTAGTAAAACAACTTTTTCAAAAAATATTATTTTAAATTTTACATTCGCTGTTAATATTAACTATGTTTACCAAATCAATAAATCAAGACTATGTCCGAAGTATTGTTTTTGGATTTCAGGATGCACTGGTATCTACCACCGGCATTGTAGTTGGTATTAGTGCTGCCGTAAACAATCGTAATTACATCCTATTAACGGCTGCAGTAACCATAATTGTCGAAGCTCTTTCTATGGCCGCCGGTCAATACCTAAGCGAAAAATCTGTCCACGACCTTCCCAAAAGTAACCATCAAGACGACCTTTTTATTGGTAGTATCCTAATGTTTTTATCATACATAATTGGCGGTATCATCCCTGTTATTCCTTTTTTGTTCTCTTTCTCAACCTGGACTCCGATACTATCCGTTATCAGTGCTTTTGCTGGTTTATTCATCCTGGGATACTTAAAAGATAAGCTATTTATTAAAAAATCAAATCACGGATCCATTGAAATGTTAATTGTTGGAGGAATAACTGTCCTGATAGGCCTTCTGATCGGTTCACTTTTTTAGTCGGATATAAGATTTATTGGAAGTAGTCACAAATTACTAAGTATCAACTACCGGCGAACCATTGATTTATATTGAGCTTGTCGAAGTGCGGAGGGGGCGGGATTCGAACCCGCGAGCTTTTTACAGCGCACGCTTTCCAAGCGTGTGGAATGAACCACTATCCGACCCCTCCTGAGTATGCTATTTTAACATCGAATTACCATTATTTACTCAACAAAGCTATCAACCTAATTTCTGGCATTCTATTCCTAAAATCCAGGTAATACTATTGGTATCTCGCTCCGGTCTAGCCACATCCTGTCAGAATCCAAATTTTTTTTAATAGGTTCGTTGGAATAAACTGGTTTTCCTAAAGCCAAAGCAAAGCCAAGTTCCATTGCCGCCGAAGTTCCAACATATCCACCTTTATTGACCAAATAAACAAAATCTGACCTCCTTATACAACTTAAAAATTCATCCTCTACTTCCTTCGGTGACATACTTCTTTCAGATTTTAATGGCAAAAAACTAGAAATACTTTCTGCTCTTTTTCTCAAAGATGGAGAAGAATATAGTATTCCAACTTCCGGTGCCAAAACTTCTACCCCAATTCTCTGAAAGCAAATTACAGCCTTATCAATATCCCTTTTAAATTTGTGGAAACTTCCAAACACTGTACAGCATACTCTTTCATTCGCACTCATTTTACCATCGATTCTAGTTTATTTTTAGCCTTCTTCAAAAGTATCTTTTCCGAGTCATAAGCCAATTTTCCCAAGGCTTCTTCAAAATCAAACCACCCTCTTCCCACCACCCTCTCTTGATCAAAATATTTCAAGTTACTTTCCTCCCTATATTCCATCAAAAAAAACGTTACTTTCTTAATCGTTTTTTTCTTGGTCAATTTGTCCCACATCACATAATTCCATGATCCCAATTTAGCTATAATTTTGGCCTTAATTTTTGCCTCTTCTTCCACTTCTCTTAACGCCGCCTGTTTCAAAAACTCCCTATCTTTCAGGTGTCCTTTTGGAAATTTAAAAAAAGTTTTTTTAGGATTCTTTCGGCTCATAGTTTGAATCACCATCCATTTAATCTTACCTTCGTCTCTACGAAACACCAAACCTCCCGCCGATCTCTCGTCGTAATATAATTCTTCACTAATTTTTGTTCCTTCTGTCATCTTACATATTATACCTTTAAAATCAGCTCTCTTTTTATTGGTTTTCTAAAAATGTTAAACTATTATAGTTATAAATCTTACTCACTCAATGAAAAAACAAATCCTCACCCTTCTTTCTGCTACCTTACTTTTATCTGCCTGTAGCCTAAATCCGACCGCTCAACCCGATAATTCTGATACCACCAGTCAAAACCAAACTCCCTCCCAATCAGAATCAGTTGCCCGATCTCTCAAAGACCTTATGGGTCTCGGATCAGCCCAAAAATGTACCTGGAGTTATACCGATGAACAGGGGAATAGTACTTCAGGTGAAATGTTAATCGACGGCCAAAAATTCTCCCAAACTGTAAACTCTAAAACCTCGGAAGAATCCATGGTATTCCGCTCTGTCAGTGACGGCGAATTAGTCTATACCTGGAACGACCAGGTTCCCGATACTGGTTTTAAAATGAGTCTTGCCAAGACTCAATCTCAAGAAAGTCCGGATGTAGAAGATGATCAATCATCACCCGATACCGATACCCCCAAGCTTGATTTTGAGCAGAAATATAATTACAACTGTACTCCGGTCACTGTTTCAGACTCCGATTTCCTGCCGCCTTCCGGTATCAATTTTATTGATCTTTCCCAAGAAACACCAAATTATCAGGAAATGCTAAAACAGTTTGCTCCCACAGAATAACAATTTTTTACTCTAATTCTTTAATCAATCTTTTAACTTCAGCTCTAGTCGCCTCCACCAAATATCCTGCCACCGGATTATTACTGTCAATATAGGCAAAACTATCCAGCAATAAACCGGCTATTGCTCTTTCCAGCAAGGCCGCACCGATTAATTTTCTATCTCCCAACTTATAAATTTCTTCCAGCCACAAATTTCTTTGTTCTTCAATTAATTCCGGACCAATCCCTGCAATTTTATGTAGAGAATAAATTTGCCAATGATAGCCAAATACCGCATCATAAAAAGGATATTTCCACTTCCAAAACAAATTCGAAAAAATAATTACCTCACTTCCTTGCTTTTTTATATCATTCACCGACAAATGACCGTGCACAAATTCTTTTTCTGTCTCTCCCCAAGTTTTTTCCAGCAAACTTGCCGCTGTAGATGCCAATTCTTTATTACTACCTCTACGAAAAGGGGATTCCGGTTTTATCTTCAAACTTAACTGCCAAGCTTTTTCTATCATCTCTCCAATCTTTTCTTTGTTTTTCTCTTTTCCCAACCACGGTTTTCTTATACATTTATCCCTATACTCACGATAAATATCAAAAAATTCTTTTATATTTTCTTTTCCGCTTATCTTTCCTTCCTCTACAATTTTGTTCCCCCATATTTCCTCCATAATTATGGCCTCATATTGACTTTTGTCATTCCACTTTTTTCGCCAAAATATTTTCGGTGTCCTAATTAATTTGCTTTTATTCTGTTTTTCGAAACTTTCAATCATCTCCACCTCCGATATTGCCGGCTTTGCTCCTTGGATTTTTAGTACTGCTTTTTTATTCTTATATTTTCCCCTATAAGTCACAGCCCCAACTACCCCGGATCCAAAATAATCCGAACTCCATATCAATTCACCAATCTCAAATCCTGTTTCCCTGTAAATATCGTCAATAATATTTTTCTCCCGTCCTCTCAAATCCTTTACTTTTTTAAAATCTTCTCCTGTATTTATTGCTGCACTTTTATTACTTCCCATAATTTTTATTTTAAATTTTAAAACAAAACTGAAAAAAGTATGCCCGGTGGGACTTGAACCCACATCACTCCCTTCGGAGGGGAGAATTCTATCCATTTAACTACGGGCACAGGATTGCTCTATTTTACCTTAAAATATCAACATAAGTTCCCTACAAAACCCTAGTTCATCAAACTCGCCACCAACTCATTTCCCCGTAAATCCACAATAATTGCTGCCTCCTCAGTCTCTTCTTTATCCAACAACAACATCGCGATTTTATCTAATACTTCACTCTGTATCAATCTTTGCAATGGTCTGGCTCCAAAAATTGGATCAAAACCTTTTTCCGCCAAATACTTCTTCGCTTTTTCCGTTACTGTCAAAATAACTTCTTGTTCCTTTAATCTTTCAATCACTCTTTGAAGCTGATTATCCACAATTTTTTCCAACTGCTCCTTACTTAATGATTCAAACAAAATTATTTGATCAATTCTGTTCAAAAACTCCGGCTTAAAGGTTGATCTGACCAAATCAAATACTTCCGTTTCCATTTTTTTGGATTCTTTTTTCTTATCACCCGCATATAATTGGATAATTTCTGCGCCGATATTCGAAGTCATAATTATTACCGTATTGGTAAAATCCACCGTTCTGCCCTTACCATCGGTCAATCTTCCTTCATCAAATACCTGTAAAAACACCCCAAATATTTGCGGATGAGCTTTTTCAATTTCATCCAAAAGAATCACCGAATATGGTTTTCTTCTTACCGATTCGGTCAATTGCCCTCCTTCATCATAACCAACATATCCCGGGGGCGATCCTATCAATCTGGCCACAGTATGGGCTTCCGTATATTCCGACATATCAATTCTTATCATCGCCTTTTCATCACTAAAAAGCTGTTCCGCCAAGGCCTTAGCCGTTTCAGTTTTACCCACACCTGTCGGTCCCAAAAACATAAATACCGCTACTGGTCTGCCAGTTTCACTCAAATGCAGTCTTGACCTTCTAATCGCGTTTGCTACTGCCCTAACTACTTCATCCTGTCCGATAACTCTTCTGCCGATAAATTCCTCCAAGGTTTTTAATTTTGCTGTCTCAGCTTTTAGCAATCTATTGACCGGTATCCCTGTCCATTTTGACACCACCGCCGCGATATCGCTTTCGCCTACCTCCTGTCTGACCAATTTTTCATCCTCAGGGATTTCATTCCACACTTTTTCCGCCTCTTCCAGTTTTTTCATCACTTCCGGTAACTTTCCGTATTTTATTTCCGCCGCCCTATCCAGTTTTACCTCTCTTTCCACCTTTTCTAACTCCAGTTTTAGTTTGTCTACCTCACTTCTAAATTCCTGAACATTATTTAACAACTTTTTTTGTTTTTGCCACTTACTTTTTTCTCCTTTCAATTTTTCCTTTTGAAAAGCTAGTTCTGCCTCAACTTCCTTCAATCTGTCTTTAGTTGCCGCAGTCCCTTCTTTCTTCAAAGCCTTTTCCTCTATTTCCAATTGTCTGGTTTTTCTTTCCAAAATATCAATTTCGGAAGGACTGGATTCCATCTGTATCCGTAATCCCGAAGCCGCTTCATCGACCAAATCGATGGCTTTATCGGGTAAATACCGATCTCTTATATATCTATTCGATAATTTTGCCGCTGCCACCAATGCCGTATCAGTAATTTTTATCCCATGATGTACCTCATATTTTTCCTTCAAGCCTCTCAATATTGAAATTGTGCTATCTACACTTGGCTCATCTACCATTATTGGTTGAAATCTTCTTTCCAAAGCCGGATCTTTTTCCACATATTTTCGGTATTCACCCATAGTTGTTGCTCCAATCACTCTCAGTGTTCCTCTGGCCAACCCGGGTTTAAGCATATTGCTGGCATCCACCGATCCTTCCGCTCCGCCGGCTCCCACAATAGTATGCAGTTCATCAATAAACAAAATTACCTTACCTTCCGCCTTTACTACTTCATCAATCACTGTCTTTAACCTTTCTTCAAACTCTCCCCTAAATTTGGCTCCTGCCAAAAGTGACGATATTTCCAAAGATAATAGTTTTTTATTCTTTAATGATTCCGGTACATCTCCGCTCATTATTCTGTTGGCCAATCCTTCCGCAATTGCTGTTTTTCCTACCCCCGGATCTCCCACCAAAACCGGATTATTTTTCGTTCTTCTCGACAATACCTGCATTACCCTTCTGATTTCCTCTTCCCTGCCAATTACCGGATCCAATTTACCCATCTCAGCCAACGCTGTCAGGTCGGTTGTATATTTATCCAGCGATTTATAGGTATTTTCTTTACTTTCCGAATCCACTTTTTTACCTCCTCTTAATTCTAATATTTCTTTTTTAATAATGGAACTCTCCAATTTATTTTGTTTTAAAATATTTTTTATTTCATCACTTCCGTTTTCTGCCAGACTCCACAACAGCATTTCCTGCGAAATATACGAATCACCCAACTTCTGACTTTCTTCCACTACTTTTTGCATAATCCTCTGCAATTGGACCGATATCGACACGCTTTCGTTACTGCCCTCGACTATCGGTAATTGGTCTATTCTTGCTTCCAAATCTTTTTCCACATTTTCTACGCTATCACTGATTTTTTTAATAATTTCCCGGGAAACTCCGTCTATATCCGCCAAAGCCTTCAATAGATGAATTTCCTCCGTACTTGGATTTTTGTTTTTGCTGGCCAAATCTATTGCCCTCTGAATAGTTTCACTGGCCAGTTGGGTAAACTGAGGTTGCTGCATACTCATTATTTTAGTATTATTAGCAGTCTATGTCAACTACTGCTAATTATTTAAAATTGAAATCCTCAAATATTATCGAATTATTCTTTACCCCAATATTTTTTAATTGTTTTATCATACTCTTCATCATTGATGTCGGACCGCACAGGTAAAACCGTTTATTTTCTACCGATCCGATAGTCTTTTTAATTTTTGCCATAGTTAATCTTGGTTTTGAATCACCAAAATTTGGATGATAAATAAATCTCTCCAATCTATTTTCCCATTCCTCTAATTCCCGGTCATATACCGCCTCGTTTTTTGATTTTACACTATAAAACAAATCAATCTTTCTCTTTTTTGGATGGTTTATTTCGTATTCCAACAAACTCAAAAATGGTGTAATCCCTATTCCTCCGGCAATACACACCACCTCCTTATTTGCATAAAACCCCTGATACATCCTTCCATGCGCTCCCCAAATTACTGCTTTTGTTCCCGGCACCAATTTTTTCAATTTCGAAGTATAATCACCCAATATTTTCACGGAAAAACGCACGATTTTATTATCAGGCGACGAAGAAAAAGTAAAAGGATGCGCCTCTCTTAATTCCGGATCATCAAAACTCAAATAGACAAATTGACCGGGGAAAAAAGCTATCGGTTTTGATTTTGCCTCCAAATATATCTCCAAAATATCCCCGATTTTTTTTACTCTTTTAACCAAATATTCATGTTTTGGCCCCAACCATTTATATAAAAATACTTTATAAATATAAAAATAAAACCCCGTTCCCAACATAAAAAGTATCCACCCCCTTAAAGGTAAATAATGAGACACATCACTTTCAACCAAAAACACATGAAAAATTCCCAAAAGTAGCACCAAACCCATAAAATCATGACTCACTATCCAGATGTGATAAGGCAAATTTGTCACCAATGTCAAAAACAACACTGCTGTCATCAAATATAAAGCCAATACTCCAAAGTTATATACGTTATTTTGGGATAAATATAAAAAATTAGTTGCCGCCTTAACATTTGGTAATACGTTTACTGCCAGCAATAATGGATGAAGTAACAATAAAAAATATGAAATTTTACCAAGTCTCTGGTGTTTTTTATTTACCTCATCCAAACCTCCAAACCAATTTTCCAAAAACTTCGACCTACTCCCCAATACAAAAGTAAAAGACAGCAACACCACTCCCACCAAAGACATCATCTGACTTACGCTCAACCAGGGATATCTCCACAATATTTTCAAATCAGCTTTCGACAATAAATACAAACTCAAAGTTAAAATTACCAATACCATAATAATGAAATTACCCTTTTTCTTCTGCATATATACTTTTATATTTATTTTATAAATTATTGCGGAGTAGATGAGTTTGGAACTTTTCTATCCTTATATCCCTAACATCAATTTAGTCCAATATTCAACTTTATCAAAGTCTATCACCCAATCATTTCCAATTTTGTTACAACACGGGGTTTTAATTCCATAATAAGGACCATCAAGAATTCCACTTACGTTAAACCTAAACAACAATCCTTGATAGTTTAGATCTGTTCTTTCAATTTCCGGTCGTGTTTTTATTTTTGATTTAATTTTTTCAAAGTCATATATTTCTTTTTTACTCCATAGATCAACTGGTCCTACCGACAGCCAATAATTAAAAACACCTAAATTTATCGAGTCAGTTTGATTTAACAGTAAATATTCCGATCCAATAATCTGATTATCAATAATGTTCAAAAAATCCTCGAAATTAGAATAAGTATAGAAAAGATCTAACGATATCTCGATAAATTTCTTTGGGTCCTGAAGTTTACATTTTTTGTCAAGAAACAAAGTCAAAACAAACCGATTATTATCGTCTTGGGAATTCCAAATATATTCAACAATTATCGTTTCAAACTTGTCTTTTTTTAAATATCTTTCAATGTCTACTTCAGTTGGCTTTTTGTCACTTAATTTAATAATCCATGCCTCTTCATACTTCCTGTCTTTGGCAAACTGAATTACATCTGGCCTTGAAGTAATGATGTGGGAAAGTTTATCTTTTAGATTTATCATTTTAGCGGAGGGTAGAGGATTTGAACCTCTGCGGGCTTTCGCCCACACGCTTTCGAAGCGTGCGCCATAAACCACTCGGCCAACCCTCCAAAATTCACCAAAACAATGGCTTTAATATGTGCGCCCACCAGGAATCGAACCCGGATCAACGGTTCCGCAAACCGCTATTCTATCCATTAAACTATGGGCGCAATAATGTTGAATTATACCTCAAAAATCCTTCAATTTCTTCTTTATTCGGATTTTTCCTTTCTATCCTCCAAAGGCAATCTTTGGGCAAACCAATTGGTCAGCTTATCAACTGTTGAAGGTGAACTTTCCATCATCGGAATTCTCTTTATAACAATTTCTTTAATTTTCTCTTCACTTGACTTATCGATTATCATCGATACCTGTCTGGGAAATCTCAACCTAGTCTCAAAAAATACCGCGTCACTATCCAAAGATTTTTTAAACCAAAACCTTTCCAACAAGTCCCAACCATAATGCGAATCTCCGAAATATATCCCCCTATTTGTAATTTTACAGACCACATTCTCCGGAGGTACCGTCGAAAGTACATATGCCAAAAATAAAATCGATGCCAGTGCAATCACCAGAAAAAATTCTCCAATCATAAAAAATATCACTCCCACTAATACCAATATCGCAATAGCCGTTA
>Ga0209210_1003404_pt1 | contig 10805 bp, 14 predicted proteins | sample RifGroA1_FD_183991 | JGI IMG/M metagenome (GOLD analysis project Ga0209210, IMG submission 183991) | Contaminated groundwater microbial communities from Rifle, Colorado, USA - Rifle Groundwater A1 (SPAdes) (version 2) | ecosystem: Environmental > Aquatic > Deep subsurface > Groundwater >...
GAAAGTTCGAGACGCGGTTCAGGGAATACATAATTACCAAGTCGAAGAATACGCGGCCATGTTTGGTTATATGGCGGCAAGAGCAAATTTGATAAGGGGGGTTATAATCCCAAAACTATTAAAAGGCAAAAACATCGTTTTAGATAGATATTGGTATTCAACTTATGCATATCAGGGTTCAAACGGAGCTAACAAAAGAACAATCGAACAGATAAGTAAAATTGCGGTAGATAATTTAAAACCGGATCTTGTCATTTTTTACGATCTTGACCCAAAAGTTGGAATGAAAAGAAAAGCGGGGCATAAAGATTCCGATAGGTATGATGTCAAGAAAGTTAGTTTTCATAGGAAAGTTAGAATGAGTTATAGGCAGTTGGGTAAAAAAATGGGAAGGAAATGGAAGACGGTAGACGCGTCTAAGTCAATTGATGAAGTTCACCAAGAAACATTAATACTTTTAAAAAGATATAATATTGTTACATGAATAGAATTCCTGAATTAATTAAAGACGAAGAAAAAAGACAGCAAGATTCATTGATGATGATTCCTTCAGAAAATTATGCCTCAAAAGCCGTAAGAGAAGCGGTTGGATCAGTTTTAATGAACAAATATTCGGAAGGCTATGCAGGTAAAAGATATTATCAGGGAAATATAATTATTGATGAAATTGAAAACTTTGCAATTGGGAAAGCAAAAGAACTTTTTGGCGTAGAACATGTTAATGTCCAGCCGTATTCCGGGTCTCCCGCAAACGCTGAGGTTTTATTTGCGCTTTTAAATTACGGGGATAAAATAATGGGCTTAAAACTTTCTTCGGGCGGGCACTTAACTCATGGACATCCTAATATTACCTTTTCCGGAAAGTATTTTACGTCTGTTCAATTTGGAACCGATGATAATGGGGTTATTGATTATGATGATGTAGAAAAACTGGCAAGGACAGAAAAACCAAAACTTTTGATAGTTGGAACTACGGCCTATCCTTTAATTCTTGATTGGAAGAGGTTGGGAGAAATTGCCGATTCAATCGGCGCTTGGTTTGTCGCGGATATCTCTCACATCGCCGGTCTTATTCTATCCGATGTTTATCCTTCTCCTGTACCTTTCTGTCATGTAGTCACAACCACAACTCATAAAACTCTAAGGGGACCAAGGGGGGCGATGATTATGGTAACCAAAAAGGGAATTGAGAAAGATTCTGAAGTTGCTGTAAAAATTGATCGAGCTGTTTTCCCCGGATTTCAGGCAGGACCTCATAATAATACAACTGCGGGGATTGCCATCGCCTTGAGCGAAGCCGAAAGGCCCAGCTTTAAGGAGTATGGAAAACAGATTCTTAGTAATGCAAAAGTATTGGCGGCAGAATTAAAAAAAAGTGGACTTAACATTGTGACCGGTGGGACAGAATGTCATTTGCTGGTTGTCGACCTGACGAATCAAAACTTAGGTGGTAAAGAAATTGCGCAAGCGTTAGAAACTGCCGGAATTATTACCAATAAAAATACCGTTCCGGGGGATAAGTCGCCTTTTTATCCTTCCGGAATTAGGTTAGGAACTCCGGCAATCACGACAAGGGGAATGAAAGAAAGAGAAATGAAAATGGTTGCCAAATGGATCCTTGAGGTTATTAAAAATCCGACTGATGAAAAACTTCAGTGCCGTATTGCCCAAGAGGTAAAATTACTTTGTAGTAAATTCAAATGTCCATAATATTTGACGGAAAGGCATATGCTGCCAAAAAGATATTGGAATTGGATGGGCAAGTGGCACTCCTTAAAAACAAAGGGATTCATCCCAAAATAGCTTCAATCTTGGTAGGAGACGACCCGGCGGGTCGACTTTATGTTTCTTTGAAGAAGAAACGCGCAGAATCGATTGGAATTGAAATGGACGTTTACTATTTTAAAGAGAGTGAATTGCTGGAAAATATTTTGACCTTGATTGACACCTTAAACTTTGATTATTCAGTTCACGGTATTATGATTCAGCTGCCGTTACCCGAAGCAATTAAAAATTATAAATTAAAAATTATAAATTCGATCAAATCGTGTAAGGATGTGGATGGATTAAGGGAGGATAGTCCTTTTGTTCACCCCACAGCTATGGCAGTTATGGAAGTAATTAAAGAAAGTGGTAAAAAAGTTAAAACAATTTGTGTAGTTGGTAAAACGGGGATGGTTGGAAGTGCACTTTTGAAAGAAATTAAGAATACAGATTATAAACTTGTAGAAAAATCAGAAGATGCGGATATATTAGTTAGTGCAACGGGTTCGCCTAATATAATCAAGGTAAATATGGTTAAAAAAGGAGCGATTGTTATCGATGTTGGTTCACCTAAAGGCGATATTGATCCTGAGGTTTCTGAAGTTGCAGGCTTTTTAACTCCTGTCCCCGGGGGAATCGGTCCCATCACAATCTCCTGTCTTCTAGAGAACCTTGTAAAAGCATCTGAAGCTATTGTATAATTGCGCTTTGATGGCTACTAAAGTTTCAGCTGAAGAGTTATTGGAAAGAGGGGCTCATTTCGGACATCAATCCAAAAGGTGGAATCCAAAGATGGAGGAGTATTTGTATGGTGAAGAAGGTGGAGTTTCCGTTTTTGATCTTATTAAAACTAAAAAACTTCTCGAAGAAGCATTGGAATTTCTAAAAAGTTCCGCTAAAGAAGGCAAAGTCGTTTTATTTGTCGGTTGTAAAAAACAGGCTCAAGAAAAAACCAGAGAGATCGCTGAAGCTACCGGTTCTTCATACTTTACCGAAAGATGGTTGGGGGGAACCTTAACTAACTTTGACCAGATTAAAAAATCGATTAAAAAACTTGCCGATATGAAAGAAAAAATGGCAAACGGGGAATACGCTTCAAATACCAAAAAAGAAAGACTTTTAATTGATAGAGAAATTGCCAGGCTGGAAAGATATTTTGGGGGAATTTCAAAATTGGATAAAGTGCCTGATGTTTTGGTGGTTGTTGATACCCACAAAGAAGAATCGGCAATCAGAGAAGCAAGTTCAAAAGGGGTTAGGGTTGTGGGCATTGTTGATTCCAACGCCGATCCCGAAAGGATTGACTATCCTATTCCTATGAATGACGATGCCGTCAAAGCCGTCGACTATGTACTAGATTTGATGAAAGAGGCGATTAACGATGGGAAAACTAAACATTGAGCTTATCAAGAAATTAAAAGAAGCAACCGGAGCTCCAATCATTAGGATTAAGAAGGTTTTGGAAGAATTTGAAGGAAATGAAAAAAAAGCTTTTAAGGTTTTAGAGAAAGAAGGATTTGAAAAAGCGGCCAAAAGGGAAGGAAGGGAAACCTCTCAGGGAAAGGTTTTTGTATACGCTCATCATACCGGCAAAGTTGTGGCAGTTGTGGAATTATTTTGCGAAACTGATTTTGTATCACGAAATGAGCTTTTTGAAACATTAGGTAAAGACATTGCCATGCAGACAGCCTCAATGGGGGAAAAAGATATTGAAAAACAGGAATTCATCAAAGATCCTTCAAAGAAAATTGGTGATCTTATTAAAGCGGTTATTGCCAAAACCGGAGAAAATATTAGACTGGGGAAAATAATTAGAGTAGAATTAGGGAAGTAATGGACGAGACTTCGATAAGACTTCAAATGCAGAAAGTTCTTGAACTAGTGCTCTCTGATATCGGATCCTTAAGAACCGGAAGAGCGATGCCATCTTTGGTTGAAAATATCATCTGTCCCGCATATGGGGGAACCCAAAGACTTAGGGTTCAGGAATTAGGAACAATAACAGTTCCCGATACTCAGACTTTAGTTATTGATCCTTGGGATAAATCAATAATCGGGGATATTAAAAAAGGAATCTTGGAAGCCAATATCGGACTTAATCCGTCTGTTGATGGGGAAATAATTAGAATCGCGCTTCCCCCCATGACAACAGAAGACAGAGAAAAATATACCAAACTTCTTGGCGGAAAGCTTGAAAGTGGGAGAATTATGATAAGACAAGCTAGGGCGGAAGCCATGAAAGATATAAAAAGAGTCTTTGAAGGAAAAGAAATTTCTGAAGATATGAAATTTGACCAGGAGAAAAAGGTACAGGAAATAACCGATGAATATGTGGGAAAGATAGACGAGAGTGGTGAAAGAAAAAAGCAGGAACTTCTTCAAATTTAATCTGATATACTTTTAATATGGTTAGTTCTATCTTGGTTTTTCTTCTGGTATTATCAATCTTAGTTTTGGTTCATGAACTTGGGCATTTTCTGGTCGCAAAACATTTTGGGGTAATGATTGAAGAGTTTGGTTTTGGTCTTCCTCCAAAACTTTTCGGAAAGAAAATTGGGGATACTTTATATTCTATTAACGCTCTTCCTTTCGGGGGATTTGTGAGACTGCATGGAGAACAGGAAGAAAATGAGATAAGAGATAGAGATAGAGATAGAGCGTTTTCATATAAATCAAAGAAAATTAAACTCGCCATTATTGTGGCAGGGGTGATTATGAATTTTATTTTGGCAGTTTTTGCTTTTGCCATCACTTATTCTTTTAACGGAATTCCCAAAACCACAAAAGATGTAAAGATTGTAGATATTTCAACATCTTCTCCTGCGCAAATTGCGGGGATTATTGTTGGCGATATTGTGAGATCGGTTAATAAAGCTGGCGTTACCACCAACAATGATTTTATTAATTTAGTTGATCAAGAAAAAGGTAAAAGAGTTACTTGGAAATCGAAAGAACCATTAATTCCGAAAAAATTACCAAAAAAATTACTTTAACTCCGAGAGTAAATCCGCCGGTAGGCGAAGGGCCTTTGGGAGTAGTTATTACCAGTACAGAAATTTATTACCCTCCCATCCTATTAAGGCCATTTCACGGAATATACTACGGCTTTAAGGATGCTATTTTTTGGGGAAAGAATGTAATTTCCGGATTTTACGGAATTTTTACCTCTCTTTTTAAAGGCAAAGTTCCGCAGGATATTGCCGGACCTATTGGTATATTCGCCCTAACATCGGAAGCTTCCAAAGTAGGAATATTTGCCGTCATTAATTTTATTGGAATTCTTTCGGTCAATTTGGCTATCTTAAATATCTTGCCTTTTCCAGCCCTTGATGGCGGTCGACTTTTCTTTATTTTCCTAGAAGGGGTAATTGGTAAGAAAATATTACCCAAAGTTGAAGCCATCATTCATACTATTGGAATGATAATTCTTCTTGCTCTTCTTCTGGCCGTTACTGCTCATGACATCATCCGCCTCATTACCGCAGGAGGCATTTCCGGATTTCTTCAGGGTGTAGTAAAATGATCTGATGAGACAATCACAACTTTTTCCTAAAACCAGAAAAGAGGCTCCGAAGGATGCGGAAAGTGTAAATCACAAACTTCTTGTCAGGGGTGGTTTTATTGATCAATTAATGGCAGGAAGTTGGACACTGCTTCCTTTAGGTTGGAGAGTCGTTACCAAAATAAATCAAATAATTAGGGAAGAGATGAATAATGTCGGAGGACAGGAAATGCTAATGCCGCTTTTACACCCCAAATCTATCTGGGGAGAGACTGGTCGGTGGGGAAGCTCAGAAGAAAACCCTCTCGGAGCTAAAGAAATCATGTACCAGTTTCAAGATTCAAGAGGTAAAGAATATGCTCTGTCTTTTACTCACGAGGAAATTGTGATGGATCTTCTTCGAAAAAATATTACAAGTTATGCGGACCTTCCTGTTTACGTTTATCATTTCTCCACCAAATTCAGAAATGAACCTCGTGCCAAATCGGGTATTTTAAGAGGAAGGGAATTTATGATGAAAGATGCTTACTCTGCCCACACTTCCGAAAAAGATCTTATGGATTATTACGAAAAAATGAAAATTGCGTATGCGAAGATATTCAAAAGGTTGGGTTTTAAGATTAGGATAACAGAGGCCTCGGGTGGTGTTTTTACAACAAATCATACCCACGAGTTTCAGGTGGTTGCGCTTACTGGTGAGGACACAATTTACATTTGTGATAAGTGCGAATGGGGATTAAATCAGGAAATATTTAAAGGTAAAGAAGGAGATTCTTGTCCTTCTTGTAAGAAAGGGAAAATCCAGAAGGCAAAATCTATAGAGGTTGGTAATATTTTTCCTCTTGGGACCTGGTATGCCGAAAGAATGCGGGTTTATTACACGGACAAAGACGGAAAGAAAAAGCCAGTTTGGTTCGGAAGTTATGGAATTGGCCCAACAAGGGTTATGGGAACTTTGGTTGAAGTATCGCATGATGAGAAAGGAATTATTTGGAATAAAACAATTTCTCCTTTTGATGTTCACCTTGTAGAACTTAAAACTGAAAACTTAAAACTTAAAACTGAAGAAATATATAATAAGCTTCGGGGAGCAGGAATTGATGTCTTATGGGACGATAGAGAAGTTCCGGCGGGGGAAAAGTTTGCAGACAGCGATCTTATTGGAATTCCTGTTAGATTGGTAGTATCTGCAAAAACCAAAGATAAAATAGAGTGGAAAGAAAGAATAAGTAATAAGGTCGAAATCCTGTCCTTGGAAGAAGTGGTGAAAAGATGCAAAAAAGAATAGTTGTAATAGGTGGGGGTACAGGAACTTTTACAATTCTTTCGGGGCTTAAAAAGTATCCCAATTTGGATCTTTCCGTCATTGTCTCCATGATGGATGACGGAGGAAGCAATAGGATAATCAGGGATGAATTTGGCCTACTTCCGACCTCTGATCTTCGTCAGTGTATGGTTGCCTTAGCTTCTAACGATTCGGATCAAACCTTAAGAAAACTTTTCACCTACAGGTATGATCAGGGAGTGGGAATATCCGGCATGACTTTCGGCAATTTATTTATGGCCGCCCTAACCGATATTTATGGTGGTGATCAAAAAAAAGCAATTGAAGAAACATCTGAAGTTTTAGGAGTTAGGGGGAAAATAATTCCTGTTACTTTCGAAAAAACAAATTTAGTGGCAACTTATGAAAATGGCAGGCAAGTCTTGGGGGAACATGCAATTGACGAACCGGATTCTCAAATTGGAAAATTTAGAATTACTAAATTGGAAGTTATTCCCAAGGTTAAAGTAAATAAAGATGCTCTCTCGGCGATTGCCAACGCGGATTTGATCGTTTTGGGTCCCGGAGATTTTTATACCAGTATTTTGTCAAATTTGGTAATTGGTGCCATTTCAGCTCATATTAATAAATCTAAAGCAAAAGTTGTTTATGTGGCAAATCTGATGACTAAATTCGGTCAGACTTCAGGTTTTAAAGCCAGTGATTTTACCAGCGAAGTAGAAAAATATCTTTCGGGAAGAAGTTTGGATTTTTGTATCTTAAATAAAGATAGCCATTTTTCTAAAAATATGCTTTCTAAATATAAAAAAGAAAATGCGGAACCGGTTTCCGATGATTTAAAAAAATATATAGGTAAAACCAAAATTATCAGAAAAAGCGTCATTTCAAACGTAATTTATCAAAAAGCAAAAAGCGATAAATTGGAAAGAAGCCTGATAAGGCACGATTCGGATAAGCTGGCAAAAGCAGTTATTGAACTTCTTTAATCTTCGATTTAGACTAAGATACTTAAAAATATGGATGATTGTATTTTTTGTAAGATAATAAAAAAAGAAGCTCCCGGAAAAATTGAACTCGAGAACGATAATTTGATTGTTATTAAAGATATTCATCCTAAAGCAAGTGTTCATTTATTGTTAATCCCCAAAAAACACGTGAGAGATATAACTGATCTGGACGAAATTACTTGGCTGGAAATAAAGAAAATGGTTTTGTTGCTTGCAAAAGACGGGGGATTAAAAAATTTTAGAATAGTTCATAATGCCGGTGGGGCTGCTTTAGTTTCCCATATGCACATACATTTTTTGGCGGAGATTTCCACGGATAGAGAAATATGATAAACGATACCATTACTCAAAAGATAGGAGAAGCTCTGAAGGCTCACGATGAAATAAGGCTTTCCACATTAAGGCTTCTTTCTTCGGCTTTTAATTATGAGTTTATTGCCAAGCAGCACAAACTTAGCGAGGAAGAAGAATTGGTGGTTGTCAGGAGAGAAGCCAAGAAAAGAAAAGAAGCAATTGAGGCTTATGGGAAAGCTGGGTATAAAGATAGGGCAGAGAAGGAAGCCCTCGAACTCTCTATCTTGCAGGAATATCTTCCTCCGGAAGTATCCGACGCTGAAATTGCAAAATTAGTCGATGAAGCGATTAAGGAAACTCAGGCTGTATCAATTAAGGATATGGGAAAAGTAATAGGTTTTGTTAAAGCAAAAACTAAGGGTGCGGCAGACGGGGCAATTATCGCGAACTTGGTTCGCCAGAAGCTAGTATCTAGTCACTAGTATCTAGTATCTTTCCATATGATTAAAGTTAATGTTTCCAAACAATCAAATTTTCCGATAAAGGCTTCCATGATCAAAAAAAGATTGAGAGAATTTCTTACTCGTGAAGGAATTGTTTCTGATTGTGTGGTCTCGGTTGCAATTGTTGGTAAGGAAAAAATGCTTGAGATGGGAAAAAAACACTTAAAGGACAAAATCCTTCATAATGTTTTATCATTTACAGAATCTGAGATTAAGGGAGGTTTTGTGTATCCTCCGGATGGAAAAATATATTTGGGGGAAATTATTCTTTGTTTCCCTAAGGTGGTTGAAGAAGCCAAAGAAGAGGGAACTTTAGTTGATGGAAGAGCCTGTGATTTAGTTGAACATGGAGCTCTGCACTTATTAGGAAAGCATCATGAATAATATGACCCTATATTTAAAATACCGACCTCAGAGTTTGGCGGATTTGGATTTGGACTTGGTTAGGGAAGAGTTAACTAAAATAGTTGCTTCCGGAAATATTCCGCATGCGCTTTTGTTTGCAGGACCTAAAGGAACCGGAAAAACATCAGCCGCCAGAATTATGGCAAAAATAGTAAACTGTGAATCCAAAAATCCTCCATGCAATAAATGTCAGCAATGCCTGTCTATTATGAAAGGAAATAATATTGATGTAATAGAACTTGATGCTGCCAGTAATCGGGGTATTGATGACATTAGGGTTTTAAGAGACACGGTTAAACTGGCTCCGGCGTCTTCAAGAAAAAAAGTCTACATTATTGATGAGGCTCACATGTTAACTCTGGAAGCTTCTAATGCTTTATTAAAAACCCTTGAAGAGCCTCCTGATCATGTTTTATTTATTTTGGCAACCACTAATCCTGAAAAATTAATTGAAACCATCAGATCCAGAACCACTCTAATTGAATTTCATAAAGCCTCTCCCGAAGAAACCATTAGAGCTTTAACTTCAGTAGCTACCGGTGAGAAGTTGAAGATAGACAAAGAGATTCTTTTTTCAATTTCAAAAATGTCCAAGGGTTCGTTTAGGGATGCGGTCAAGATTTTAGAACAGCTTATCTCCCAAAAGATCAAACTTACCAAAGATGATGTTGAGGAGTTTCTCTTAAAAAGAAAAGCTTTTGATGAAAGAGAATTTATAGATGTTTTAATCAGGAAAGATTGTAAAAAAGCGATTTTGATGATTTCAGATTTTGTCAGTAAAGGCGTAGACGTCGAAAATGTAATTGAATCCGTGACCACCCAATTAAGAAAAAGTTTGTTGGTGAAAGTCGGAGTGGGGAGTGGCGAGGAAATAGATTTATCAAAGCCGGATTTAATATTACTAATTGAACTTCTTTCCTTTGCCCGTTCTCAAATTGCTCTTTCGTCGATTGAAGAGTTGCCTTTGGAAATTGCTGTAATTAAATGGTGCGGGGATGAGGTAATCCAGAACGAAGAACCTGTCAAGAATATCACAACTAAATTATCGGAAATCACAGATGATGTCTGGAAAACTATTTTGACTAAAGTAAGACCAATTAACACCTCCATTGAAGCCCTTCTTAGAGCGGCAAGACCGGTAGGCTATGACGGAAATATTTTAACATTGGGAGTTTATTATAAGTTTCATAAAGAGCGTCTTGAAGAAGTTTCCCACCGAAAAGTTCTTGAAGATGTGGCGGCTTCTGTTATGGGGTGTCCTATCAAAGTAGCCTGCACCTTAACCGAACCACCGGCAAAAAAAGTAGAAGTGATTCCTTTGACGGAAACGAAAGATAACGATATAATTAAAATTGCCGAGGAAATTTTTGGTAACTAGTATCTAGTCGCTAGTATCTAGTATCTTTTTTATTATGTTTGACAAATTTAAGCAATTAGGAGAACTGGCAAAGATGAGGCAGCAGGCTTCAGCTTTACAAAAAGAACTGGAGAAAATTAGCGAGACTCAAGAAAAAAACGGCTGGACTGTTTCTGTTTCAGGAGATCAAAAAATAAGATACATTAAAAAAGGCGATGAAGATTTAAAGGAACTGGCCGATCTTATTAATGACGCCATGAAGAAAGTTCAGAAAGAAGCGGCCAAGAAAATGATGGAGATGGGCGGGGGACTTTCCGGACTTCTTGGAAACCTCGGAAAATAAATATGAAGGTTGATAGGCCCCAAAAAATAATTTATGTTCAAGCTCCTTGTCGTGCGGACGGGGTGATAGATAGGGATTTTCAGGAGGAATCAAAAGAAGGAACATGCAGATGTCCTTCTATGCCGGAAGGATGTTGTGTCGACGGATTTGGGATATTAGTTCCTAAAATTTTGAGAACTGATAATGTGAGCAGGCAGATTTAAGTGATACCATCTTTTTATGAAAATACCTCGTGCGATATCGGCACTTATTGATTCTTTTCAAAGACTTCCCGGAATTGGGCCTAAAAGCGCTCAAAGACTGACATATTATCTTTTGCATGTTCCTCAAATAGAACTTGATAAT
>Ga0209210_1003407_pt1 | contig 10802 bp, 11 predicted proteins | sample RifGroA1_FD_183991 | JGI IMG/M metagenome (GOLD analysis project Ga0209210, IMG submission 183991) | Contaminated groundwater microbial communities from Rifle, Colorado, USA - Rifle Groundwater A1 (SPAdes) (version 2) | ecosystem: Environmental > Aquatic > Deep subsurface > Groundwater >...
GAAAATTTTGCATATTGTTTTATCACCTTTTTCGGCATTTTATAATAATATCTTACGGAATAATCCTCGTTGAAAATGACTACAATTAGAAACTTAAAATCTGCTTTGCCTAAGCCCCTAATCACCCCAAGCAACTGCGTTTTATTTTCAACGGTCAATCTCCTCGACTTTATCTGATACTTATTACCTCTCTTATCTTTCGCGTCGTAACTCTTTGTTGACGGAGGGGCTGATTTCAAATGAAACTTTTTACAAGCCAATAATTCCGCGTAATCTCCCGTTGGACTATTACTAGTGCGAACAACTTTTCTCCTTCTGAGTTCTTTCAGAATATCAGAATAGGCAGTCATCAGACTCTGTGTACTTTTTCTAGCTAATTTCATTTTGCGGTATGTAAGCTGTTACGTCACATCTACACTAGTCTTTATTGTTCAGGTATTTTTGATACAAGGAGAATAAAAATTCCATTCGGTCAGTAGAAATGCTAAAAGATCGTTTAGTATAGGCTGTGTCCACTGCCTTGTCCAATACTTGATGCGCTTTAACAAGATCAGGTGGCATGGTTAGTAGATCATACAAATCTGCTAATGAACTACCTTGGTGCTTTGCACGTATATCTAATACAGTTTGTGAAGCATTCTCAATAGCCTTCACCTTTTCTACACTAGGATTTTCTGGCCAAGGAAAATTATTATAAACAATGTCTTTAGAGTACCGGAAACGGCTCTCCAATCTACCACACACATAACTTACCCATGCCATATGCATTTCGCTCTCTAGCACGCCAAAATGGTACAGTGTGGCATCCGGAATACTCATGCACGTATCACTCACAATATAATCTTTGCCGAAAAACCCCATAGGAATGTACTTGCGATTTTCAGATGACACGCGGGGTACAACAATAGCAGAATCAGGATTATTCCTATCACGGAATAATGCTGGTGTAGCAGAAAATTTTTGTGTTGATGGGGCTTTGCTGGCCAAACGAAATTCCTTTACTAACTCAACTCGTTTCATCACTTCAGCTATTTGACGTATTTCTTCTGGTTTAGTATCAACTAACCATAAACACCAACGGTTTTCACCATTTAAAAATTCCTTAGCACTAACTAACGGTTTAATAAATTTAGCAATCTTCAAATCAATCTCTAATAACTTTATCTTTTCATTATCCGATAACAATAAATGTCCCCCATCTAGAGGCATATTACCAAAACTCATTGTCGGCACTTCACACAAAGGCTTACTACGCTTTTCAATTACCAAATCAGGAGCATCAATAAGGTAAGGATTTATGTTCTTTACCTTAACCTCATGGGCCGCACCTTTGATATCTTCATACTCATACAAGCGCTTATCAGCACAATCAAAGCAAGCAAAGCCTATTATCACACAGTACACCGCCGCGTTACCACGCGCCTCGTTGCTCCACTTGAATGTTTTATGAGCAAAGTGAATTTTAATACCATACCGTCTAAACAATTCTTTCCATAAAATACTAACCTGCTCTCCTTGAGTAACAGAATTGGTTGAAACAAAAGCACACTTAATAGACACACCTTGAATATAACGTGCTGCTTTTATATACCAAGCAGAAACGTAATCAAGAACGCCTGCACCAGAATCCTCACCAAACAAAGAAATAAGTTCTTTGCGCTCAGTTTTGGTCATTAGTTTAGAGCCAATAAAAGGCGGATTGCCAAATATATACGCCAACTCATTATTCGGCACCACATTTTCCCAAGTAGTGGTTAGTGCATTTTCTATTATTATTTTTGCGCCGTCAGTAAGAGGTAAACGGGAATAATTTTTGCCAAATGTTTCACTCGCCAGCTCATTCATCTGGTGATCCATTAACCATATAGCTGTCTGAGCTATTCGAGCTGGGAACTCTTCTATTTCAATTCCGTAAAACTGCTCTGGTCTTATCCGAATAAGATTTGCTATATCAAACCCTAGCATCTGATTAACGCCATAACGCCGCTTAAGCAGCTCTATTTCCAATATACGCAATTCGCGATAAGTAATGATAAGGAAATTGCCACAACCACATGCTGGATCCAAAAACTTAAGCGACGAGAGTTTATCATGAAATGAATTCAACTTTGAAATACTTTTACCACATGCTTCCAACTCTTGCCTTAGGTCATCTAAAAAGAGAGGTGTTATAACTTTTAGTATATTTGTTTCCGAGGTATAGTGTGCCCCTAGGTTACGCCGCGTCACCTTATCCATTACCGACTGGAACATTGAACCAAATATAGCGGGGTTAATACGGCTCCAATTAAAAGAGCAAGCCTTCAAAAGACGTTCTCGCATGGCACTATTGAAAGATGGTAATGGCAAACTTTCAGCAAACAACATTCCGTTTACATATGGGAACGTAGCCAAATCCTCATCTAGTGTTTTTTGTCGTTTATCTTTGGGTGTGTTTAGTGTTTGAAAAATCATTGTAAGGTGGGCACCTAAGTCACTACCATCTGTATTTGTACGAAGCTCAATATACTGGCGAAATATACCTGGAACATCAAATACCGAACTATCATCTGCAAACAAACAAAATAATAAACGGACCAATAATACTTTGAGCGGATGTCCGATGTATCCAGATTCAGCTATAGCATCATAAAGCGCCCCCATCCGTTCTGCGGCTTTAACATTTACCGGATCCTCCGATTTATATTCTTGCTTTTTGTAGCCAACTATAAACCCAAAAAGACGGACATTCTTATAAAAATCATTTAGCAAGAATTCATGCTGCTCTTGCGTTTCCAAATCGTAGAGCCTAAGACGCTTAAAATCAGAAACTAAAACATATTTTGGCAGATCGCGCTCTTCTATGCCAGCGAAATAATCTACAGCTTGGGTGTAGGCCGCGTCTAAATCCTTACCTGCTGATTTGTGCTCAACTAACAGCGTACCTTTCCAAAACAAATCAATAAATCCTGGCTTACCTTTCAATAACTTAACTGGTTCTTCAAAAGAGGCTAAACGCCGCCGTGTTAAACCAAAAACTCCAAAAAAACCATCCCAAAATGATTTTGCTTCAGCATCTTCGCGAGTTTCATTCTCCCACTCCTTAGAAAACTCTAATGCTCTCTGTTTTATCTCATTCCAACTAATCATAATTCGTCAGTATATTATCAATTTCTGTTTTATACTGTTTTGCTCTAGTAAGCAACAAATTATACTTTTTCACTGTGTCCGCTTTTTGTATAAAATCGTCAATATACTTTATTGCCCAAACAGCATTACCTACTTTTTTATATAAAATAAAACCTATAATAAACAAACTCATTAAACTATCAGGATTACTTTTGAAATATGATTCATTAAAATCTAAAACTTCATTAATAACCATTGGTTCAATTTCAAATGTAGTATTAAGTATAGTGTCATATTCTTTTAGCGCCTCTTCATATTTATCAAAATACATTAACAAAAAAGCGAGATTATAACGCCATGTCATATCAGTTGTCGCTACTCTACGTGCATTATTAACCGCCAAATATGACTCACCTGGTTTACCGTTGTTAAAGTATATTATTGATTGAAGTAAATAAGCTTCATAATTACTTGGTTCATATTTTAAAGCTAATTCCGTATTTCTAATCCCTTCTTGCATTGTTTTTACATGTAATGCTAAACCACAATAATCCTTAGCTATTAACTTTGGTAATTTAACTTTCATCGGTTCGTAATAAGGATTATTAAGTTTCATATTCTCTACTTGATGCAGCAAATTTAGGTGTAGCCTCAAGGCTGTATCATATTGAAATGATAACTGCGCGGCATTGCCAATAATATACTTAGCAGCAATATATAAAGTATCTCCCGAAATTAAAAAACCTTTAATTTCCGACTGTTTATCAAAAACTACCCGCCTTAACCAAACCGAACTCATATCACCTTGCAGTTCTTGTTGTTTAATTGGATTTATGGGTATATGTCTGACTAATGTGTTAATTTCTAATACATATAACTGGTTACGCATCTTCATTGAGCCCCAAATATAAAGTGTGGCATCTATCTTCTCGTTAAGACGTTCCCATCCAATAACCTCCTTAGATTTAATACTAATTTTTTCTCCTGCACTTACTGCATTTTTAACTTTCACATATTCATCTAAAATTCGACCAACTTGCCTAGCTTGATACCTATTTAACAACTTAACGTTGACGTTAAATCCTAATCCCTCTTCACTAATTCTTTCATTTAGATGTTTTAATAAATCATCACGCAGTCGGCGTTGCTGTGCACTATCATCACAAGTTATGGCTAAAATAATACGATTGCCTTTACTACGACTCCGAGGGTAGTGATAGCGATTATATGCCCAACTAAACATGTAAATTAGTAACATTAATATTCCCAAATAGAGTACTTTTTTGTAGCTTAAACTCCACGGTACAATTAGCATTGCTATAAGAAAAAACCCAGCTAATAGTGCGGGGATACCAGAATAATCCTGATCTATTATTTCAAAATATGCTGTGACATCCTTAGAATCAGACATATTTAATGATTTATTAAAAACATTTTAAGGTTTCCAATCCCTAATTTGAAGTCCTCCTTTAATCTTCTTCACTTTCACCCCTGAACTACACTTCAACAAGCTCAGTGAGTACGGTGCAAGCCTTTCTGAATAATACCTAATCATCGCCTTTTCCAATCATTAATAAGCAACCCGCGCTTTACTCGCTTGACCACTACCTTTTGCTTTTCTTTCCACCCCAATCCCCTCACCATCTCAATCGGCAAAGTTAAACCAATCGACTTGCCGCCGATTTTGGTGAGTTTTCTGATATTTGATTGTTCCCTCTTCTGTGTTGGCATACGTAATATATTATTTATGATTCCACCAAATAATGACTTTAAAAACTACTATACCAAAAAATCCCAAATACATTGCAAATTTAACTATTTCTTTTCCTTGCTCATTGGTAGTTAAAAATAAAAATATACCAGCAATCAAAACTAACCAAGCTATTAAAACTGGCCCCTTCCACATTTTAGCAGTTTGCTCAATTAGTATTGGTTGAATAGGATTACCGCAATTAGGGCAAGTTGGTGCCACATTGGAAACTGCCTTACCACATTCGTTGCATTTAACTAGGGCCATATATTTACTTAATATATTACGTAATACTTTACGTAACACTAAGTCTAGTATGCCCCTAAATTGAACCAAAATCAACCTGGTAGTAGACGCTGGTGCGACACTACCGGGCGAGGCCCAAAAATATCTACTTATCTAATATTGCCAATGCTGTTCTTCACCGTATCATGCTTGGTCTTAAGCACATTACTAATAGTCTGCATGGCCCTGGCACCAAAACTCCAGGACAAAATTTCTATCTCGTCTTTATGGTCCTTACCCGCCTCTGAGGCAGAGGTATCTGCTGTAATCTCAGCTTCAGCCTCAGCACCCTTTTGCCCTTCTTCCACTTTCCACTCAAATTCCACATTACCTTTTTTCTTAGCCTCAGCCTCCTGCTGTAGTACCTGCGTTAGCTCTTTCATGGAAGTGCCTTTGCGCATCAAAAAACTATACCAAGGGAATTTAACTTTTACTCGGCCAAAATCCCAATTTTCATTATCCCCCTTATCAATTGAAACTTCGGCTTTGTAACTGGCCGGAATGATGCCAAGCCATTTGGCCGGCATATTGTAAGTGAACTTAATTTTTTCGTAATTCAAGCTGAGGGATTCGGCCGGTTGAGCCTCCTGCATCATTACGCCCACGGCAAAATTCTGCAGGTCTTGTTCGCTCTGCACCTCGGCCCAGGTTTTGACTGTGGCTAAGAATGCCTGCTTTTGCTCGGTAGTTAAACCATTCACATCGCCTGAGGCCACAAAAACTCCGCCCGCTGGCCAGCCAGTGACCGGGCCGGCAGTTTGTAACCTGTCATTGGCGCTGGTCTCAGTGGCTTCACCATCAATGCCGCCTATCTCCAAGAATACCGGTACTAATTTTTGCCCTTCTTCCACTTTCCAATTTATTTCCACATTGCCCTTTTTTTCGTCATCAGGCGATTCGCCGCGGATAGTATCTATTTCCAATAGCGCCGGACCAGCTGAAGATTCACCTACGCCGATATTTATATCCTCGGTGCCGCCTTTTTCACCAGACTCTTTGGTGGTGGTAGTAGGCTGGGCTATAAAATCCAAGTCAGACTCATTTGGTTGCGTAACATAGGCACTGGCTGACACCACTAACTGCACTTTTTTAACTGTTGAACTTGAGCCCGCGCTGTCAGTGGCCTGAAGTTCAAAAACATAAGTACCGGCCGTGCCGGGCACTATGCTAATTTTGGCGCCGCTAGCTAGCGAGAACCTGACTGGGCCAGAAACCTGGCGCCAGGCATAAGTTTTAATTACACCGTCATCCACGCTTTTGGAGCCATCCAAAATAAAAGCCTCACCCACATAAGCCGTTTGATACTCGGTAGCGACTGTGGCCTCCAATACCAGGCCGGTGGTGGCACTGGTTTGAGCTAGGGCTACAAAGGGAAAATTAATAAATAAAGCCATGGCTAGAGCCATGATTAACCTACTGTACATAAACAGTGATATTTAAATTATTAAGACTTGGTTACAGTATGCCTTACTAGCGCGAAAAAGGCAAACCCGGTAGTAGAAACTTAGTTTCACTACTGGGCAAAATAAAAGCCCGAGTTTAGGGTCGGGCTTTGAACAACATTTTCATTGACCAATCAATTTGAGTGAAGAAACTAGCCATTGTATGAAATTGGCGATTCCTTTATAGAAAACGTAGGCTGAGCCTAAAACGAATATTGCCAATATTAATAATGCAAATAGGCCAGGGCTTTCTGAATCTGACTTATGGTCAATTCGGTTTAAAGAACGCTTTTTCTGATACATTCTAACTCCCTATTAATTTGTTTGCCTCCACTTTAGGGTAAACTTGTAACCTTGTCAATCATAAATAAAAACCACCAGCAATTAATTTGCCGGTGGTGTTAAGCCGCTTGTGGCATGTCTGATAAAGCTTTTTCTCGCCTGGTTTCTTCTTCGGCCTTAAGGCGCAAATATTCATTATAATCCTCATCCGGATCATAAGGGCAATCAACGTGGTACCGGTGTACCCATAAATATTCGCCCATGGCCCAGACTTCGCGAGTATATGATTGACCTGACCGGATATAATGAAAGCAATTGTCGCAGAAGTACTCTCTTTTAGCTTTGGCAGTATAGGCCCATAAGCAGCCGGCTGATTGGCTCATTTGCTACCTCGTTATTTTTGTATTGGCTCTACCTTATAAAAAACCGCTGGCGTTGTCAATTTTAAATAAAAAGCCCGCGGGTTAAGCCACGGGCTAAATCAACTATTTTTTTATTCGAATAAGCCTTAGTGTATTAAATATACATAATATTCCAGCTATTATCTCACCAAGTAATGCACCAATCACTAGACCATTTGATCCTGAATTGTGCCAGCCAATATAACAGCCGGCTCCTAAGGTAATAATAATTATTATTATGCTTTGAAACCAAAATTTGAATGCACCGAGCGTTTTAGGTTCAGTTGATTTTTCTTTATTTTTCAATTTTCACCTCTTATTTTAGTTTGACTCCACTTTAGTTAAAATTGCGACTGTTGTCAATTTTAAATAAAAAGCCCGCGGGAAAAATCTCGCGGGCGTAAATTGTTCACTTTTGTCGCAGTATATTTACCATAGCCAGCCCCAAGCCAACCACAACGCCAACTAATCCATAACCTATAAGACTGTCGTATGCACTCTCAAAAACTCCTACAATGACACCTATAATCCCAAACACTACTATTAATATGAGTGTTTGGATGACAATTGTAAAACTGCTAGATTGTGATTCACTAGTGTTGTTTTTTTCCTCCAATTTTGCACCTTATTTTATTAATGTTAACTATTTTACTTTTGTTAGTCTCAGAGAATTAAGAATGCATAATATCCCGCCGGCCATGGCACCAACTAGCGCACCAATTATCAATCCGTAAGGATCCTCGCTCATTGAGCCGATATAACTGCCGGCTGTTATAGCTATAATAATTATTGCTATTATTTGAGCAAAGAATTTAAATAGGCCGACTGTTTTTGGTTGAGAATTTATTTTATTTTTCAATTTTTACCTCATTTGTTGTTGGTCCCACTTTAATCAAAATTGCAGTTCTTGTCAATCCGCTATAATTAAAAAAGCTCGTCAATGAGGTGACGAGCTTATGGAATCTATATTTATAGAAATTTTTTACGGCGAGTTTATGCGGCTCATTATTTTTTTGACATGTAACAGGACCACGAGTGAAATTACCAGCCCGCCGGCTAAGCCGATAAGGCCTGCTAGTTTAAATACTGGCGGATTGATCAATAATTGACCAATAGCTATCCCCAGGCAGCAACAAATACCTAGGATGAAATAAATATAACCACTGACTTTTCGCCACACTTTTTTAAATGGCGTTTTTTGTTTTATTTGTTGCACGACTGCACCTTATTGTTTATTTTTGAATTAGTTAATTACAATTTTTAAATTCTAATCAAGATAGCATCTAAAATGCCCTTTGTCAAGGACTGGGGGTACTGGCCGGTATTATAACTTCTCTATTTCCTTTAGGTCCTTATCCGGCAGATACAGAATCCACAAACCCAAGATTATACCGCCAAGCGCACTCCAACCATGATTATTCCCAAACAACCACAAGTCTAATCCATCAAGTAGATACCAAATACCGCGCCAGATAAGCACCAGGCCGACCACTACGGAAAAACTTCGGATAAAGGACAAGGGTGTAATTTTTTTATGGAGCAATGACATAAGGCAGCAGATTAATGATTATTTCCACTTTTGAAAATACTTGAACCAGGATGAAATGTGGATCCATGTTATTTTACTAAACACAGCAGACAGTAGCGGCTTTTGCGCGGACAGCCTTTCATGAAAATGTACCAGCTCCACGCTGGCAACATACCATACTTCCCACTTACTAGCCCAAAACCGACGGCACCAATCAGTGTCTTCCACATATAAAAAGAACTGCTCATCCATTAACCCAACTTCTTCAACTGCTTGCCGCCGCACGATCAGGCAAGCACCCAGGAGCCAATCCACTGCCCGCGCCTCTTTATGGTCCCAGGCCATCATTTGATAATCCTTTAACCAGGGGTTGAGTGCTGGAATATTGCCTAAAAAGGTGCGGCGGAACAAAGGCAGCCAAAATGAAGGAAATTTATAAGTGGAATATTGCAAACTGCCGTCCGGGTTCACTAACCTGGGGCCAGCCAAGCCGCATTGGGGGTGATCATCCATGAACTTAAGCAAAGCTTCCAGTTTGCCTGGCAGAACGGTGATATCAGGATTTAAAATTAAAATATATTCGCCCCCAGCTTGCCGGATTCCGGCATTATTGCCGGCGGCATAGCCTTTATTGTTTGGCAAAGAAATTTGCTTAACATGCGGATAGTGTTCGGTAAGCCAGGGCAGCAAGCCATCGCCTGAAGCATTATCCACCACGATCACTTCAAAATCCAGCGCTGACTTGGCAGCATATATGCCTTTGACGCACTGGCGCGTTAGGCCAGCCGATTTATAGTTGAGGATTATGATTGATAACTTCATACCTGCCTGCCCCCTACCTTAGCCTGCGACCACCAGTGGCGCAACTCACGGTATTTGATTTTGTGGGTTGGTTTTAGGGCGCGGCGTTTTTTATAAAATCGCGGGGCCAGCCTTAACAGTCTTAACTTGCCTTTAAAAATCGTTATCGGATCAGTCACCAGCAAAAAACAGGCTTTAGCCAGCTCGTGAGTTACAATCCAAGGAAAATCGCGCCAGAAATTTATAAAGCCGTCATTTTTTATGAGCACAGCCAAATGATTTACCCAGGAATAAACTTTAAGGTCGTGGGGGCGGCCCTTACGCTTTTTATACTCCTGCCGCAAGCCGCGCCCGTGCGCCAAGCTGCGGTCATGATAGGCTACCGCCTTAGGCTCTAACCAAGATTCATAACCGGCTAAGTTCAAGCGCCAAGCCAGATCTACATCCTCTTTGTAGGAAACAAAATCCTCATCAAATATTTCACCGGCCAAAGATACCGCTTGCAAAGCCGGCCGGCGATAAAGAGGCACCGTCCCAGGCACGCCAAACACTCGGAAAGATTGCCGATACTGTCCCGTATCTTGCTCACCCTGGGCCATATTCACTACCCGGCGACTCCGTTTTATTGCCAGCCCAACCGAATCAAAATAATTTTTTGGTAATTTAGACAGTTCGGAAGCATGAAAAGTTTCACCATTAAACGGCCAGGTTAAAATTTTCCCGGAAACTGCTCCGGCTCTTTCCTGATTACTTAAACTTTTTACCAGTTGTTTCAAGTAATCCGGCAATAAATAAACATCCTGATTCAAAATTAAAACATAATCACTCTCCGTCCAGGCTATGGCCTGATTATGGCCGCGGGCAAAGCCGATGTTTTGCTTATTCCTGACTAACCGGGCCCGGGCGGAGAGCGTAGGGTTGTTCGCTAAAAATTCTTGGGCTAGTGTATATGAATTATCAATTGAACCATTATCAATTATGAGCAGAAAAAAATCCTGATAAGTCTGCCGGGCAACTGATTCCAAACACCAGCCCAACCAGGGGGCACCATTATATACTACCAGGTGAATTGAAGTTGGCTGCCGCTGCATAATTATTTTCTAACAGACGATATGACAAAAGTCCCTAAAGCTAGCACTGCCCCTAAGCCTAGGGGGTGATTTAAATAAGGCGTGGTTAAATGCGTTACATAAAGCGCTACTAAG
>Ga0209210_1003414_pt1 | contig 10793 bp, 12 predicted proteins | sample RifGroA1_FD_183991 | JGI IMG/M metagenome (GOLD analysis project Ga0209210, IMG submission 183991) | Contaminated groundwater microbial communities from Rifle, Colorado, USA - Rifle Groundwater A1 (SPAdes) (version 2) | ecosystem: Environmental > Aquatic > Deep subsurface > Groundwater >...
TTAACAGTATAGGTTTTCCCGGACCCAGGTTCACCCGAGAGAAAGACGTTAGCTCCCGTCTTTAATATTTCTAGTGCTTGTTTTTGAGTCAATAGAATCTTATATTATCAGTGAATGGGCCTATAGCCCAAATAACCGCTTAAGTTTAATGTCTATTTGCTTCAGCTCTGATAATTCCAATGTACCTAATCGCCCAAGAACTATCTTTTTTTCTAAAGTGGCAATCTTATTTATTCTTACCATAGAGTTCATCTTTAAACCATTACGTTTGGAGGGTTCAATCATAAAATCGAAAGGGTAAACTTTCTTATTTTTAACGGAAGAAAGAAAGGTTACAATACAATCTTCACCTTTTTTCTCGGCATAGAGAATAAGCGCCGGACGCACTTTCTGACCAGAGAGATCCGTAAATGGGAAAGGAACAAGAACAAGATCACCCTTAGACATATATCTTTTTCAAGTCGGAAACACTATAAATCTCCGGCTCACGGTCGAGAAAACTGAAACTCTTCGAATACGCGTTGACATTGGTCACATCATTAAATAATTTATTATAAGTCTCTGGGAAGCGGATTAGAAGCGCGTCAATGGAATTGCGCCTACCAATGGCAAAGACCTCGTCGTGATATTTCACTTGATTGATGATATGACCTATGTCCTTACGGGCCTTAGTGGTAGTTATAATTTTCATACTTATATTGTACAAAATGTACAAATTAATGCAATCCGCCGTGTAACTAAAGTTTTACACTACTGGTAATTCCATAAAGAAAGTGGAACCTTTATTTATTCCAGCGGACTCGGCCCAGACGCGACCGTGGTGCCAAACGGAGGCAACGCCTTCGTAATGGTGTTTTGGCAAACATATTCTTATATGCGAGCGCTTGTTTCATAATTCTGTCTCCAATTTCTCCCCAATCAAAATATTCCTTGTATTTCTTCGGATTGATGAGTTTGATTTTTGTGATTTCACCACTTGGGTCTAATACGAAATCGCCATACGGTTCAACTATACAGAAACTACGTGTCTGGCGAATAATTCTCTCTGGTTCATATATGTCCTGACAACCAATCAGTTTCTGAGAAATGACCTTCATGTTGGTTTCTTCCTTAACTTCTCGTACCACAGCTTGTTCATACGTCTCTTCTAATTCAATCCCGCCACCAGGAGGCATCCATCCACTCTTGGAATGTTTTACCAGAACCATCTTGTCACCATAGAAACAAAAAGCATGGACACCCCGCAAGACCTTACCGTCAAGACCAATAAGTGGATCTTCTTCCGAATAAATAACTTTCAGTGTTTGCCCAAGACTATTTGTGAGAGTGGACTGGAGTTGCACTTTCATATCCTTATTCTACCATTCGTGAGAATGAATCTATAAATTATAAATTAGATCATATCAATAAAGGATAGTTGCTAAGCCACCGGAAAATCCAGACAGAAAGTAGAACCTTTATTTATTCCGGCGGATTCCGCCCAAACGCGACCGTGATGCGCTTCTACAACATCCTTGGCGAACGAGAGGCCGAAACCGGTGGAATTAATATTGATTTTAAGCGAATTCTCGTCTCGACCGCCTTGGGTAAAGAGTTTAGGTTTGAGTTCATCCGATATACCCACGCCAGTATCTTTAATTGTCAAAATAATTTACTTTAATTTAAATATTATTCGTGTCATAATTATGGTTATGAGACACATCACACGTTAATTACCGAATTTTTTTAATGATAAATTATGTCGTTAACATTCACACCAAAAATACTTTACTATGCGAATTTATATTTTTTTATTCAGAATCTATCTGAATGGCATTTTTCTAACCGCAAAGATTATAACGAAACATGGCGCAATGAATTACATTTTTCCGCCGAAGCCGAGTCTTGTTTAGACGAATTTAAAAAAATACATAAACAATATCCATTCGGCGATAAATATCTGGGACGACCTTTTTTTCTCCATAAAGATCCTTGGCCAGAGGTTGAACTTCTAGTCGGCAAAGATGATAACGCTAAGATAAAAAATGTTTGCGCGACCTTTGAATCGTATTTTAATACTGTTTATGCAAAGGATGAGATTATGTTAAAGAAATGGGAGGCGATTATCGCGAAACCGGAATTTGTAACAAATGCTTCTTATATCAACAACACACTTGCTAATTTCTATGGATGCGCACCGTATAATGAAAACTGCACAATATATTTATTATTATCTACAAGAAAAAGGAATGGTGGAACAGCGGGAACTATCAGTAACAATGCTGTAACTCTTGAATTGAGCCGTACGCCTATAGAGTTAGAGAAACACATGTCTAATGTATTGTGGCACGAACTGATACATTTATATTTCAGAGATTTTGTGTTTTACCCTCTTCTAGAGAAATGCACTGATGGTAACCGAGAAATGATGGGTAAGATTGATGAACTAGTGGCGTCATCACTTCTGCCAAACGGACTATTAAAACAGAATACCTTAGCTCCCGTGGAAAAATCTAGAACATCCGGATATTTTAATGCTCGTATTAATGCGGAGAATAAAATTATCAATATTCAAAAACTAATCTATCCGTATTTACAGCAAAAAAGGACCGTAGATATAAATCTTGTGCAGAAGCTTTATAAAATAGAACTTGAAAGCAAATAAAAAAAGGCGGCAATTTCTTGCCGCCCTCAGTACATCACGCCGATATTATGAGTCGGCGTGTCCATTGTCCCAATCGCCCCACTGTTGCCATGCGGCGGGAGACCTGATGGACTGGAGTTCATCCGAGTGATTGCTCGGACCGTATTGTGTACGAGCCAACGCACCGGCAATCGCCTTACCACCAATAGGATAAGGTGTAGTGTAGATTGTTTTCTCTACGATTACTCCCTTCCTTGTGCTACGAGCGCTATCATCCGACATCTTAGCCACCTCCTTTCTCTTGTTGTTTATACTCCTCCAGCTTGTCCTTAAGATACCCGAAAATCGATTTTCGCGTCTCGCAGAAGTAGTACTTACCACTGATTCCGCCAACTCGATGGGCCGTGCAACCATTGTGACATGCTCGCTGCCATTCGCAGGACGCACAGTCTGGATGAAGGATTTTCACATCTTCGGAATACTTCAACCGTGTCGGACTATTGAGAATATCAGAGAGCGATTGTGACAATAAGTCGCCAAACTGAAGCTCCTCACGATTCAAGTGCCTATCGCACGGATGCACCTTGCCGTCATGTGCCAAACTGAAGTACCAGCTACATTCCCCATTGAAAGTACAGCTTGACGCTTTCTTACCTACAATACCCGCCATGAAATTCTCGACTTCCCGAATCTGAAGCGCTCCGTCATCTTGAGCAAGCCACATATCGATGTAGGTCTTCAAGAAACTCGTGAGCTCTTCATTGGTAATCGATTGACCAATCATGGCTTGGTTGACGGCGTTGACGTCGCGGAAATCGTTCACTCCCCATCGCTTCACACCGAGAATGTTTGCGAAGAAACTGAAGTCTTCGCGAACACGAGTAGTGTTGTCATGGGTCAACGTTTGAATTATTCCCGGCTCTATTCCATGCTTGCGAAGAATTTCAATTCCGCGCATAACATAGTCGAAAGAACCGCCGTTGCCATGATTCAGCCTAAAGTGATCGTGACTCTCTTTGTCTCCGTCCACACTCACGCCAACTTTAAAATTATGGGCCTTGAAAAATTCTGCCCACTCATCATCTATCAGTGTGGCATTGGTCTGGATTACATTCTTGATAGCCTGCCCCTCTTTGAGATGCTTCCTCTGTAATTCTATGATTCTCTCAAAAAACGGGAGCCCCGCGAGAAGTGGTTCGCCCCCGTGCCAGATAAAGAACAGATGACCCGAAAAAAGTTCCATGTATTCGACAAGAAACTTTTCTAGCAGTTCACCACTCATCACGGTGCGAGTTAGTTGGTCCCTGGTATTGTAGAAACAATACCGACACCTAAGATTACAGAAATCGCTCACCACCTTGATGATCGGAATTACCACCCCAAGTGATGGAGTGAGAGTAACTAATTTCGCCATTATTTGACCCTCCTCATAGGTTTCAAAGTACTTCGCAGGATAGAATCATTCTACTCTGTCTGATGTTAATAATAAATAATTACGGCCTGTTGTCAAGATCTTAATTCAAAAAATTTCTCAATTAACTGGTAACTCCATGAAGAAAGTAGTGCCTTGGTTTACTCCAGCTGACTCTGCCCAAACACGACCGTGATGAGCTTCCACTACGCCCTTCACAAATGAGAGGCCAAAACCGGTGGAATTTATATTTACTTTCAACGAATTTTCATCTCGACCGCCCTTGGTGAAAAGTTTAGGTTTAAGTTCGTCCGAGATGCCTATACCAGTATCCTCAATCTTTAATCGGATTTTATCTTTAACTTTTGACATTTGAATTTTAACTTCTCCTTTCAGTGTATAACGAATAGAATTGTCAATCAAATTTCTCACTGCTTGCTCGAGCTGAGCTTTGTCACCGCGGATATTGTAATCGCCATCCTCTATACGCAATTCAAATGATAATCCTTTTTCTTCAGCCGCTCCTTTTTGCTTATCTGCCACATTTTGAATTAATTTCTTCAGATCAAACTGTTGCATTTCGTATTTATAAGTCCCCTTTTCAATATTAGACGCGTTGAGAAAATCAGTCACAAAATCAACCCCTTCTGTCAAAGATTTAAGTCCTTCCGTCATCATTGGTTTAGCGGACTCTGATATCGGCCCATATTCCGGTTCGGTTAAAAGTTCGGAGAAAACATTTCTGGCCTTAGCCAAATAACCCTTAATCTGGTGATTAATGATATGTATCAAATTCGCCTGCCCCTCGTTAGCAATCTGCAACTCCCCCGCCAGTTTTTCAATTTTCTCACGTTGTTGAACTTCTCGTTTAACGCTTCTTACCAGGAAAAAACCAAAGGCTGTGGCAAATAGAAAAGTTGCGCCAACAAGTATCTGATTGGTTAGATTTGTGACAAAGAAGAACTGGGAACCGACAAGCGCGGTCAGAATGAATACAAGAGCTTGGGCGGCTAAAAGTCTTATATTGAAAGCTTCAAACTTTACTACAAGATAAGACATAATCCCTAAAAAGGTTACCGCACCTATGGGTCCCCAGAGGTTTATTTCATAAGTTTTAGTAAGTTCTCCGAAATAATTTGATATCCAGAATATTCCAAGAAATAAGACGACTCCAGATGAAAGCAAGGCGGTTAGAATTTTTTCTTTGTTTGTTTGACTTTTGAAAAATTTTTCTATACTAATAATTGAAATGATAATAATAAATACTAGTTCCAGTACATAAATAATATCCCATAGTCTTCCGACTACTCCTTCGCAATTTGCTAGATCAAATGACTCTATGTTAAACGCGGTTGGTAAAAGAGCAAGTATCGCCACAAATAAAAAAGAGAGAACGTATTTGAATATATTTGGCAGATCTTTTCGGGACAAAAACGTGTAGCAAAAATACAACGAAAAGATATATATCAGGATTTCTGGTAAGACGAGCAGTTGCCATGCTAGATGAACAACCTCAACTTCGGCCGCTATCCATTGAAATAAAATAAGAATAATCCAGATGACAAAAGAAATGGTTATGAATACAAAATATTTATTTGATAAGGTACCCTTTCTATTCTTCCATACGAATATACCGAAAAGGAGCGAGATTATGAGAATAGGAATGTATGCATAGAAAAGCAGAGGTGGCGCAATTGCTGTATCAAATAAACCGAGTATGTTTGGATCTGCATCAGGACAAAGTAGAAGTTGCATATTTTTATCGTTCAATCTCCATGATATTAATATGTCTTTTTACGAGCGTATTGTAGGAAGTAAAAGCGACAGAAATAATCGCTAAAATAATAATAATTATCAGTAGTACTTTCGACTTCCTATCCATAGGAATATGGTACCACGGTTGCGTTGGTCAAAGATACACGACTGATAATATACCAAGGGTCAAAAGGAACGGACACTATTATTCTTATAATATTATAATCCCATTATCAACTCATATTGAAATCACTAAATGAGTTTATTTCTTTCGGAGTAACTTCCTGACTTTTTAAAATATTTTTTAAATGAATGTTTGTAATATCGATTGGTCGTCTAACCGAACCGGAAAAATTGTGTGCTAATGTTAATTTTGAACCTGATATTTTATAGACTATTCCTACACTTTTTACAATCCGCTTACTAGAAGGTACGAAGTGCTCAATTATTAAAACTTGTTCTTTCCTATAGTTGTTTATCATAAAATTCTATTTCTGTAATAAGTACTTTAGGAATGGTATAAAAAGTTGGTTTGACTTGAGGGTGATTGTGTGTTTGATCACGTTCAATAGTTAGAGTTTCAGGATTTTTCAAGATAATCACATCCGGTGTTTGTAAAAAAATCTGTCCCTCAGTATACATTTGCGTCGGTTTATTTGGAATTTTGCCATTTTCAAAATAAACTATATCTTTCCAAAAAATGCCAACATCTTGCACCTTCTGATTACTGATATTTGGTATATTAACTTCAACCTAGAACATAAGCAAGAACCGTTCTAACATAAGCAAGAACCGTTCTTGCTTAAATTAACAATTCTCACATCAGATTCTTTTTAACTGATCATACACAAAAGACCACATATCGGCCTGTTGTTCTATATATTTACTAATTCCACTTGCTCCACCATGACCAGCATTCCCTTCCACTCTTAACAAAACTGGATTAGATAACTTTGCTTGCGCTTTTAGTTTCGCTACAAATTTATAGGCGTGCATCGGATGTACCCTGTCATCTTTTTGGGCTGTAAGAACAAGAATTGAGGGATAAGATATGCCCGTCTTAATATTATGATATGGACTATATTTCAAAAGATTTTTTAAATATTTTTTATTATTAGGATCACCATAATCAGAAATCCAATATCGACCACCATCAAATAAATGATATCGAGCCATGTCCAAAACAGGCGCACCAATAATAGCTACCTTACAAATATTTGGGTGTTGAGTTATTACGCTACCAATTAAAAGCCCCCCGTTACTCCACCCGAAAATAGCCAGTTTTTCGCGACTGGTGTATTTTTCTTTGACTAGATGATTAAGTCCTGCAATAAAATCGTCAAAACTATTTTGTTTTTTAAATAGTTTTCCAGCATCGTGCCATTTTTGACCAAATTCACCGCCACCTCGTATATTGATTTCTACATATATTCCACCGTCTTCTAAAAAGGGAACAATGTCGGAGTGAAAAGACGGGGTGATTGACCAACCAAATCCACCATAACCGTAGGCTAAAGTAGGGCTATTACCATCTTTTTTTAAACCTTTTTTATAGACAATAAACATTGGCACTAAGGTACCATCTTTTGATCTAAAAAATTCTTGTTTTACTTCTATTTTTTTATAATCAAAATGTGATGTATCTTGAAAATATATTGTCGGTTTCTTTTTATTAATAGCCAAACTAAAAATTGTTACTGGAAAAGAATAAGAAGAGAATAGAAAAAATAGCTTATCACCTTCTTTTTCGCCTCTCATAGTTGATATCGTACCTCTGGTTGGCAAGTTAATTTTTCTTTGTAACTTACCATTCAAATCATGGACATAAAGTTGGGAAGATGCATTCTCCAAAACTTCAACAAAACATCTATTTTTGATAAAACAAATGGATTCTTTACTATTTTTATCTTCTTTGATAATGGTCCGAAAAGCTAGTTGGCCCAGTTCTAAATCAGAAATTTTTGCTTTTTGCACTTTCCAGTTTTGTGCGTTTTTATTTGTCAGTAAATATACAGAATCACGATGTATATACACATAAGAAAGATGATCCTCCTTTTTTAATATTTCTATTATTGCTCCGTTTTTATCGTTGGTTTTACCCAAAAAGGCTTGAGTCGTTCGTTTTTCTTTTGAAGAATTATAAATCGAGATGATAAAATATTTACCATCTTCTGACGTTTTTATAATTGGCCAGTCTGTCTTCCCCATTTTCTCCCCCAACAGACATTTATCTTTCTTGAAATCGTCTCCAACTTTATGAAAGTAAATTTTCATATTTAATTTCTCTTCAGACTTTGGTGATTTGAAATTAGTGTGAACATACCAAAAGCCGTCTCCGTGATTATTCCAGCACATAAAATTTGGATATACATAGTCCGGAATATGATCTTTCAGAGTAGTTTTTTTGTTAACATCAAGAATAAAAATCGAAGCTTTATCATTACCACTTTTTGATAATAAATAAGCTAACCTGGTGCCATATTTGCTTGGGGTCCAAGATTCCAAGACATATCCATATCTTTTAAAAATTGATTCGCTATTTAACAACACCGATGGTTTCTTTGAACCCTTTTTTATGATATAGACCGAACCGATTTCCTCATTTTTCTTCCTCCAACTAAAAAAAGTGTTGCCATCTTTAATTACCGGAATAGACTTACTTTCAATGTTTTGTAATAGTTTTATCCTTTTAATTAATGATTTTTTGTATTTGTTTCGCAGAAAATACTCATCGGCTTTCTGTTGTTCCGATTTTAACCATTTTCTCGTTTGTGGTATATCTTTTTCTAAAAATTGAAAGGGGTCTATTAAATTGTGTTTATTTTGTTTCTTACTTTTCATATTCATAATTATGTATTAAAACAAGGGGTTCCCCAGTCCTGAGAAACCCCTTGTCTGAGTTGCAACACGTTCCATTTTACTTTTAAGGACGTGGCCGCGGAAGCCATGGCGGTCTTTCAGGCGGCTTTTTATCATCTTCCACCTTTATCACCTCCTTTCTGTGCTAAAATCTGGCTATAATATAATACGAGTGATACTCCTGTGTCAATAGCACGTTTTATGGTAGAATTTTTTTATTATTCCGAGATTGGAGAATATGCTGAAGACATAAGTATGAAAATTCTGTTTATTTCTAAAGACCTGATTGCCGGTAATTTGGCCTATTTATTGAAAAAGGAGGGGCATGATGTGAGACTTTTTATTAATGAAAAGGGTCGCAGGGGTAATTTCACGAATCTTGTCCATAAAATTAATACTATTAAAGCGGGCATATCTTGGGTTGGCAAAGAGGGCTTGATTGTTTTTGACGATGTGGGATACGGCAAAATGCAAGACAGATTGAGAAGTCAGGGTTATCTGGTAGTAGGAGGATCAGAATTGGGAGATAAACTGGAGTTGAACAGAGAATTCGGGCAAAAAATCTTTGCGGAACACGGTCTTAAAACAGTTCCATTAAAAGATTTTGAAGACTTGGACGAAGCGGCGGTATATATAAAAAACAATCCTGCTCCATGGGTTATAAAGAAAAACCCCGGGTCAACCAAATTCATTAGTTACGTGAGTCGGCTTAAAAACGGACAAGATACATTGGATCTGATAAAAACCTATTTGAATGATAAAACCATAAGTGGCGTTAAAATCTCTTTACAAAAAAGAGTTGATGGCGTGGAAATAGGAGTAGGAAGATTCTTTAATGGAAATAATTGGGTTGGTCCTATTGAATTTAATATTGAGTACACAAGATTTATGCCTGGTGATATCGGCCCTATCACCAGCGAGATGGGAACTTTGGCATGGTACAGCGACGATGAGCATAATAAACTTTATCAAGAAACAATAGCAAAATTAGAACCATATCTTAGAAAAATAAACTTTAGAGGCGACTTTGAGCTTAATTGTATGGTAAATGAATCCGGCGCTTATATTCTGGAGGCGACTTCCAGATTTGGGTCGCCAATCGTGCATTTACAAAGCGAGATACACGAATCCCCTTGGGGTGAATTTCTTTTAGCCTTAGCCAAAGGAGAAAACTATAATCTTAAGTGGAGAAAAGGTTACGGAATAGTTTTATGTCTCACAACCCCGCCATTTCCCTACCCAAAAAAATCAAAAAATAACTATTCATATGGAATCAACGTGCATTTCAATGGTATTAATGATAACAATATGAACCATATCCACTTTGAAGAGATCTCAATAAGAACGAGCGACCATGAACAACTTTATATTTCTGACAGGAGAGGATATATATTGTATGTGACTGGAATGGGTAACTCCGTACCCGAAGCGCAAGAAAAAGTACTCAACTTGGCCAACAAGATAATTATTCCTAAGGTTTTGTATAGAAATGATATTGGCTCAAGTTTTGTAGATAAGAATGAGGGACTCTTAAAAAAATGGGGGTATTTATAAATTTATAGAAAATCGGCACTCCTTTCAGAATGCCGATTTGGCCCAACGGATTACCCACTCGACAGCAGTGAGTCCCGTAAAGACCACTAATGTCCACCAGGCGTTCGACACCGCAACACTGGCCAAAAATATCCGCCAATCTCGCGATGTCATCCCGTTGTATTGATGAGCTCCGTGTCGCAGGTACGCAACACAGATGAAGGGGTCCCACTTGAGCGATATAATCAAAAACGCCGCTATGTCCCCTCTGCTCAAAACCCAGTCCGAGAGTTTGTGGAGAAACCCTCTCTTTTTCTCTCCCTTTAGCTCCTTGAGAGTCTCGATCCCGAGCCAGTCCGTTTTACTCCAATCGTAAAACTTGAGCGTCGCATAACAGACTAATGATGAAAGTATCCACATTACTGCGGCGCCTCGCACAAGCCCGAAATACAAGATCACCAAAGGATAGAGTAGAAGATCAAACCCTTTTACCATGAGAAAGTTGGCCGTATAGCCAACTCCCCACAGACCAATTCGTCTCTTCCAAGACGGTTGATCTTGAGTAGCCATCGCCGGCCTCCTTTCTTTTGTTTAATGCTGGCGTTCCTAAAT
>Ga0209210_1003415_pt1 | contig 10789 bp, 8 predicted proteins | sample RifGroA1_FD_183991 | JGI IMG/M metagenome (GOLD analysis project Ga0209210, IMG submission 183991) | Contaminated groundwater microbial communities from Rifle, Colorado, USA - Rifle Groundwater A1 (SPAdes) (version 2) | ecosystem: Environmental > Aquatic > Deep subsurface > Groundwater >...
AAATTGACCGCGATAACTTTATCAAAATCGGCTTCTGCCATGTTCATCACGAGGATGTTCGGGAAAATGCCGGCGTTGTTCACCAGAATATCGATACCGCCGAAATTCCGTACGGCCTCACCCACCATACGGCGAACATCCTCCCCGCGGGAAACATCCGCCTGGACCGGCATTGCTTTCCATCCCTTCTCGCCGAGCGCCACGCCTGCTCTCTCGGCTGCATTCTTATCTATGTCCCCTATCACGACATTCGCTCCTGCCTCGGCAAGACGGCATACAATGCCAAACCCAATGCCAACTGCCCCGCCGGTTACGATGGCGGTCTTCCCCGACAAATTGATAAGTTCCTTGCTTGGAGTTATTTCCATGAATTTCCCGAGGTCTTATCTACTGGGTCTGTTTAAATTTTTTGTAAGTATCTAAAAACTTTTTTATTCCCCAAAACGCCACTGCGGTTTCAGCAATGCCAAGCACTCCTCCGTCTTGACCAGCGGCGTACATAAAGCCGGCGGTCGTCAGGGCATACACTGCCATTTCCAATTTCCTACTCAATTCCGGCCTTTCTTTCATAAGAAAATTCTCTTGATCGAGATTCTCAAGCTGCTCGGCAACTTCGTCTGCTTTTTGGTCAAGAGCTTTAGCCTGCTCAATTATTTCCGGACTTTGCTCTTCTTCCGGACTATTTAACCTCTGTTCTTGATTTTCTAGAGTCATGATTTTCTCCTTATTTTTTTCGAGGTGCTTTCTTCAAAATCTCCGAAATTTCTCCCAATTCAAAATTGAGAGCCTTAAAAAACTGGAGTTTTTCTTGTTCCGTGGCTCTCCCATCATGAATATCCTGTGCCAGTTTTAGCAACTCTTCCTCGATCATAGATATTATTTTCAGTATAATCTTTTGGGGAGTTTTGTAAACTTTGCCAAATATGACGAATCAAACAACTTCAGTTTAATAGCACCTGCCTACCCTCATACGGGGCGGGTAAATTGGCAGGCATCTCATCCTTCGACGGGCTACCGCCTACAGCAGGCTTTCTGCGGGTGGGCAGGATAAAAGTTGCTTCTATACTGTTTCGCTATTGTAGCAACTTTCGCAGTACAATATTTCGGGCCCATCGGGCGCGTAGGTTGAACGAAACATGTTCGGACATCGGCCATCCTTGTGGTGCGCATGTATTACTTCATTAACATAGAGTTTATAATCGCATCTGCATTGCTGCGGAGAGGACAGGCGGTTCGGCCCCCGCGCTGCCACCCGCCGGGCATGCCGACAGTCTGGGCACATCCTCGAGAGAGGAATATTCAGGTGTTTATAAAACTGGAATTCCGCCGCAATAATGCGGTAGTTTTTCTTGCAGTTCACGCACGCAAAAACTTCTTTATTGATGTCGGCGCTTTTAAAATCCTTGATAGAATCCGGAACATCTTTCCATTGGACCGTTTCCTTGCCGTAGGTGCCGCGCGGATGCTCTTCCCAGCCGAATCCCAGCTTCAGCGCCTGTTCCTTCGTAAGCGGAAATTGTTCCTGCGCAACCGTCTCGTTATATCCGAATGGGGCAAATGACGGCGGGAAAAATTCCCCGTATTCATTTTTCGCCTTCATCTCGGCAACGATATTCTCCCGCAACTCCTCGTATTCCTCTTTTGTATACTGCTTGTTCAAAATGCAATAGTCGCGCTTTCGCAGGCCCGCGGATCCGAGGCAATGGTTGGAATTGAAACAATTAAGCGAATATTCAAGAAAAGTGGAGCTCCACCCTTGCACACAGCAGATATGGTTGGCCACGTCGATGCCAGTATTAATGGAGTTGTAGATCATGTTTGCGTTCCGGCCGGCAGTGCTTACGTCCATGCAATCCTTTGCGTTCCTCCAAACATGCTCGCCATACGCGCAATCCTCGGCATCGTACGAATGGAAGCATTCGCGGCAATTTTTCGCGTCGCTGATGTAGTTTCCCGATGATCCCGGCGCGTTCACTATCTCCGCATATTTTCTTGGCTGGGTCGCCAAAAATTCGCCGAATTTCTTCCGCATTGATTCGACGCCTCCTGTGGTATCAAGCCGTGCCTCGGCAACGAATTTATCGTAATCCTCCTTGCCTAAGGGCCGGTTGAATACGTGATATTGCTTATTCCGAAGATTAACGCACCCGATACAGTCACTGCATCCCCTGCAATCATAGAGAAAGTAGGAATTGCGGCAGTCATGGCATCCCTTGATATAAAAGATCTCGTAGCAGTTATAGCAATCGTCGCTTTCGTACGCGAGCTCTGTTTGGTGCGAGTAGGAAAGATCAACGGAATCCCGACATTGCTGAACCCAATATGAGTGAATGCATCCCTCATTATTCGAGGATTCAACGAGCATATAGCAATTCTTGTTATCCGCGGAAATATTCACATACTTCGAATTAATGCTGCGAACATAAATAAGGGCAACTTTAGGAACTTTCGCATAAACCTCCTGAACCTGTTCCAGAAATGGCCTTGCCGGATCATACGCCTGGCCATAATCCGTCGAATCCCAGTCGTCGGCAAACCAGCATTCGTAACACCACACCGGATATGGCTTGTTCGGGCTATACATCGAAATGACTTCCCTCTTGCACTTATCGCACGCCCGCTTATAAAAAACCCGCTCATTGCGGAATGCGAGGCGCCGTTGCGCGCGGCAAAGGGAACACATCGCCGGCGGCACGACATCTATTTTTTTATAGAACTCAAAATCATCCGGCTCTATGGTGAACTTGGACTTACAGTTCTGACAGATTTTTGTTTCTAAGGTCATGGTGTTTTACAGCCCCGACGCCTACTGGGTCGGGGCTCCGATCTCCAACTCCTTAATCGGAGCGAGCGGAGCGTCGGAGTTCCGGCAAACCCTGGTTTCAGAATCCATGCTGCCATTCTACCACTTCAGGTTTGAAGCGAAAACGTCACGCCGATGCTGCGTGATTTGAGAAAAGTCCTACTAGCGAGCTTTGCCACGCCGTAGCTCGACGAATCTCGCCTATGCCAAGGCTTCGGCGAGGCGAAGGCGGGGGGTCGTGGACCTGCCTGCCGGCAGGCAGGCGACGCTAGAACCTGTTGGCAGACGACTACTGTTTGGTTCTTTATACCCAGCTTATCGTTGAGCTCCGCGAAAATCAATTAAATCTCAACTTTTTCCCCTTTGCCCAGAAAGGTGCATTTTCCATCTTCAACGAGTAGCCCTTGTCCGTCTCTTAAGAACTTAACTGGATATTTAACGGCGCTAATCTTTGTCTTGTACTCAATTTCTTTATCATCCGTATAGTGACATTTTATTAGGAATGGCACTAGGTTAAGAGCGCTCAATTCCTCGTCTGGTGTTCCTTCTGGGATATGAGAGCTTAATTCAATAGTCGGACCAGCAATTGATGAGCCAGCACTAGTGCCGACATAGATAATGCCCTTATTTAGTAAATCTCTTAAGATTTCATCAAAACCCGATTTCTTTATTGCTTGTAATAGATAGTAAGTATTTCCACCCTCCATATGTACAATGTTTTTATCGCCAAAGAATCGTCTTAACTCTGCTTCACTTCTATTTTCTACATCAATTTCTTCAAAAGAATAACCATTATCCTCCATCATTTTCTGATGGAGTTTTATGTATTCGTCACTAGAAGCACCCTTTGAAGCGGTTGTAATGTATCCGATGCGGATTTTATTTCTTGGAATACCCAAAAGTTTATATCCTTCTTCTATCAAAAACTTTCCATTGGATGCTAGGAGGATTTTCATAAAATGAGTTTATACTATTTTACCCTACCACACTACTAGTTATTGTTTGTCTCAAGAAGTTCTACCGTCCTACTCCCCCTACCAAAATAACCCCTAATTTTATTAAGTAATTTATGCTGCGGGGGGTAGTGGACCTGCCTGCCGGCAGGCAGGCGACGTTAGAACCTGTTTTGAGACAACAACTACCTGGTTTTCTATACCCAACTTATCGTTTGGCAAAGTTCAAAACAATTAAATTGCCTATTCAAAATACTTTTTTAATACCTCAAAATAATCGCTTCCATCATCGACTTCCTTGTAATCATCCTTGTCTACCCATTTAAATTTATCGTGTTCATCGCTTAACGCAAGTTCACCAGAAACATATTTGCATTTGAATGCCACAAGATAAACTACCTTTGGATAGTTTCTATGCCCTTTAGGAAATTCGTGATACCAAACATCAAAAGGATTAAAAACTTCGATTTCAAGACCTGTTTCCTCTCTAACTTCCCTCTGCAGCGCAAGAATTAAACTGGAGGCATCACCATCTTTTGCTTCACCCTCTTGTATTTTGCCACCAGGAAAATCAAGTCCCTCTTTTGAGTCAAATAGAATAAGAACCTTGCCATCCTTCTCCACAAATCCTTTTTGTCCTACACAAAACAATCCGTCCTCGTTCATGCTTACAAATATAGCAATTTTTACCCCACCCCGCTACTCACTATTGTTTTACCAAGGAAGTTCTATCGTCCTATTCCCCTACACCAAAACAGTCACGTAAAATAAAGCTGAAAAATGCGGCGGGGGCACTAATTGCTTCGCAATCAAGGGAATCTCACGCGCTCGCTCCGTTCGCTTTTCAAAACCCTCGGTTTTGAATGATTTCCTACACGGGGAACTGAGCAGTTCCCCGACCCTCTCCACTGTTCGATTCCTAGTGCCAACAAATGCTTTTGCCCCGCCATTAAGGCGGGGCAAAAGACATCAGCGGGGGCACTAGGAATCGAACCCAGGTTAGCGGTTTTGGAGACCGCTGTCCTACCACTGAACGATGCCCCCTGTACGTGGTTTTGTCCCGATTTTTCAAAATCATAGCATGATTTTTAGGAAAATCGAGGATCCACGATTTCGTAAACGAAATCGGGAGAGACCGCAGGTATACCACCTACCTAAGCTCCCATCTCATTTAAAGAAGCGGTTTTGGATCCGCCAGTTGGCGGACTACCAGTGCCTGTCCGCCTCCGGCGGAAACGATGCCCCCATCCCCCCTATTTGCCATCAGCTATTAGCTATTAGCTATCCTACCTACTTACCTCCCCCGGTCAACTTCAACTCTTTGTGAGGAGTACTCTTCCTATCCCATGGGCAGAATTTTTTTAACTCGATCTTGCGTTCCACTTTTTTCTTGTTTTTGCGCGTATAATAATTCACCCTTTTGCAGACCGTGCACCGCAAACGAATAAGATTTTCCGAACGCTTTGCTTTCGCCATGAAGGAGAGTGTACCTTAAGTTGCTAATTTTGTGAAGCTCCACGTCCATAGCCCTCATAAAACTGGACCTGCGGAGCGGAACCCCGCACCGACCCGCTTTGCGGGTCTGGTGCGCGGGTACAGATATTACGCCCTGCCGAGCGAAAACAGCTTAAGAAGCGCCTGCCCTTCCAATTGCCGATTTAGGACAACCCAGCGATAGAACACAGGGCTGATCACCAAAGAAAATACGAGCGTGCCGCCAAGATGCCACAGCGTGAATGGAATCTGCCCCACGAGCGCCTCCATGAACGGCTGACCGTAGAGAATCGGCCCCATCGCGACTCCGGTTATTGCATCATAGACAAGCGTACCGATCATACCGTATGCGGCGAAATTTAAGGCACTCGGCGCGCGGTTTTTGAGGAAAGGATAGGCGCCCGCCGCAACCAACCCATAGGTAACCGCAGTGATCCACGTCCACATTCCGACCTTCCCAACCGCTACATCAAAAAGCGCGATACTTAAAAAACCAAAACAAAAGGCGCTCAGGTATTTGTATTGTTTCGCAAACGGCATCGCGACAGCGAGCACCGGCTCCACGTTCGGCAAACGGAACGGAATAAGCCGGAACGCGAACACCGCAACCCACCCGATCACGAACTTAAACCAATTTTTTTTCATGTGGGGATATTATACCTTATAACTCCTCTTGTGCGAAACTTTTTGAGCCGTTGGCCGGATTTGAACCGGCGACCTACTCCTTCATTTAAGCTCCTAGTGAAATAAGCGTGATCCTAGAAGATTAGACTGTATCTTGAGCGTGCCTTCTTCGGTTTAGCTCCCCTTGTCAGTCGTTCGGGCGCCTTTTGCGCGCCACGGTCTTGACCCCACACCCGGGCCTTTAACCGTAATTCGGGTATTCACCCATAGATTTCTCCATAGGCGGGCAAATTCAATTACCATGGAGTTGCTCTACCAGCTGAGCTACAACGGCAACATACTATCAACGAGCCTTTTAAGCTTACTATTGCTAAAGTGAACAGTCAAAACCCCATATTTCGATTTCTCTCTGTAATTCCCGATGCCCCTATGCGGAGTGACGGTAATTTTAAAAAATTGATTTCTTGATACGCTAAAATTCTTAAGCTGAGCCTCCATTACTTTATTTACCGGCAGCGAAACTATACCGGGACAGCTTCTTTTCGAGTAAAATAATCTTCTATCACTTTCTCTGATAAAACCCTGAAACGATTTAAGCCAGCTACGGCCTGGGGCGCATTCCGCTGAATTTGTCGTTCTGGAAATCCGATATCTCTATCTCCCGCTTCTCTATCAATGCCTTGCCTCTTTCTCCATTCCCAAAGTGCACGAGTCGGATCTTTGCCTTTATAGTAAACGACTTTTGATGGCCGCTTGCTCGGATTTTCCGCGAAGCGCGCCTCCCAAAAATCTTTGGAACTTATCGTGTCCTTTGCTTCGGAAAATAAAATACCTTCTTTCCGTAATGCCTCTTCTATATCAGAATCAACAGAATGAATGGAGTTTTCCATTTTTTTCTCCAAATTCTCTTTCCAAATATTAAGATTGAATAAATTATGATAATCAAGAACGACATATTGGAGTCTTCTGTCCGACATACCAAATTCCTGCTCTAATCTTTGACGAAATGGCTCTAATTTCTCTATCAATTCTCGATTTCTTAATGACAGATCTGGTTCGTCCCAGTGTTGATTGAGCTTGCCGGCTATTTTCATAACCTGATCAGCAAAATCATGAAAATCAGATGAGTCAACTACTTTTCTAAACGCGGCTTGATATTCAGAATATTTGACCGGATTTTTATTTTCATCAAGTTCATAGCGTGAACCAGTTTTTTTATCAACCATTGCTTCTTCAGGAATAAAAACGAGTCCGGCGTCCAGGTCCATACCGCGCTCTTCATTGGCCCAAACCCATTGATCATTCCAATATCCACCGTCATTTTTATTTAATTGGCCGCTGAAATAATATTGCGAGGCAATATAGGCAGAAGGATAAGCAATAAAAATTTCGTTTCCCCTCTCGGAACCATAGTAACAATCTGCGACTTCTTCTGTGGCAAAATGTATAGCCATTCTGTCTGCATAGCTTCCGCCTTCACCTTGCTGCGCTTCAGTTAGCGTTGCAAGATAATTGAGGGCTTCTTGTTTATTTTGGAATTTATCAAGAAGGAGAAATTTTGCGATAGCTTGTTCTTTCTCTCCTTCAATTAGATAAACACCAAGCGGTGAGCGTAAGCGCCCATCCTCAACTATTTTCATAAAGCCATCAGTATAACTATCCTCGCCAACAGTATGATACATATGCCCAATATGGTCTCGTATGCCTTGTCTCGTAACATGGGCAACCATCTCGCGAGGAAATCTTTTGAGCAAAAGTACATAATCTTCAAGAGATAAAGAAGCTAAATGTTCCTCGGAAAAATTTTTAGTTATGTCTTCTTTTGCGTACTCGTTTCCTGCCCATTTCTCTTTTTGTCCATTATAGAAATTAACCAACATCGTTTTCGCTTCTTTCATTGCCGGAGGAATTTCTTCTGATTTTAACTTACCAGAAATTACTTGCTGTTCAGCTATTTCTATATCCTGCTGTTGCTTTAATTCATCATAATTTCTTTGTCCAACAGTAATATCGGCTCGGAGTTTTCTTAATTTGAAATAATTGAAAATTTTTCTGAGTCCTGAGGTGGAAAGTTCGGTAATCTCATTTTCCAAATTACGGATTGCCTCCAATTGCTCGGTCAAGGCTCGTTCGCGTTCGCCCGTTGCTCGTTGTAATTCTATTTGTTTTTCTGTTTGGATTCGTTTTTCTGCAAAATGTTCTGCTCGTTTTGTCTTAATCGCTTGAGCGGCTTGTTGACGTTCTTCTGGCGATTCTTCCTTGGAAAATTCTTTTATAAATCGTGGCTGTTTTTCCATAATTGTGTTCTGCCTAATTTTTAGTTTTCAGCAATTAGTTGGGGGCCGCCAAGATAAGATAATTGTTCCATTTTTGAGCCTGGGGGGAGAATCGAACTCCCGATCTGCGGTTTACAAAACCGCTGCTTTACCACTCAGCTACCCAGGCAAATTCTTATACAAAATCGCAATCCCGCCTTGCGTTGCTCCCCGCCCGACTGAACACTTCAGTCGTTCGGGCGAGTACCGCTGACCTGCCTGCAGGTTTACCCGCCGTAGGAGGGCAGGCAGGGCTACTCCGGCACATCACTACTCTATCAAATCTTGACAAAAAATCAAAAAGTATTCGCCTTCCCCTTTCGCACCCCTATATATTCATCTATAATCTTTGTGTGGAAAAGTTCCCTCTCAACTTTTGCAGGGCAAAACTTAGGCGGGCAAGCGTTCCCTATTGTCATGGATAAATTCGTCCACTTACACCCCGCACCAAAACAAGCACTGCGACTACGCGCTATCGCGCTGTCGATAAAACGGTGCTCGTTTGGTGACGGGGCAAGCACCCATTCCTGACATGTCTAAGTTCGTACACCTACACACGCACAGCCATTACTCGTTGCTCGACGGCCTCGCAAAGATCGACGGGCTTGTGGTGCGGGCAAAAGAAATAGGCATGGACTCACTCGCCCTAACCGACCATGGCGTACTTTACGGAGCGATCGAGTTTTATAAAAAAGCAAAAAAGGCGGGAGTGAAGCCGATATTGGGGGTGGAGGCATACGTTGCCCCGGGAGCAAGAACATCACGGGAACCCGGCGAGCGGTATTTCCATCTTATCCTCCTCGCAGAAAACAACACGGGCTGGAAAAATCTTGTCCAGCTTGTCACTAAAGCCAGTCTTGAAGGATTTTATTATAAACCGCGGGTAGACAAAGAAATTCTCCGCACGCACCATGAAGGGCTGATCGCCCTCTCCGCATGCCTTTCGGGAGAAGTGAACCGAAACCTGCTGAACGGCCGCCCCGAGGAAGCAAAAAAAGCCGCGCTTGAATACCGGGATATCTTCGGGCCCGAAAATTTCTTTTTGGAGATAGGGCACCATCCGAACATCCCGGAAACCGTAAAAATTCGGGACGGCATCATTGGGCTCTCAAAAGAAACCGGGATTCCCCTGGTCGCCACGCAAGATATCCACTATCTAAAACCCGAAGACGCCGAATACCACGATATCCTGCTTGCGGTACAGACCGGAAACCGGCTCTCGGACGACGATCGCCTCACATTGAAGGCGGATGATTTTTCAATGAGTTCCCCGGACGACATGATCGAAAAATTCCGCGACCTTCCCGAGGCGATAGAAAACACCGCCGCGATCGCCGCGCGATGCAATGTGGAACTTGAACTTTATAAAACCCAGCTTCCGGATTATCCGAAACCCGAAGGCGTAACGGCGAATGCCCATTTGAGGGAGATCGTAAACCAAAAGATCGGCACGCGCTTTCCCGGAGAAATTCCGTCCGGAGTAAAAGACCGCCTTGAATACGAGATGGGCGTGATCGAAAAAACCGGATTCGCGGATTATTTCCTCATCGTCCAAGACCTCGTAAACTGGGCAAAAAGCAGGGGCATCGCGGTAGGGCCGGGCAGGGGCTCCGCCGCGGGAAGCTTGGTCTCATACATCTTGAACGTAACCGATATCAATCCCCTCGATTACGATCTTCTCTTCGAACGGTTCCTGAACCCAGACCGTATTCAGATGCCGGATATCGATATCGACTTTGCGGACACGCGCCGCGATGAAGTGCTTGCCTACGCGCGCCAAAAATACGGTGAGGACCACGTTGCGCAGATCATCACCTTCGGAACCATGGCGGCGCGGGCGGCGATACGCGATGTAGGGCGCGCAATGGGATTAGCCTACGGATTTTGCGACCAGATAGCGAAACTTATCCCCTTCAATCTGCCCCTCGAAGAATCCATCGAAAAAGTCGCGGAGCTCAAAAACTTTTACGAAACGAACACCGACGCAAAAAAAGTCCTGGATGCCGCGCGGCACCTGGAGGGCGTGGCGCGGCATGCCTCGGTACACGCCTGCGGAACGGTGATCTCCAAGGAACCGCTCGCAAACTACGTGCCGCTTCAGTTCGCGCCTCAGGATAAACAGAACATCATCACGCAGTTCGAAATGCACGCGATCGAGGACCTGGGGCTCCTCAAGATGGATCTCCTCGGCCTCAAAAATCTCACCATTATTGAAAATACCGTGCGACTGGTGCGCGAGAAAACAGGCGAAGAGCTCAAGATCTCCGATCTCCCCCTAAACGACCAAAAAACGTTCGAACTCCTCCGACAAGGGAACACCACCGGCGTATTCCAATTCGAATCAAGCGGCATGCGCCGCTACATGAAAGAGATCAAGCCGAACCAACTTGAAGACCTCATCGCACTGGTCGCGCTCTTTAGGCCCGGGCCGATGGAACTTATCCCTTCTTTCATCAACCGGAAACACGGCAAGGAATCCATAAAATATCTCCACCCGCAACTCGAGCCGATATTAAAAAACACATACGGCATCGGCGTCTACCAGGAGCAAATGATGCAAATTGCGAGAAGCCTCGCCGGATACACCCTCTCCGAGGCGG
>Ga0209210_1003418_pt1 | contig 10778 bp, 12 predicted proteins | sample RifGroA1_FD_183991 | JGI IMG/M metagenome (GOLD analysis project Ga0209210, IMG submission 183991) | Contaminated groundwater microbial communities from Rifle, Colorado, USA - Rifle Groundwater A1 (SPAdes) (version 2) | ecosystem: Environmental > Aquatic > Deep subsurface > Groundwater >...
CAAGCACCGTCAACACCAGCGGCGACAATTTCATCTCGTGGCTCTGGAAAGAATCCCCGACCAGCGGCATGGACATCGTCAGCTACACAGGCACCGGCGCAAATCGCACGATAAGCCACTCCCTCGTGACAGTACCCGACATGATGATAGTCAAGCGCCGAGACAGCACAGGCAATTCCACCGTGTACCATGGCTCGCTTACCGCTTCGACGACGCAAATACTATTACTCAATACCACTGCCGCGGTCGCTACCGACGCCACAGCATGGAATTCAACCGCCCCGACCGCGTCGGTCTTCTCGCTGGGCACCAATGTTGATGTCAATGCGAGCGCCGGCACCTACGTCGCGTATCTCTTCAAAGGCATCGACGGCTTCTCCAAATTCGGCACCTACACCGGCAACGCGGCGGCAGACGGACCATTTATTTACACGGGCTTCAAGCCACGGTATGTGATGATTAAATCCAGCACCGCAACCGATGCGTGGCTTATTTACGACACTGCTCGTGATACGTACAACGTGTCCGGAACGACGCTGATACCCAACACTGCCGCGGCAGACGCCACGATTTCCGGCATAGACTTTCTTTCCAACGGCTTCAAACTGCGGACGATTACCACTACGCCCAACGCCGCGCAAACGTACATCTACGCCGCGTTTGCCGATGTGCCGTTCTACTATTCCGCCCAATCCGCCGCCGCGGCCGCCACCACCTTTGTCTCCGCCATCGCGTTCCTATTAGGAATGACCTTCTGAAGAATAGAGGGCAAAATATCGAGGTTGAACCTTGATATATCAAGGTTCAACCTCGCTCAACTACTCTTACTCTTTTTTATACCCGAGCCACTCGGTCACACTCTCTTTAAAGTCATGCGGAGTTTCGTGATAGGCCGGCAAGGCCGACTGGTTTATGAGCGCCCCTTCGGGGCGTTCCAATCCGCAGTAATCTCCAAAACTCGACCACCTATATTGCTCAAGATATGTCTCGGCGCGTTTGCGGTTGACGATACCAGTTTCTTTCCATTTTGACTCTATGAGTTTTACCGGGTTGAGATGTATGTAGGAGATGAGGTATTTGAGGTAGCGGTCTTCTTTCGCGTGCTCGGCTTTAAATCTTCCCTGAAAAAGCGCTCCTGTGCGTTCTCTTCGGGTATTAAAATACATGGTATAGCCAGTCGTGAGTTTTTGCATAAATCGGCTGATGCCACCGCTACTACGCTCCCGCACTAAAAGATGAAAGTGGTTCGGCATCAGACAGTAGGCGCACAAATCTACGAGCGGCTCGCCGCGCTCGAGTGCCAGTAGTTGTATCAAGGTTGAACCTCGCTCATTACTGATATGAACATTTGCCGACCCGTTAGATAGACATAGCAGCGCCAAAAAACGTTCACGGTCAGCGTCGGAAGAAAATATCTGGCGTTTTTCTGTTCCCCGATTGTATAAATGATAATATTCTCCGGGCGCGAATTTGACGCTTCTGCTCATAAAATTATTCTACCTTGTTTTATCGAGGTTGAACCTTGATATTCTCGTTTACTGTTAATGTTCTTGCTCGCGGAGATTATGCGGTAAAATGAATTGTATCTATGCCACCACAAACTCCAACTCCAACTCCGCTTCAGCAAGTATCGCCAACGCCAGTCATACCCATACCCCCAACTCCTCCGATATCAGCGCCGGTTGTAGCGAGGTTGAACCTTGATATTTTGCGTCGCGCGCGCGGGTGGCTGTGGCCTATAGTAATTTTTTGTGCTATCGGCCTGCTGGTTTATTCGGTGCGGGTGGCGGCGGTGACCGGCAGGTCGATGGAGCCGGCGTTGCACGAGGGGAGCCGGATTGTCATCGACAAGCTAACAGTGCGCGTGCTTGGCATCGGCCGGGGCGATGTGATTGTTTTTAAAAATCCGAAAGACGCCAGCGTTACCGAGGTCAAGCGCGTCATCGGCCTGCCCGGCGAGCTGGTGCTTATCGAGGGCGGCACTATATCGGTAACCCCGCCTGGCGGGAGGCTCATGGAGTTCCCCCGCGGTACCTACGTGGGCGGGAACGGCCAAATCGGGGACTTTAGGGTCCAACTGGGGCCGCAGGAGTACTTTGTGCTGGGCGACAACCGCGCGGTTAGCACCGACAGCCGCGAGTTCGGCGCCGTACGCCCCGCAGATATCGTAGGGAGAGTCGTGGCGAGTTTTTGAGGTATTATATGTCTATGCGCGGTTTAGTTGATTTCTTTAAATACAACAACTTAGTGCCTATCACGCTAGGCGTCGTCTTCCTCGGCGCGGGCGCGGCGGCTGCCGCCACGCCCGAGGTGCGCGATGCCGCCGCGGCGGCAGTGCTTAGCCAAGAGCAGACGGTGCTGTCGATAGACAATACCTACATCGCCAACAAAGATTTGTCGGCGTACGCGCCGCGCGCGCAAATACTCGGCGTTACTGAAGACGAAGACAATTATTATGTCAGCTACGTGATTGCTACCATCGACCTGCAAGACTATGTGTGGAAGGATGTCCAAAAAAGCGAAGTGATGAAGGTCTCTAAGTCCGACCTCGGGCCATACCGCGATCTGGGCGTGTATGTGACCCAGCAACTCAAACAAATACTTGATAGGGAACTCGCGTACTTGAGGCAAGTGCAGGAAAAGGAGCGCAAGCAGGTGTCGCAGGCAGTGGTGGCTACCACCTACGGCGGGCTTATAGGCCAGTTCCTCGACACCAACATGGAGACGCTGCCGGGATACGAACCGGTGGTTAAACCGCCAGTGGAAGTAGCAAGCGTAGTGAGTAGTAATGGCAGTCCCTCGACAAGCTCGGGACAATCTGCGTCTGCGAGCAGTGGCTCGGCGCAGATTGGCATACAAGTGCTCGGCAACAACCCCGCGCGCGTGCCTTTGCGCGCGAGCTACGTCGACCTCGGCGCGGTCTTGCTCGACCCGTACAACACCAACGTCGGCCTGCACATATTTATGAATGGCGCGGAGACAGGCTCGCCGAACATCGACACCTCGACCACTACCGCCTACACGATAGAGTACCGCGCCACCGACAAGCAGGGCAGTACTATTGTCGCGCGCAGAATTGTGCTCATCGGCGAGGCAGTGGACCCCGGCGGGGAAGTGAGCGCGGTCGGCAACCTGCTGCCTGCGCCTGAACCGATGCCAGCGCCTGCTCCGGAGCCGGTTCCTGAACCTGTCGCGACTTCCACGCCTATAATTACGGAACCAACTCCGGAACCAACTCCGGAACCAACTCCGGAACCAACTCCAGAGCCTGTTGCAACAACTACGCCAATAATTCCTGAACCAACTCCTGAACCCGCTCCGGAGCCTGTAGTTGAGCAAACGGCAACTTCGACCGATACGGCTACAACCACGCCATGAAAGACCTCTCGCCCGAAAAGCTCCACGCGCTTGGGACAATATGCGCGAGCATCGCGATTATCCTTGCGGTCGCGTTTATCATCTCCGGAAGCACCTCCTCGCCGCTTTGGCCTGCTCCAACGCAGGATGAGCCAAAACCTTGGGTAATGGAGTTGCCATAATTTTATGACACGCGTTGCAATAAACGGGTTCGGGAGGATAGGGCGCGCGTTCCTCCGCGCGGCGTGGAATGACCCGCAGGTGGAGATAGTAGCCATCAACGACCTCGGCGATATCAACAACCTTGCCTACCTTTTGGCGCACGACTCGGTGTACCGGCAGTTTGCAGGACAGGTTGCAGTTGATGGTGGAGAGTTGGTGGTGGGCGCCAAGCGCATTAAAGTTATTGCCGAAAAGGACCCGAGCAAACTCCCGTGGCGCGACCTGCAGGTAGATGTGGCGGTAGAATCGACCGGCGTTTTTGACAGTTTCGAAAAAGCGCGCGCGCATATCACGGCAGGCGCGCGCAAGGTGGTGATATCCGCGCCGGTCAAAGATGCCGCGCCAAACTCCGCCACCGTGCTGGTTGGCGTCAATGAGGAAAAACTGCAAACCTGCGACGTGACCTCCAACGCCTCGTGCACCACCAACTCCGCCTCGCCGCTTATTGCCATACTCGACGAGGCGCTCGGCATCGACAAAGCGCTGCTCAACACGGTGCACGCGTACACCGCGACGCAGTCGCTGGTTGACTCGCCGGTCAAAGGAGAGGATATGCGCCGCGGCAGGGCCGCGGCGCAAAACATCACGCCGTCCTCGACCGGCGCGGCGGTTGCCGTTACCAAAGCGTACCCGAACTTGGCGGGGAAGTTCGACGGCATCGCCCTGCGCGTGCCGGTGGTCGCCGGTTCGCTGGTTGATATTACTTTTATCGCCCGCCGCGAAACTACCGCGCAGGAAGTAAACAGCATCTTGACCGCCGCCGCGCTCTCGCCGCGGTGGCAAGGCATCTTTACCGTCAGCAGCGAGCAACTCGTCTCCTCCGACATCATCGGCACCACCTACGCGAGCATCGCCGACCTGCCTATGACGCGCGTCATCGGCAACTTGGTCAAGGTGCTTGCGTGGTACGACAACGAAATGGGGTACGCCCATACCCTCCTGCGGCATGTTAAAGGCGCGGGAGCAAAATAATATGAAGGTGTATTTGGCTTCCGACCATGCAGGTTTTGAACTAAAAAAAATTCTTACTGATTTTTTGCGCGGGCTTGGGCACGAGGTCGTCGACCGCGGGCCGGTCATGCTCGAACCTAAGGACGATTACCCGGACTTTATAGAGCCTTTAGCCGAGGAGGTGGTCGCGCACCCGGGTTCTTTTGGTATTGCCATAGGGGGCTCGGGCGAGGGAGAGGCGATGGCAGCCAACCGCCGCTCCGGCGCGCGCGCCGCCGAGTATTACGGCGGCAACCTCGACATCGTTAAAGCCGCGCGCGAGCACAACGATGCCAATATTTTGAGCCTCGGCGCGCGGTTTATCAACGAGGAGCACGCCAAAGAGGCGGTGGCGCTGTTTCTTGCCACGCCGTTTAGCGGCGAGGAGCGCCACCAGCGGAGGATAAAAAAATTGGACACGGAATAGGTATGGCTACTCCTATAGAAATAATTCCGGCGGTACTTCCGCAGTCTTTTAAAGAGCTCGAGGAGCGACTTGCTCCGCTTAAAGACACGATACGGCAGGCGCAGGTCGATGTCGTCGACGGACACTATTGCCACGGCAAAACCTGGCCGTACCGCGACAGCTCCACTTTTAAAAAAATAGTGCAGGATGAGAAGGGCTTGCCGTTTTGGGACAAAATAGACTTCCAGTTTGACCTGATGATTAATAATCCGCATTTGGTTTTAAAGGAGTATATAGCCGCCGGCGCATCGCAGCTGATTTTGCATGCCGCGTCCGCGGGCGCCGAGGAGGCTCTGCAGATGATTGTCGATATGCGTACCGACGAGATAGGCAACTTTTCCGTCCGCGCGGGCATAGCTATTGGCCCGCAAGACCAGCCCGATATACTCGAGCCGTTTGAGTCGCAGTTCGACTTTGTGCAGGTGATGGGGATAGACCGCGAGGGCAGGCAGGGCGAGCCGTTTGACCGGAAGGCGTTATATTTAGTCGAGCGTCTGCGTGCGCGCTATCCCCAGCTGTCGTTGCAGGTAGACGGCGGCGTAACGGTGGAGAACGCGCGCGAGTTGGTTGCGGCCGGCGCCAACCGGCTTGTCGTCGGCTCGGCGATATTTAAATCCGGCGACCCGGTTGGGGCGTACAATGAGTTAGTCGCCCTCGTCAACCAATAGTTGGACACCCCGTGTCCAAGTTTATGATTACACAACAAAAAGTTAAAGAGATAGAACTGCGGGCGGAGGCAATCCGCGAGACAATTGTGCAGATGCTGGTTGCGGCGGGCTCCGGCCACACCGCGGGCCCGCTGGGCATGGCGGATATTTTTGCCGCATTTTACTTTTATATTCTCAATCATGACCCAAAAAATCCGGAGTGGGCGGAGCGCGACCGCCTGATGTTAAGCAACGGACACATCGTGCCGGTGCGCTACGCCGCGATGGCGCACGCGGGGTACTTTCCCGTAGAGGAATGTTTAACTCTGCGCAAGTTCGGCAGCCGCCTGCAGGGCCATCCGGAGCGCCTGCGGCTGCCGGGGATGGAAACAACCTCCGGACCGCTCGGGAGCGGGCTCGGGCAGGCGTCGGGCTACGCGTACGGAGCGCGGATGGACTCCCAAAAGTTCCGCGTGTACGCGTTTATGTCCGACGGCGAGCAGGATGCGGGCAACACTTGGGAGGCGGCGATGTTTGCAGGAGCCAACAAACTTTCTAACCTCACGGCGGTAATCGACCGCAACAACATACAGATAAACGGCATGACCGAAGACGTGATGCCGCTGGAGAACCTGCGCGCCAAGTATGAGGCGTTTGGCTGGCATGTGCTCGAGATAGATGGCAACAACGTCAGCGCGATAATCAGCGCGGTGGAGCAGGCAAAAGCGATTTATGAAAAGCCGACGCTCATTTTGGCGCACAATATCCCCGGCAAAGGCGTCAAAGAGATTGAGTTCGACTACCGCTGGCACGGCAAGGTGCCCAACAAGGAGGAAGCCGCCAGATTCCTCGCCGAACTGCGCACTCTAAAAGGTAAAATACAAAGCGAACACCAATAAGAGGCCAAAACTTGGACACCCCGTGTCCAAGTTTTGGTTTGGCTATTCAATACTGGTATTGCCGGCCGCGAGTTCGGAGTTAGTAATAATTGAAGCTATCTCTTTTTTATATCGTTCTCGTGTGCCGATGATGCCCGCCAAAAATTCCCGCTCGGTCAAAGACGGAAAGTTCTTTTCGCCCAGATAATCTAAATGGCTGCTCCAGCGGTATTCACGCAAATATCGGAGCGCTTTTTCAGGCTCTTTTACACCGCCTTGTCGCCACTCCGGGTGCGAGTAATCCAGAGGATTGAGGTGGATGTAATAGGGGATGTAAATAAAATGGGCGTCGCGCTTTATAAGGATTTTTTTAGAAGGGCCTTGCCATAGCACACCCGACCGCTCATATTTTTTGTTAAAGTACTTTGCATACCCCATATTAAGTTTTTGTATAAAGAGTGGTATTCCTTTTTCTTGAGCCTCCGACAACAGTAAGTGGTAGTGGTTGTCCATTAGACAAAATGCATGCAGATGCACTAGCAACTTACGCGGCCCTGTTTGATCTCGCCGTGCGGGCAGACCAAAATTTGGCGCTGGTTGCCGGTCGTTGAATACAAATAGATCATGTAAAAAGCGCACGCGGTCTTCATCGTCGAGCACGACGGCGCGCTTATCAACGCCTCGGTTAAGAACGTGATACAACTCCATTTTGTAATTATAACCCAAAACTTGGACACCCCGTGTCCAAGTTTTGGGGATTGGGCAAAGTGTGGGTGAGAGATTTTGAAAATAGAGGGTAGAATAAAAGGCGAACATGAGTGACAATACTAATAATCTGAAACTGGCATACACTCGCGACGGGTTCGGGAGGGCTCTTTTGGAGCTTGGGGCGACCAACCCCAATGTGGTGGCGCTGTGCGCCGACTTGGCGGAGAGTACGCGCATGCTGGCTTTTAAAGAAAAATATCCTGAGCGGTATATAGAGCTTGGCGTCGCGGAGCAAAACATGGCGACTGTCGCAAGCGGGCTTGCCAACTACGGCAAAATTCCTTTTATGGCCTCCTACGCGACCTTTAGCCCGGGACGCAACAACGAGCAAATCCGCACCACCATTTCGCTCAACAACTTAGGCGTCAAAATCGTCGGGAGCCACGCGGGCCTCTCGGTCGGCCCCGATGGCGCGACGCATCAGGCGCTCGAGGACATCGCGCTCATGCGCGTACAGCCCAACATGATAGTCATCTCGCCATGCGACGAGGAAGAGGCGTACAAAGCGACGCTCGCCGCCGCCGCGCACCCAGGGCCCGTTTACATACGATTGGCGCGAGAAAAGACGCCGGTCATGACCGCCAAAGAAACGCTGTTTGAAATAGGGAAGGCAAATGTTGCGTGGGAGGCTGGCCACGGCAGCGAGGTCGCGGTCTTTGCAACCGGTCCGCTTTTGCATAACGCGCTCTTAGCGGCAAAAGAGCTCGAGCACGCGGTGCCTGTCGTAGTCATAAACATCCACACAATAAAGCCGCTCGATGCCGATACTATATTGAAATATGCCAAAGAGGCCGGCGCGGTTGTCACTGTCGAGGAGCACCAAGTTGCAGGCGGGCTGGGGAGTGCTATCGCCGAGTTATTGGCTACCCACTATCCACTACCCACTGAATTTATCGGGGTACAAGACAGCTTCGGCCAGTCTGGCGAGCCAAAAGAACTGATAGACTATTATGGTATGGCTCCGTCGCACATCGCGGAGGCTATACGCAGAGCCGCAGGCCGCAAATCCGCATGATTGACTACAAACAAGCTATTTTAAAAAGCCGCATCAGCACCATTATCGGTTCTTTGTTTATCGGCTCGTGGGCGCTCGGGTGCGGGCTTATTTTGTGGCAGGCGTCTTTCGACGAAAATCCCGTCGCCAACGCTTTTGCCAGCGTCATACAAAGCGAAACGGAGCTTGATTTTTAAATAGGAGTCACTTCAAACGGAGCCGGAGGGTTTGCCAAGTTTTTTTCCAGTTGCCCGCGGGTGAGCAGGCCTTTTTGGGCGCCAATTTCCTGCAATACCGCCGACGCGTTGGCTGAGCCCCAGCGCAGGGCTTCCTCCAGACTTTTGCCGAGGCTAAGCGCGCAAACGGTGGTGGAGGCGAGCGCGTCGCCGGCGCCGGTTATCTCGTATGGCGGCCGCGGGTCGGGGTAGCGCGGGCAGTGCATCGCGGTACCCGATTCGTCTATGGCGTATGCACCGCGGGTGTCGTCGGTGATAACCACAATTTTTGGTCCGAGCGCGCGGATTGCAGAGAGCAAAATTTTTATATCAGTCCCCGCGGGCATTCCCAATATTCTCTCCGCTTCTTCTTTGTTGCAAAAAAAGATGTCGGCGCGCGCGTACCACCCCGCGAGCGCCTCTTTGCCCAGCTTCATTTGGAAGGTGCCCGGCTGGAAGGCGAGTTTTGCCTGCGGATATTTTTTTAGCCACTCCAGCAGGGCGTTGTGATACGGCATTGAGTTTGCCGCGAGCGATGAGAGGTATACCCACTTTGGCTCCTGCGCGAGCGCCGGAGGCGCGTAGTCAAACTCCTCGTGCTTGACCAGTATGGTGCGCTGCGACTCGTACCAAAGCACGTAGTGGTAGTTGGTGTGTTTGCCGTCCTGCGTGACAACGTACTCGGTATCCACACCCTCCTTGCGCAACACTTCAAGACATTCGGCGCCGTATGCGTCGCGGCCGACATAGGCTCGCAGGGCGCTCGATACGCCGAGCCGCGCTGCCGCGACGGCGGCATTGCTGGCGTTGCCGACGGCGGCGCAGACCGTCGCGGACTCGTAGGGGATTTTGTCGCCCCAGCGCATGCATATCTCGCAGTCCTCGTTGTTTATATTGCAATGTACGCGCGCGTCTTTAAGCCTAATAAAAGGCTCGGTGACTATGTCGCCGACGGCAAAGAAGTCCATAGATATTTGTATTATATAATAGATTAATGAGGTCTTTGCGCGAGGTTGTGCAGGAATACCGGAAATCCAACCGTGCCATCGGCCACTTTAATATCTCCGACTCCAATCAGTTGCGCGCCATTGCGCTCGCCGCCAAAGAAACTAATCTTGCAGCAATCATCGGGCTCTCCGAAGGGGAGAGGGAGTACTTCCCCATCTCTCACGCGCGCGCTTTGGTAAGCATCTATCAGGCCGACGGCATAGAGCTGTACTTAAACGCCGACCACACCTACGGCTTAGACAAGGCAAAGCAGGCAATAGACGACGGCGTGGACTCTATAGTGGTAGACGGCGCCAAACTCCCGATGGAGGAAAATATTCTGCTGGTAAAACAAGTTGTCAGCTACGCGCGCTCATCCAAGCGCGACGTGGTGGTGGAAGGTGAGCTCGGCTACATCGGCTCCTCCAGCAAACAGCTCGACTCTCTGCCCGAGGGCGTCACGATAGAAAACCTGACCACGGTTGCGGATGCCAAGGAGTTTGTGGTGAGTACGGGCGTAGATTGCTTTGCCCCTGCAGTGGGCAATGTGCACGGCATGCTCAAAAACGCCGCCGAGCCTCGGCTGCATCCCGAGCGGGTCAAAGAAATCGCCGGTATAACCGGACTGCCGTTGGTGCTCCACGGCGCCTCCGGCAACACAAAGGAGGATATAAAAGCGTGCATTGCCGCCGGAGTGGCCATTGTGCACATCAACACCGAACTGCGCGTGATGTACCGCGACCGCCTATACGACTTTATCCGCTCCAACCCCGGCGAGGCTACCCCGTACAAATTCCTCACCCCCGCGGTCACCAAGATGAAGGAGTACGTGGCAGGGAAGCTCAAAGTGTTTGCAAATATCGCCTAACTTAGGTATATTGTGCGGGTTATGGAACTTTCCGTTACCAAGCGCGATATAAAAAAAACGCCCAAAAGCCTCCGCGAGGAGGGCGTTTTGCCTGCGGTTGTCTACGGCCGCTCGCAGGAGTCGACCCCTGTTTCTATAAACTACAAAGATTTTGAAAAGGTCTACAAAGCCGCCGGCGCATCCAGCGTCGTGACGCTGACGGGGCTCGATGCAAATAAGAGCACGCTGATACAGCAGGTTGACGTGCACCCGGTTTCGGGCGCGCTCCTACATGCCGACTTTTATGCTATCGAAAAGGGGCAGAAGGTTACCGTCTCCGTGCCTTTGGAGTTCGACGGCGTTTCGCCGGCGGTCAAGGAGCTCGGCGGTATTTTGACCAAGGTTAT
>Ga0209210_1003419_pt1 | contig 10777 bp, 10 predicted proteins | sample RifGroA1_FD_183991 | JGI IMG/M metagenome (GOLD analysis project Ga0209210, IMG submission 183991) | Contaminated groundwater microbial communities from Rifle, Colorado, USA - Rifle Groundwater A1 (SPAdes) (version 2) | ecosystem: Environmental > Aquatic > Deep subsurface > Groundwater >...
TGCCTGGTGTTGGTTCCCTGCCTGCCGGCAGGCAGGGATTCCAGCCTGCCCGCCGTAGCTCGTAGAGCGGATGAGGGCCGCCCCAACTTCCCTAGCTTGAGAATGTGTCGACGAGATCACAACATGGATATATCGGGTATAATTACTTTATGCCTAATAAGGAACGCCCGAGATATGCTTTTTGTGGTAACAGAAGAGAAAATGTTGGGTATCTGGTTGATGACCAACATTACATGACTAGGGAGGATGTGTGGAGTGAGATTGTGACTCAAAAATGGATTAATGTGAGGGACGCAATGTGGGACCTGATGGGTGGTGATAATTCGGCTGATGAATTTAGACAAGAGGCTCCGAGATATTTAACCGAGATGGGTGTGTCTCTCTCGACAGCTAAACAATTTTGTGAAGATTTGATTAATCACCTAAGTGTTTGTCTGAGCTTCTGCATTTTCCCTGAGTTTGTAAATTCGGGTATAAATGAAGGTAGCGTCGTTGATCCGGAAACGGTAGAGATTTCGTATCCTGAAAATTAACACTACAAAGTAGTAAATCCTATTTTCTCTTCCTACACCAAAGTTACTGAAGGACACGTGGCACTTCGCCAAGGCTTTGTAGCCACGAGTAATATCCGATAAAATTGAGGAGTTGATCGGCTTCTGTTTTTGGGTTACATTTGTGTGATGAAGAAAGTGTTGAACCATTTCAAAAAAGTCGATCCGGTGTTGCACGCGATGGCGGTAAAGTTTGACCCCAAAGAAGTGTTTGCGTTTGAAAAACACACCAATTATTTTGAACGTTTGTGTCGGGCGATTGCGGGGCAGCAGTTGTCGGTCAAGGCCTCAGCGACAATTTGGGGACGGTTTGAGAAATTGCTGAAGGGAAAGGAGCTGACGCCGGAGAATGTACTCAAGATTAAGCATGAAGATATGCGGGGAGCAGGTTTTTCTAATGCCAAAGTTAAATACATTCATGCGATGGCGGAGGCAATTATTAACGGTGAGGTGAAGATTGATGGGCTCGCGGAGATGGCTGATGAAGAGGTGGCGGCGGAGCTTATCAAGCTCAAGGGGGTGGGGCAGTGGACGGCGGAGATGTTCTTGATGTTTACTCTTGGGCGGGAAGATTTGTTTTCGGCCGGAGACCTAGGCCTGCGGCGGGCGATGGAGAGATTATATGGATTGACCGATCCAAGCGAGGAAGAATTGATAAAAATGGCTGAAAAATGGGCGCCTTACCGAACTTATGCGTGTTTGGTGTTATGGGAAAGTTTGGACAATAATCCTCTGGGCTAATTGTCGTGCTGGAGCAAAACAAAGTGGAGCGATAGAATCTGGAAGGAGATCCTATCGGCGTAAACGCCTCCAGGATGACTGAATGCGGATCCAAGATGATTCACAACAAAAATTCCTCGAGCTAACGGTCGGGATGTTGCGCTTTCTTGCAATAAACTATTTGCCCCAGCGCCAGCGGAGCTTACCGCGGGTCTTGGGTTTGAAGACTAAAGTCAGGACAACGCTGATAATGGCCACGTCAAAAAGGTAGCGGACGACATTTTCGCCGGAAACGTGTTCTGGGTCGGTAAAGAAACCGTTAGAGTAGGCGGAGGCCATAATGAGAAGAATAACTACCAGGGTGGCCAGCCAGCCTTCCCAGGAGATGGGGAAAAAACCCCAGCCGTAGTATTTGGAGCGGAACCAATATTTGTTAGTTTTCATAAAATCTCGCTTTCTGCCTCCCGTTTCTCTTCTTTGGGAGGCAGGACGTAGATGTCGCGGCGCATGGAGTCGGTGCCGACAAATTTACCCTCACCTTTAAGTATGGCCTCAAAGGGGCGGCAGGCAAAGCAACCGCCGTGGGGACATTTGAAGCGATTTAAGGAGCGGGCGAGCTTGATTTGTTTGGCGACTTTGAGGACGCGATCTTGGGCCTCGGCCAGGTCGGGTAGGTCTTTTTCGACGGGCTTGTCGGAAGATTCTAGATACCAGTAACTTACTTTGGCGACTTGACGACTTTGGGTGTTTTTGACAAGGAGTAAATAGATGGGCAGCTGGAGCGAGTCGGGGTCTTCTTCGGAACGGCTCGTCTTAAAATCGATAATGTGAACGGCGTCTTCATCGAGCCAGTCGATCTTACCGCAGAGAATAATGCCTTCTTTTTTGGAAAGCCAATAGTTGGGCAGATCCTGCTTGATCTTGACAGCCAAGTTTTTGAGCGGGCCAGGGTGGTTTAAGACCCGGCCGAGCATAGCTTTGCCGCGCTCGAAATATTTTCTTTCCTGATTCTTGTCAAAAAAGCCGCCTTTAGTGCCGGCGACTTTTTTCCAAACGGCCTCAAGTTTGGGAACCAAGGGTTCGTTGAAACGGTCGGGGGTGGGGATATTGGAGAGCGATTCTAAAACGTCGTGGACAGCCTGGCCGAGGGCCAAGGGCGGAGAAATGATTTGAATTTTGTGGTTGGTCTTTGGATCTTTGTAGACGTTTTTTAAGTAGTAGGCGCGGGGACATTTGAGGAAATCGCCAATGGAAGAGTGGGAGACCCAAACAGCGGAGAATTTATCGTCAGACATGGGAAGATTATAGCGTATAGCAGGTAGCAAATGGCAAATGGGTAGCGAAAGGAAATTACTGATTGCCGTTGACACTAAGAAGTTCGACGTCGAAGACGAGGGTAGCGCCGGGGGGGATGACGCCGCCGACACCATGGTCACCATAGGCAAGGCTCGCCGGAATGGTGAGTTTTCTCTTGCCGCCAACGCGCATGCCGACAATGCCTTGGTCCCAACCTTTGATGACTTGGCCGCTGCCGAGGCTGAATTCGAAGGGTTGGTTGCGATCGAGGGAGCTATCGAATTTTTTACCGTCGGTGAGGGTGCCGGTATAGTGGACGGAAACTTTGTCGTTGGCTTGGGCCTGATTGCCGGTACCTACCTGTAAATCTTCTATTTTGAGTTCGCTCACTTGCTCCTGCTGATTTTTGGCTGGCTCCGGTGACTCTAGCGTGGCGGTGGTATCAGTGTCGGTGCTTTTAAGAGAACAGCCTGCCAGAATTGTCCCGGCGATAGTAAAGATGGTTAGATATTTGAGTGGGGTGGGCATAACAAGCCTATATCTTCATATAAGAATTGTAAAAATTCAAGTGGCGAATAGTGGGTGGGGTGAGAGTAAAATGAAACCTTGACTTAGTGGTCGGCTATGTTAAATCCAGAAACCAAAGCAGAGAAGCTGATAATCAGGGCAAGAGCAATACTTTTGTTGGGCAGAAGAAGGTTCACCAAAAAACGATTGCTGGTGAGTGGCGGGGGGTTAGTTTTGCTGTTGATTGGAGTGGTAGGAATATTTGCCTTTTGGTCTGGGCAGAAAGATCAAGAGTTGATATCGCCGCAAGCGGTGGAAGCGGAAGGGGAAAATCTACCCCCAGCTACGCCCGAGCCGGTGATTGATGAGGGAGTGGAGAGGTTTGGAGTGATGCTGTTGGGGTACGGGGGCGCGGGACACCAAGGAGGGTATCTCACTGACATTATTCAAGTGATGGAAATTGACTTTGGAACAAACACAATTACTTTGGTGTCGATACCTCGTGATTTGTGGGTGGGGGTGGCCGGAGGGAGGAAAATAAATGAAGTGATGGCACTTGGACTTAACGCGGGCGAGTATCCAAAAGATGGGGTGGTGCGGGATAAGGTAATTTCTGGAGTGGAGACGCTGAAGCGGACGGTGGCCGAGGTGACCGGAATAAATGTGACGAATTTTGTGGGGGTGGATTTTGGCGGATTTGAAGCGTTGGTTAATAGTTTGGGGGGAATCAGGATCAAGCTTGACGAAACTGTTGCTGATGATTGGTACCCGGTGCGGGGGCGCGAGTTGGAGCTATGCGGCTTAAGCGGTGAGCAGGTAACGGCGATGAGCGCGACGATGTCGGGGTTTTTGTTGGAGAAGCAATTTCCGTGCCGGTATGAAAAATTGTATTATCCGGCCGGGCGTCAGAGCATAAATGGGCAGGAGGCGTTGAAAATTGCCCGGTCAAGGCACGGCAGTAGCGACTTTGGCAGGAGCGGCCGGCAAATGGCGATGTTGGCGGGAATCTGGGATAAACTGTTGTCGATCAAGGCCTTGGAAAATGTAACCCGAGTGTATGAAAGTTTCCAGCGGATGGTGGTTACGGATATTAAATTGGATCAGGTTGCGGTGCTCTCTCAGTTGACGAAAAACCGGGCGGAGATGAAGATGGCGCGGGTGAATTTGAGTACGGAAAATGTGCTGGTTAATTCGACGTCGGGGCGAGGGCAATTTATTTTGGTACCAAAAGACGGGGCTGGCAATTGGAGTCAAGTGCAAAGTTACGTCAAGGCGGAGAAGGCGAAAGCGAAACGATAACAAAATGGCTTGATGGTTGAATGGTTTATGGGGTTATTTGAGGAAGAGGCTGCCGGCAATGCCAACGATGATGGCCAGGATGAGAAGGTTGGAAAGGCCGGAGATGGCGATAAAGCCAAGGATTGAGAGAAGCCAAAGGACGATCAGGGCGAGGGCGACGTGGCGGAAGGGGGATTTTAAATTGGTCATGGCCCAGAGGACGACGATGAGGATAATCAGTTCAAAGGCAGAGATGGGACGACCGTTGATGGTAAAAACGGTAAAGCTGGGGATGTTGAGCCAAGGAATGGAGATGTAGCCGAGAAACCAGAGAACAATGAGGGCGACGAGCAGAATTTGGATCATGGCTTTAGTATGGGTGATGTAACTTTTTTGATTAACTTAATCATTTTAGCGATTGAGGATGGATAAAAAAAGGGGGAGAAGACTAGCACGATGTAATATACTGGGTGTTATGGAAAGTTTTGTCAAAGCAATAAAAAAGACTAAAGATAGATATTTGGTAGCGGCGGTGGCGGTAGTTGCCTTTCTGGTATTCGCCAACACTTTGGGCCATCAATTTGTGTGGGATGATTATGTGTTTATTGTAAACCGTGAAGAAGCGGGCACGAAACTGACTGTGGGTAACCTGATGGCGGGGGTTTATCCTAGGGATGATACTCACGTCTACAGACCGGTGAGAGGAGTGCTGGACGCCTTGGTTTATATGGCTTTTGGAACTAAGCCTTTGGCCTACCATACGTTGGTGGTATTGACGCATGCCAGCGTGACTGCATTTGTGTACCTATTGATAAAAGAATTGAGTGGTAAAAAACTGGTGGCCCTGCTGGCAGGATTGCTGTTTGCCGCTCACCCGATACACGTCGAGGCCGTGGCGTGGGTAATGGCAGGATTAGACTTGTTGTTTGTGCTTTTTTATTTGCCGTCGGTTTATTGGTATGTGCGGGGGAGGAAGGAAACACAAAGGAAGTATCTAAAGTGGGCTTGGATGTTGGGGGTATTGGCCATGTTTACCAATGAGTTGGCGTTGACATTGCCCATGGTGATTGGAGCAATCGATTATTTATGCTTTAAGAGAAAAATTTTCGAGAGTCTGAAATCGAAGGAGTTAAGACCATATTTGATTGGATTTGCGGCTTACTGGCTGCTGCGACTTTATTTTTTGGCCAGAGTAGGACAAGCCACCTATGTGTATGAGTCGTTGCCAACAAACTTGTTGTTGGTGGTGACAATGTTTGGACAATATATCAGGTATTTGGTGTGGCCGGTGTCACTATCGGCAAACCACCTGTTTCCGAACGGATTGACAGCGCTGTTTGTACAAGACTATAACAATGATTTTCCTGCCCCACCCCTTCCCGTGAGCGAGCCGTGGGTAATGGCGGGAATCGGGGTGAGTATATTGGTACTTGGGGCAAGCTGGTGGCTACAGAAACGGCGGCCGCTTTATAGTTTGGGATTAGTTTGGATCGGGGTGACTTTATTGCCCGGCTTGGGAATTATTCCAATCGTGGGAATCTTTGCCGAGCGGCGGGCTTATTTGGCCTCGGTAGGGTTTGTGCTGATGGTGGCAGCTATGCTCAGCGAATTGATAAAAAAGGAACGACTGAGACTGTGGGTGCTGGGCGGGGTGGTAGCAATCCTGCTTGGTTACAGTTTCCAAGCAGTCAAAAGAAACCAAGTGTGGCACGATTCGTCGACATTGTGGCCGGTAACCTATGCACAAAATCCGATGAGCGGCGTAGCGACAAATGGTATGGCTCGGGTATATCAACAGGCAGGAGATTATGAAAAAGCATTAATCTATGCCAAGCGGGCGCTGGAGCAGGATCCTTACGGGGGGGCGTTTCAGGGAACGATGATCGAGTTGTATGTGAAGCTTAAGAGATGGGATGAGTTGTTGGCGTTTTATAAATATTATTTGGATGATGATCCTGACAATGCAGATTTATTGTTTCGGATCGGAACTTTATATGAGGGCGAGTATCATGATTATGAAAAAGCCAGGGAATATTACCATAAAGTTTTGGAAGTACTGCCCGGAAATGCCCAGGCCCAAGAAGCTCTAAAAAAGATTGAGAACAAGTGAAAGCGAGACTATTCTTATTTTCTTGCGAATTTGAGAATGATTGATGATCAAAGGACAATGATGAATCGAAGACCACCAACAATTAAATTAACTAAAGAGTATTGGGGAGTGTTGGAAACACAACGGAAAACGCTGGAGCAGCAGCAGGAAGAAATTTTGGTACGCCTCCAAGCAGCGCGGGAGATGGGGGATTTATCGGAGAATGGCGCTTATAAATATGCCAAGTTTGAACTAGGGAATGTACGGCGACAGTTGCGGCGGGTAAATTACTTGCTCCAATGGGGCAAAATAGCGGCAAAAAAGAAAACGGGGGCCGTTGATTTTGGGTCGAAAGTGAGACTAAAAAATGAGGCGGGTGAGCTTGAGTTTATGTTGGTGAGCGAACATGAGGCTGATCCGAGAGTGGGAAAATTGTCCTTGCAGAGCCCTTTGGGATCGGCGGTGGTTGGCAAAAGGAAGGGCGATAAAGTGACGGTGATGGCGCCGGCGGGAAAAATGGGTTATGAAATTGTGGAAATCGATTAGGAAGTGATGCTGTTTGGTCGAGTGAGGCTTGAAGTTTGCCCTCGGTAGTATAGAGTGAAAGATGATGAAATTTTTCGGTAGAAAACAGGCAAGGGCAAAAAAAAAGGCCGACTTTGGTGAGTGGGCTAAACTGGCAAGCGGGAGGGCGGCCGAGAAGCTGGGTTCGTCGTCCCAAGGATTGGACGTGGCCGAAGTAGACAAACGGCTCATTGAGTATGGGGCCAATGCAGTGGTCGCCCACAAAGTGGCAGCGTGGCACATTTTGGCGCGCCAGTTTCACTCACCGTTTATTTATTTGTTGGTAGTGGCCGCGCTGATTGCCTTTGGGCTTAAAGAATGGATTGACGGAGTGATGATTTTGATGTTTGTGATGATCAACTCCGTGCTTGGGTTCTTCCAAGAATACCGATCGGAACAGGCGCTGCGGGTACTAAAAAAATACACAACGGCCCATGCCCAAGTGATTCGCGGGGGGGAGAGTATTAGCGTGCCTGTCGAAAGTTTGGTGCCAGGGGATATGGTGCGCATCCAACCGGGTGATATTGTGCCGGCGGATTTGAGGCTGGTAGAAACAGAAGGTTTAACTTTGGATGAATCGGTGCTCACCGGTGAAGCGGTACCGGTTTTAAAAAATACCGAGGCGATGACTCTGGCACAGGTGCCGATACACAAAGCAAGCAATATTGCATTTTCGGCCACTAAAGTAATCGGCGGGCAAGGAGTGGGGGTAGTGTTTGCTACGGGCGGGGCCGCTTATATAGGCAGTATTGCCAAACTGACGGTGGAAACTAAAAAGGTGAGCAGTTTTGAAAAGGGCATGTCGCGGTTTAGTAATTTCGTACTAAAGCTGGTGGGGGTGACGTTGATGGTGGTGGTGGTGGCCAATGTATTGATTAAAGGGCCAGATATCAATTTTGGCGAGTTGTTGATTTTTGCGATAGCTCTCGCGACGGCGGCAATACCGGAAGCATTGCCGCTGGTGATAACGTTTTCCCTGTCGCGGGGGGCGGTAAAGCTGGCCCATCATAAAGTGGTGGTGAAGCGGTTGTCGGCGATTGAGGATTTGGGAGGGATTGAAATTTTGTGTACGGACAAAACCGGCACAATCACAGAAAATAAACTGAGGGTGACAGAAATTTGGGGCGGGGATAAAGATGAAGCGATTGGAAAAGCGTTTGAGGCGATTAGCGCCAAAAGTCACAACAAAGATGCTTTTGATTTGGCGATTGAAGAAGCCTGGCAAAAGGACGGGGGGGAAAATAAAGTGTCGGTAATAGCGGAGCTGCCGTTTGATCCGGAGAGGAAGAGAAATAGTGTGGTGCTTGATAGGTCGGGAGGCAGGGCCGAACTAATAGTCAGGGGAGCGGTGGAAGCGATCGCGCCTTACTTGAAAAAAGAGTTGGGCAAACAAGAATTGGCGTGGGCCAAGGAACAGGGCAGTAAGGGCCGGCGGGTGATTGCGGTCGCCGCCAAGTATGTGAAAGCGACCAAAGAATACAAGATGAGCTTGGAAGAGAGTGAATTGGTATTGGTGGGACTCTTGGCCTTTGCCGACCCGCTTAAAAAAAGCACTTTGGGAGCAATAGCCAAAGCAGCGCAGTTGGGGGTGGGGGTGAAGATTGTCACGGGTGACAGCCCGGATGTGGCTGGGGCCGTGGCCCAAGAAATAGGTTTGATTGCCGAGAGCAACCAAGTGATCACGGGTGAGGAATTTTTTGAACTGTCACACTCCAAGCAGCACAAAGTGGCCCAAGAGATGCAAGTGTTTGCCAGGTTTTCGCCACAACAAAAACATCAATTGATCGATATTTTGGAGAGGCAGGCTGAGGTCGGGTTTTTGGGAGAAGGGATTAATGACGCGCCGGCTTTGAAGAGTGCAAATGTCGCCCTGGTGGTGGCCGGGGCCAGCGATATTGCCCGAGAGGCGGCGGATGTGATTTTGCTAAACCCAAGCTTGAGCGTGATCATAGACGGGATTGAGGAGGGGCGGGGAGTGTTTGCCAATACGATCAAATACGTGAAGATGACGTTGGCGTCCAACTTTGGCAATTTTTATGCGGTGGCGATTGCTTCACTGATAATAGATTACTTGCCGATGTTGCCGATACAGATACTTTTGGTGAATTTGCTGTCGGATTTTCCGCTGATCGCGATTGCGACCGACACGGTGGACTCGGCCGAAGTGGCTAGGCCGGAGAGTTATAACCTGCGGGATTTCGCCTTGATTGCCACGGCCCTGGGGCTGGTAAGCACGGTGTTTGATTTTATTTTCTTTGGGGTATTTTACCGGATCTCCCCAGCGGCGCTGCAGACTAACTGGTTTATCGGCAGTATTTTGACTGAGTTGTTGCTTTTATATTCATTGCGGACCAGAAAAATATTCTTCAGGACCAAGTGGCCGTCATGGCCGATTATCGGGCTGACTGGGGCGGCGGCAGCGGCCACGGTACTGGTGCCTTTTACTACTATCGGTAAAACCTTGTTTGCTTTTGCTGCCCCAAGCAGCGCCCAGGTGATAACGGTACTGCTGATAACGGCGGCTTATTTTGTAACCAGCGAAGCGGTGAAGCTTGGGTATTACAAAGTGGTGCGGGAGTGAGGTTATTTGCCAACAAACAAGATGGCGTTGGGGATGTTGCGGCCGGGACCGGCTTTGTAGCCGCCTGACCAAAGAGCGGTGGAGCCACCGGAATCTAAATTCATGGCGTACTCCATACCTAGAGTGGTGAGGGCGGCTCCTGCTTCGTCGACGGTGGAGTTGTAGACAACACCGATGTAGACGGTCGAACCACGGGAGGCAACAAAGCTGCGGCCGGCACGGCTGCCTTTTTTGGGATCGGAGTCGCCGGCAAAGACATTGTTGCCACCGGAGACCAAGAGGGGGTAGTTGGAGAGGACGCCGTCAACACCAGTGTCGCGGCCCCATTCCTGAGCATGAGCCACGAAACGAACCCAACCGTCGCCAAAAATCACAGCGGGATTGGTGGAGTAGACGTTGTTGTCGGAGTTAAAGTAGGTTTTGTTTTTGTTCATGACCAACAAATCGAAGCTGTTGGTTTTGCCAGCACAACTGGGGTAGGAAGCCGGGCAAAAGTAACTGCCGTTGACGCCGGCAAAAGCGCCGTTTCTGGCTACGTAATCGCCCAAAGAGAAGACGGGGCAGTCGTTGCCACAGTCTGAGTCGGCGGCGGTGTCGACAATAACGCGGGTCGAGCCGAGGTCGGCCGCAATGATGTCGACCAGAAATTCCCCAACCGGCGTGGTGACCCGTTGGCGCTGATATCCAGAGCTTGGAGCAGAGTTGTTGGGGGCGACTGAGGCCGGAATTTGGAAAGCGGCGGCAACGGCGGTTTGCTGTTTGTCGATGTCTTCCTGGAGGGTTTTGAGCTTGGCGGCGGCGGCGGCGTAGTTACGGTTGGCAAGCAGAGTGAGGATCTGGGCAAAATTTTGATCGAGAGTGAGGGTGTTTTTGGTTTGATCCTTTAAGTTGAGCAGGTCTTCGTAAACATCGACCGTCTGTTGATAAGTTTCCCGGATGTTGACAAGCTCGGCTTCCAGATCCTGATTGATCCGATACTCGTCCCGGGATTTGAGGAGATCGAGTTGTTGCTGGAGGTCGGCCATGGTAGTGTGGCTTTGATTGAGGCTGGCGGTGAGTTGTTGGTAGGCAGAAGATAAATTGGAAAATTGCCGGTCGCCCAAAAATTTTTGGGCACCAAAATAAAGCGTGATGCCTATAAGCGACAAGACGATGACGACCAGCTTGGGAAAGTGGGGCTTGAGTCTGGGG
>Ga0209210_1003422_pt1 | contig 10775 bp, 14 predicted proteins | sample RifGroA1_FD_183991 | JGI IMG/M metagenome (GOLD analysis project Ga0209210, IMG submission 183991) | Contaminated groundwater microbial communities from Rifle, Colorado, USA - Rifle Groundwater A1 (SPAdes) (version 2) | ecosystem: Environmental > Aquatic > Deep subsurface > Groundwater >...
CTGGATTTTGCCTCTTGAAGGCTAGTCTCCGGAACTGTAGAATAGTCCATACCCCCAAGTCGTTTGAGGTATTCCTATGGGAAGAAGCCACGCGAAAGCGATCCAGCAGCCAGATGATCATACTTGTGGTCCTGCTGCACTCAAAGTCGCCCTCTCTATTCTCAGCGTCAAAAAATCCCTTACTGGCCTTACCCAACTATGCAAAACCAACCGGAACGGAACAACCACAAAAAACCTTATTCATGCAATCAATAGTCTTGGATTTTCCGTCTTAGCGGTTGAATACGCAACACTCAAACACTTACAAAGCGCCTTAAAGTATCCATCCAATGACGTCCGCGCTGTTATGGTTTCGTACTTATACGATCTCAATGAAAAAGAGGAACCGCATCCAGATTCCGGTCATTGGGCAGTCGTTTCCTCATTTGCAGCCAGCAAAAATAGAATAGTGCTTTTTGATACTTCCATCGCCAAACGAAAATCCTATGCATGGCAGGATTTCCGTGACCGTTGGTTTGACTATGACTTAAAAAGGAAAAAAACATCCAAACGGGGAAGTCACTTTAAACTCGTCCGCCATTGGCAACCGCAGCTCATGTTCGTCATTTCCAAAAATCCTGAGAGTCTCCCAAAATTTAATATCGCCACCTCGAAAGTTTTTACACCAACGAACGTCTAAAAAACAGGCTACCGGAATTGGGGCAAAAACTCCGGTAGCCGGAACGCATTTCTGTTTATTCAACCGGATTACGAAGCCTTCCCACAAAGGTAGTGTATCTTTGGATTTTTTGTCTTTCTGGGAGTTCTTCATTGGCTATAAAAAATTTTCCGACCAGGGATATTCCAGAAGAGAAATGGTTACCAAGAACACTCACTATGGATACACCGATTTTTTGATCAGATAGATTTGGAATCTTTGATACCCAGATAAGCGCATAACCTTCTTCTCCTTGAATGCAAATTGCAATTAGTTGTGTGATCATGGTATTCTCCTTTTTGATATGATCTGGTTGAATAGGGCGATAGAAATGTGCGAAATAGTAATTCCCCAAAAAATGCAACAATGAGCATTAGTGTTGAATTTCTATAGCAGGAAGATGTGTTGCAAATTCAAAAAGCTGATCTTCAACTTCTGTTGGTAATGCATTACCATCTTGTCCACTAACGGTCAAAATTGTAATCGATGAAATTCCTTTTCTGAATGGCTTTACAGAAACCATGATATCGGGAAATTTTAGTGCTGCACGAATAACTTCCTGCGCCCAATCGGCGCTCACCGTTATTCCGGTATGTAAATATTCTGCTCGTCCCCATTCTTTAAAGTTTTTCCAATTGATTTCATTACTCTGCATGATTTATGGTGTTTCTTGCTGAACAAATCTTCCATCGTAGTGTGCGTTTCCAAGACATTCCTCAAAAACCATCTGACAAATTTTCAAACCAGGCTTTAATTCAAGTGCAATAGGACCTAAATTTGTTATTTCCAACACTTCTTTCGCATTCATGCCAGGATGATTAAACCCGGCAGTAATATGCACGCCTAATCCAAGTCTTCCAAGACTTGACCTTCCTTCTAACCAGCTGCAGATATCAGAGGGCAACGTAATTTTTTCTTGCGTGATACCATGAATTGTTTCTCCCGGCATCAGAAGAAAATGCTTATCAACAGTAATAAGCTCTGATATCGCATCAAAATCCGTATGATCTTCCACTTTTAATACCCCTTTCATTTTTTTAAATACCCGAAACACATTCCCCAAATGCAAATCATACGATGCCGGCCCAATACACTCCTCAGCATATGGACTGATCACTATTTCTTTCTTTTTTATTCTTTCAATAATTGCTTCTTTTGTTAATACGGACATACAATTCTCCTTTCTTTCTTATCATACTAACTATCGTGCATAATCGCTATCGGTCTGGTTTGCAAAATATATGGTATATCCTTCACGAGTGCCCACTCGATATCCTGTGAATAGCCAAAATTACACTCTATAGATAACGCCACTTGAGCTAAATTGCGAAGATTAATGAGATTTAAAAGTCCTGTTGCAGGAAATCCTATGCTTGAATGGATAATTTTTCTCGTATTTTTTTGAACGACATATCGAGAGGGGGCAACCTGAGCATCAACAACTTGATTACCTAATCCATCACAACTTTCTATAAGTAATTCGTTGTTGTTACCCGTGTACACATTTCTCGTAAAAATGACTCCTGCTTTATCAGGCGTTATCATCTTCTGAATAATAACTGCCGGTTTTAGCTTCTCTAGAGGAATTCCAGATCGCACAATATATTTCACCACTCGCTCTGAATAGGTCGATATCCAACAATCAATAATTCTCTCTACAATATCTTTTCGCTTTACATGAAGGTAAGTTTCAAATAAACCAGCAAACGAATAACATAAGCCATCTTCTACCGTTGTTGAAGAACGAACGGAAACAGCATCAAGACAAAGCAAATCAAATGTTTTATTTATCTCTCTCTGTAGATGTTTTGAAATCGATATTGTGACAAGAAGATGTCGAATTTGTTTTGCATATCCTAGCACAGTGATGAGGTTCTTTTCTTTATTCATTTTCTTCATGAGTGATGACAAAATGGTATGTCTCATCACATCTTCATAAAATAACGTTGATAGAATGAAACCCGGAGGTACTGTGTATTTTAACTTTGTTAACATGAGGAGATTAGAACCTTTGCCACCAACCATACTTGATGGATGTGTAACATTATTATGTAACAATATTATTGATTGATGTTTCATAAACGCTTCACCGCCATTTCTCCGTGTTTAACAATTACTTCAACATGATCTTCAGAACGAAACAATTCTTGTTTAATAAATACCAATATATGTCCTTTTTCTCTCAGTATTGTCGCTGCATGTGCAGTACTTGCAGAACCGGGGTAGAGAATAATCCGTTTTGATGGAAGAGAAAATGCAAGCGTTGTAATGACGTCCATATTTCTTCTCTGAATTACTTTGGGATCAATGTAAATTATTTTGTCGAAAGGAGTTACTGTCGGAATATCTTCAACAGAACATATGGTTTTGACCTGACCCTTTGCTTCCATTCCTTTTGGAGACATAACCGGACGAAATGGGACACACTCCAAAAAATAGATTCCTTCTGGCTGTGATGCAAATTCTAACCGATGCGGTCCAAAAATAGTAACGAAATTTTTGAATGCTCGAGCGAGTTGCACTATATCCTGATTGCTAAGAACCGCAACTTTTTGTACATGCAAGGGAACCGATACCTTGCTAATAGTTAATTGAGAAGTTGTCTCAAGACACGCTTCTTTAACAGCAATGGATCGTTGTAAAATACAATCTTTTTTGTAATCAACTATATACGAGTCATGAGGAAGCGTCTGAATACCTTCATCTACACCATAAATAGTCTCAATAATCACCTGCGTTTTCCCATCTGGGCTCGGCGTCATACTTCCCCCCCCGTAGGGAACCTTCGGACTGATAAATGGATGGAGAATCGTGCCTATTTGTGCACCAAATTCGTCAAATTTATTCTGTATTGCAAAATCAAATAGTTTTTTGATTTCCTGAATAATAATTTTTTCATCAGTGACTGAAGATGAACGTGGACCGGGAGGGTTTTCATACGATGGAACATAATAGGCGCGGCCCGCGTAGACTCCACGAGTATTATTTTCTTTTCTAATTGTGCGAAATGCCAAACATATTTCATCAATACAGGTTTTTGAAAATTGATGTGTTTTTTTGTAAGAAAGAAATGTTTGATGAGTAGAAACGTAGAGTGGAGAAGCTATTTGTAGACCAATTGAATGCAATTTCTGATGACCAATGACTCTGTTACATTTATTTTCTGACTGTCCTATTTCTTCTAAATATCTCATATCTGGTATAATAGAGCTATCATTGATTTAGTATGATACATATAGTATAATTCTACATGATTTTACATAAGTATACATAGGTTGTCAACGAGGTAAATTATGGCTACATCAATCGGTTATTGGGATACCTCACTACTTACTATCAGCCAGGCTGCCAAGCTACTCAACGTCCATCCTGATACGTTACGTCGCTGGGAGCGTCAGGGAGTACTGTCAACCGTTCGCGTCGGTAGCCGAAAAGATAGACACAGCAAGATATAGGCATCAATATACCTCCACAAGTAAACACATCAAATAAAAATCAGATAAAAAAAATTCAATCTAGTTTACATCAAGCTTCATGGGTATTTTTTGATATTGGGTATACCCTTATGGCGTTATTTCCAAGTAGGGGAGACGTATATGCTGAAATAGCTTACCGCAATGGATACAATCTCAATCCTCTTCTATTACAGGAGAACTTTAACAAGCTGGAAGAAGAATGGAATAAAGAGAAAATATTAAGCCATCCGGTTATCCACGCGTTTCAACCAACTGTTTCAGAACATTACGCTCAATTTAATGCCGAAATATTGATGCGCTCTGGTATACCAAGAAATGACAAAGTTCTTGCTGTCACGATAGGAAAAGAGATATTTGACACTGTTTTTACAGACTATAATCGTTGGCGCACATTTACGAATGTAGAAAAATTTTTGGGATTATTGAAAAAACAGGGAAAGAAAATGGCTGTTGTAGAAAACTGGGATAATCGACTGACAAACTTTATCAAAAAATGGCGATTGGACAGTTATTTCGAATTTATCCTTCCTGGAGGAGGACTTAATCTTCGTAAACCAGACCCGCGCATTTTTGAACTAGCTCTCCAGAGAGCACATGCAAAACCAGAAACAACCATTCATATAGGAGATGTATACGTGGACGATATTCTTGGAGCTAAAAAAGCAGGAATTACACCACTCTTATTTGACGTAACAAGAAGATTTATGAAAGAAGATTGTTTGAAATTTTATTCCTATCAGGAACTTATTGATGGTATCAAATAGTGTTCCTTCTCAAACAAGACTCAATAATCTCCCACACAAAATCAGAAAATGTCATGTCGACTGCTTTGTAAGAAACAGTCATGCCATACAAAGGATGATCGGATAATCCGGGATTTGCATTTGCTTCAAGAATCATAAATTCATCTCTATCATTCAGCCTCGCATCAATTCGTGTAAAATCCGTAAATCCGAAAGCGAGGAATGCAACTTTACAAATTTTTTCAAATTTATGCAATTGTTCATCGGTCAGTTTCGCCAGTGCCATTCCTGATGTATGGAAATCCGGAGAATCTTCTTCCCACCGGCTTTCATAGGAAAGCATGGCTTTTGTACCAGCAACCTTATACATTACTTCCGCCGGAGGTAACATCACCAAACCCATTTGTTTTTCCAAAAGTGTAATCTGAAATTCTCTTCCGGATAGAAACTCTTCAGCTATTACTGGCTCATGATATGTTATAAGCTGTTTAGCAACAAGTACTATAAGTTCTTGAGCGTTCATTACTATAGACGCTTTTCCAAGTCCAATACTACAGTGTTCCTTTGCAAGCTTTACAATCACTGGATACGTAAAATCTTTTCGAATTTCTTCCTGTCCTGTTGTAAATAGTTGCCAGCGGGGAGTCGGAAGATTATGTTCATCCAAATGCCTTTTCATCGCAATCTTGTCAACTCCTAGCTCAAATGCCTTTCGGGAAGCTCCGGTAAACGGAATACCAATGGATTCCAACACACCCATTGCTTGTAAACTTAACGGTAAATCCAGTCCTGTCCAGTCAATGAGATTCACAATACAATCAGCTTTTATTCCACGGATCGTTTTTTCAATAGCATCTTCTGATAAAGCAACTAATAGTGGCGTTGCCCCTTTTTGAGATACTGCTGCGGCAACTTCATTTGCCGATTCGATCGTGTCTTCATCCGTCTCAATAAACGCACTTTGCTTAGCTCGTTTGGTGGGCATCGTATAGAGAATTGCAATGTTCATGACAATACGGGCTCCTTTCGGTGAAATTTTTCGTGGATAGCTCGGAGTTGCGGATTCGTCACATGCGTATAAATTTGCGTTGTAGATATGTTTTTATGTCCAAGCATTTCTTGTATCGATCTAAGATCAGCGCCATTGGACAATAAATCTGTGGCGTAGGAATGACGGATGCCGTGAGGACTGATTTTAATTGGCAACCTGGCTTTCCGCACATATTTCTCAACCAACCGCTCGATACTTCGCGCTGACAACCGTAAACTTTCGCCATTTTTATCGTCTTCATCCGGCTTTTTTCCAGAGTATCGGATAAATAATGGTCTCAAATCATCGTCTCTGGTTGCTAGATACCTCCTAATCCAATCCACTGCGCCATCAGACAAAAAAACTAATCGAGAACGCCTGCCTTTTCCAATCACGCCAAACTCTTTCCGTTCCAAATTAATCTGATCACGGTCAAGTTTCACAAGCTCTGACACACGAAGTCCGGTTGAAAATAACATTTCTAAAATAGCCTTGTCCCGCATTCCTTCGTTCGTTGAAATTTCCGGTTGGTTCAAAAGCCGATCAATTTGTTCCCGCTCTAAAAATTTAATACTTCTGCTTTCTGCCTTCGGCAAATCAATTTTATCTGCCGACACCGTCACCACATCCCGTTTTGTACAGTATTTCAAAAATGACCGGATGGCAATCAAATGGTAATTCTGGGTTACCCGTTTGAGACTGATATCATGGATATCCACATATCGGGATAAATACAACCGGTATTGCCGAATAGATTCAGACGTTATCGCACTAACAGTGAGTTTTTCTTTTGGAATTGCTAGGGGAGAGCTAACCAAAAAATCTAAAAAGCGGCTCAAATAGTGGCTGTAGTTACGGATTGTCAGAGGTGACACATTGCGCTCAATTTCCAAATATTCTAAAAATTCATTAATAAGCTGAGATAAATTCATAGGAAAGACTAACGTCTATACAATCTATATTGTACGACGTTAACCATTTCGTCAAGAAGCAGTTTTGTTTGCGGTATCATTAGGATGCCGTCTTCAACCGCAGCAATCTCATGCTCATTCACTGGATTGCTTCGCTCCACTCGCAATGACATGTATTTATGACCACTGTCCACACACAAACTTTAAGCCTCTGTAATGACATGGAAACACGGGAAACGCCTCAAACCGAGACTTGGTAATAGACTTCAGACATCCTAGGGAAATACCTGCGAAATTCCGAGCAAAGTCGAGGGAGAAATACAAAACGAAATAATATTAATAGAAAGAAAATTGAAAAAGGAAATTAAATCCCCAAATACCACTTCTCCCAAACCGCAGGCTACAAGACGTCGTAAAAGTATTATTGTACGACATATGGCTAATGGCTGCCTATCCCACTTCGTCATAAAAAAAATGGACTTTGCGGGACACGGCCTAGGGAGGAATAGTGTCTCTTCTTCGGCAAACGACCACTCCTTCCTGTGACTGCTATCAACACTCCTTACGTAGTGACAATGCACAGCAGTTGAGCGTTCAATGATATAACAACATACTGCTTTATAGAAAAACTCGTTCGGGTATTATATATTTTAAAGTTAGCGTGTATTAATGCGCTAAACTCATTATTTCGAGGCTAAATATTTATTTTTGCACAACACAGACAATTAACAGAATAGAGCGTAACAATGCGCTATCTTTCGCTATTTGAGGCCACTTTCGCCCCCCGGAAGGCATATTGACCATATAACGTATATTACCAGCCTCAAAATGATCATATTTAGAGCGTAGTAACGCGCTAAAACGCATTTTTTGAAGCTAAAATATAAGATATTATGTATAGTGTACCTTAGCACTCGGGAAGCACTAGGGCTAGAAGAACAATTATTTAGAGCATAATAACGCTCTAAACTGTATATTCTGAAGCTAAATGAAGGAGAATACGAAGCAATAGCGTGAAAAGTAGCTTATAGTATCGTGAAATTAATTATCCACATTAGCTATAAAACTATAGGATAGACTGTATCAAACTATATCATGCCCACTTCCCTGTCTCCCACTTCTTCTGTGTCAAATTCCTCTCCAGCGAGTAGTTAATAATGCTGCTAAAAAAACAATAACACACACAGAAACAAATTCAATGATTGTCTTCTTATAGAGTTTTTGTGACAGATACTCTTGGGCCATCCCAACTGTGCTATATAAAACTGATGAGAGAAGAAGTGCGATCATCGTCGTAGGCATTGGCCACAGAGAAAAGGCCCACGACAACTGAGAAAGAACGACAGCAAGAGAAATACTCAATGCTATCACTCGCCCACTCGCCTTTTCGGTCAGTTCTACACTCCATAATGCTGGAAAAATGTGCAGCCAACTAATGCCGCCAATAAACAGGGAATTGAAAAATGGATAAGACCGAAATGATAAAATGGTTAAGACTAATAGATAATACGTAATAATTGTTAAGAGAAACCCAACAGAACGCGCTGCGCGAAGAAGAGCTATGGTTCTATTGGCCGCAACGTTATAAATATTTTGTGTCAGTAAATATCCATAAAGCCCAAAAGCGTAAAGAAAAGCAACAGGAATTCGCGTCAACCACCGAGCTGGAAGCAAAAAATAAAAAAGAGCAACAGCGGCACTATATAACGTGAGTGGTATCAGTAATGTAAACCACTCGACTCCCCGAAGGTCATCCCGAAGACCAAATGCAGAACCAATGTAGGTAATAGCGGCAAGAAGAACAACAAGTGGGTAGCGAATATACTCAACTGATATAAGCTGCGTTAACATGAGGATGAGTGTTAAAAAAAATGTAATTACAATAAATTGCTGCCGTTTCGATAATTCAATATGACGTTCCCACCGAATCCATTTTTTTTTCATCCACGAAGGAATAACTATTGTCGGCATCTTCATATATATATTTATTGTACTTCCTACCTTGACATTTCTCAAGAATTGGATAGACTACCTTGATATGAGTCAAACCGCATTACAAGATCAGGCAATTCTTTGTGCGCTCGCACAGAACTGGAAAGAAGCAATACGGATAAATCTCCAAATCATAAAACAAGAACGAACAAATATCGATGCGCACAATCGACTTGGATATGCCTTCATGAAAAACGGACAGCCTATTAAATCCAAAGAAATTTTTACAAAAGTACTCAAATTAGACCCATACAATCAAATTGCGCAAAAAAACCTTAAAAAAATTAGTCTTTTGAAAAAGGGGGCTATCACGATAGCTTCCTGTGAAGATATCTCTCCCCTCCTATTTCTTGAAGAACCAGGGAAAACAAAAATCGTGGATTGTATCAATACTGCTCCCATGAACGTACTTTCTGTTTTAACCTGTGGTCAAAAAATTCAACTTGTCCCAAAGGCACATAGTATTGATGTTCGAGACATGCAGAATGCATATATCGGCGCACTCCCTGATGATCTCGCATTTCGACTGCTTAAACTTATGGATGCCGGAAATGAATACGCGGTGTTTGTCAAAGGAGTATCAAAAAATTGTGTCTCAATATTTATTCGGGAAACCAAACGAGGAAAGAAATTGACCAATCAACCATCATTCATTGGATCAACCAACTATATGCCCTATCAACGCGGAGGAAATGAAGAGAAGAAAATGAAACTCCCATCTGAAGATGAGGACACAGATCTTCCACCGGCAACAGAAGAAGAAAATTAATACGGAAGATAACGTTTCTCGAATAACTTCCCAAGCCTGAGTATCAGATCTCCCCGCAGAATTTCAGATGTTTCAACATTCGTACAGCCATACAATGATTGAATAACTTTACTTGTTGTTGAGATTAAGCGTTCTTTGGTGCCTGTAAGCTCACAAAGACCATCATACAAAACATCATCATTACCAACAAACACAATGTATCCACCTAATTGTTCAATAACCCGTGCAACCCGTGATCCAATTCCCAACATCGGTGTTGTATTGTAAATAGCAAGTCGAATAGCATCTTTTCGAATCTCAACAGATCCAAAGATATCACCCACAATGCCGTCGTACGTCTTTTGGTCAAATTGAACTGCTCTCGATCCATCAGGAAACGACATCTCTGTTCCAATTAAACGAGATCTGAAATCAAATATGCCCGTTGAACTTGCATCTATAGCACGCGTTGCCAACCACACTCGAACCATATCAATAAGAGTTAGTGATGAGGAACGAACAACAACAGATCTCAAAAGTGAAACAAGAGACAGCTGACCTTTAACAAATTGAACAATTTCCTCATTTGTAATCCCGACAGTCTTTTCATGAATACTATGCCACTGGATAGGAATCGTAAAATTTTCAACAAGTGACGGAAGAAACAATGAACCGTGTCGCTTTTCAAGCATATCAAGCTTCCATAATGAAGCTATGCTATACGACCCATATCCATGAAGCGCTTCTAAGCGTATATCAGATGGAATAGTCAATATTACGTACTGTGAACGCTTCGTATCCCAGCTTACAATCACAGTTGGCTCTCCAATAAACACAATTGAATTTCTTATTGGAACACCAGGTGTTCTCCACCAGACAGTTATACTAACAACAATGAAAATAAAGACAAATAGAATAACTAATCTTCTTACCATTCTTTTTTTCCTTTTTTGATAATCTCAACTTGCGGAAGTTGCCATGCCCCTGATCCTGTTTGATTCTGTGCTTTCTTTTCAAGAATCGATTTCTTTATCTTTTTCTTTTCATGTGTACGAAAATCACTTGACCCCATATACACTACCTCCTTTCTTTATTATATCCCGAATTTCTTTTACTAGGATATGAACAAAAAATACATTATGAATAGTTGCGAGTCGATACCCTAATAGTTCTCGAAC
>Ga0209210_1003423_pt1 | contig 10775 bp, 7 predicted proteins | sample RifGroA1_FD_183991 | JGI IMG/M metagenome (GOLD analysis project Ga0209210, IMG submission 183991) | Contaminated groundwater microbial communities from Rifle, Colorado, USA - Rifle Groundwater A1 (SPAdes) (version 2) | ecosystem: Environmental > Aquatic > Deep subsurface > Groundwater >...
GAGGTGCTATATATGATTTCGAGACAAAAGTAAGAGAGCTGGCAAGCGCTAAATTGTTTTTGTTGCCGACTTACGAAGAGAATTGGGCAATAGCTATAGGAGAAGCAATGGCCGCCGGTATACCTGTGTTTGCCTACTCCCTTCCCGAATTAGATGCCGTGTGGGGGGACAATTACTGCGGTATAAAACTCGGAGACAAGGTCAGTTTCGCTGATAAAGTTATATCCGCCCTCAAAAATCAGCAAATTTTGGACAATATGAAATCGAAGGCCTTGAATTTCGTGCGGGGGTACGACTGGGACTTGATATCCGCTGAAGAATTAGATCTGGTTAAAGGAAACTCTGATGAAAAACTACCTCGTCAGTAATTATTCCACGATAGTGTTTAAAGTTAAACAGATTATGTCTTTTTTGCTAAAGATCTTCATTACCCTACCTCATAAAAGTTTTTTTATAAGAATTGGCAAGTTATTGCGTAAGTTTGAAAAACTCCCGATTTTTTATCCCTTAGCAATGTTTTTGGTCAGCACGATTCTATTTGGAAGGTTCCTACTTAGTGAGGGAACCTATGGGATGTATTCGGATTGGCCGATACCACCTTTAAACTTGCAGATAAAACAGCAAGTTGTCCAAGACGTTTTTTTCGTGTGGTCTCCAAACTACCTAGGTTATGAGCGGGTTCGACAGGCGGGAAATTACATTGATCTGCTATCATTGGCTATTTCCTATATATTTGGTGTAGGGGGTGAAATTATATCAAAATATCCGATAGCGTTGTTGTTTTTAATTCCTCAAATTTCCTATTTTGTACTCAGAAAATTTAATATAGAACGTTTCTACTCCTTTGTGGGGTCTTTATATTATTCACTTTGTGTTCCATTTTTATTTGATAGTTTAATAAGCGGTTATCTGAAATTTATTGTAAGCTACAGTGCCTTTCCATTATTCTTGTGGTATCTATATAAACTCGTAATCTCGGAAAAATTTAGTACGAAGAATTTTATTCTTTTCACTTTGTCATATATTGCTGTAGCGACTTCTCTAAATTTTTTCTTCATTGTTTTATTACCTATTGTTGTATTCTTTTTTCTGGGTTTATTGAAAAGAAAACTAAACATAAAATTCGGAGCACTCTTGGCAGGCCAATTGGCGTTGTCGATGTTTTTAACTGTCCTGACTCAAGCAACAGCCTTTTTCATTCCTGTTTATGATTTGGTTTTTAAATCTTCTGGCGAAGGTATAAGATCCCTGCAGAGTGGTCTGATAACTTTTTTAACATTTTCCCATCCTGTGATTTTGAACGCCTTTCGGCAATTTAGCGCGTCAATTAATTTTTATGAAAGGAACTATCCAATTTATGGGAGAGAATACCTGTTGAGCAACTTATATTTTTCAGTGTCATTAAGTCTGGTATTCATAAGCGTAATTTTTAATAGTAAAAAAAGAGACCTGCACGTTATAGGTTTTTACATCTGCGCGGTTTTATCCGTCTTTATTCTCAAGGGTATAAATTCTCCTTTTGGCGATATTAACGCTGTCTTTTATAAACTGCCTTTAATGGCAGTATTAAGAAATATTTCTTATATAACGTTTATCACGGGATTTTCGTATGCGTTTTTGCTGGCTTATTCATCACAGAATGTTCAAAAACTTATTAGACTAAAATACGTCCAGCATCTTTTCCCTATCGCTATGTTGCTTTTGCTATATGTAGGTATTTATCCTTTGCGACACCCTGAGTTTTTTGAGACGTTAAAAACATTTAAAGTCCACGATGAAGAAGAATTCTTATATCGTTCTTTGCAATCCGAAAAAGGATCTTTTTATGTGTACAACATTCCTCATCTGAGCCCTTTTTACTACGAAGACGCTGTGGGCAACCTGATAGGACCGGGATTTAACACGTTTGTAAGTAATCCCGCCAAACCATCCCTATATTCCGGCATGTTACTTGTGGGTTCTAGCCACCATTTCGATGCTTTTTTAAATAACTCGATATATTACAAGACAGATGACAGTATTTTGCCCCTTCTACTGCTAGCAAATATAAAGTATGTAGTTATAAACCCACATTTCGAGAGCGTTTTCCCGCAGTTTATTAATACGGACAGCAATAAATGGTTTAAATCTGTAGATTTGTTGCAGAGTATACGAAGAAATAAGCATTTCTCGGAGCTACTTCGCGACCGATCACTATCGCTCGGAGACATAGTCACATATAAAGTACCTTCCTATGAGAATACGGATTTAGCTCTCGCCCCTAACATATTTCTGAATGTAGGTAATTATAGATCGTATGTAGACCATTTTTATTTACTTAACAAACAATATGACGGTGTTTTTGTAAACGACTACAAAAGTTATGTACGGGATTTAATAAAATTTATTCAATTTACTCAAACTGGAAAATTGGATGTAGTTGGAGCATTTGTTGATCCGCAGTATAAATACCAACCTGGAACGTACTTAGATAAAAATAGAAACAAAGCTACTCAAGAGTGGGCGCAGTTGTTCAGAGGAGAGTATTGGTGGTACGACTACGTTGTGAGTGCAGATACCGAGTCGCTTCTAGTTTCTTCTAAAGAGCCCAGTAGGTTTTCTTTTCCCGTTGAGATGGAGAGGGGTAAAAAATACGCGTTGTTAGCGAAAATGTTGTTTAGTAAATCAGGGTCGGAGATAGACTTTAGGTTAAACAGCTCTGTGGTTGGAAAGATTGTCACTAAGGAAAATTCATACAGGGGGGCGAAATATGTGTTTATTTCCGAAATTACATCGGACAGGGATGAGAGTACACTGAGTTTTACGTCTACTGGTGGCACCAACTCTGTATACGAAGTAATTGTGGTTCCTACGAAAGAATTATCATCTGCGCTGGAAAGTGTAGACAAAATTATTTCAGAACTACCTGTTATTTTATCTTATACAGCCGATAGTGAGAATGGCGTGGGAGCAGAAAACTCAATGTTCGACTTTTATTATTCGCGCCCTGTCTCTAGTGCGCCAACTTCCCAAGAATTGACCGTAGACATACCGAAGGCTGATAATTACGATTTGTTAGTTCGGCTCAAAAAAAGAAAGATCACGTTGCGTGAAAATCTGGAAATGGAGTATTTTAAAATAATTTACCCAGGAACAAGCATTGTTCAAAAAATTATAAAACCTAATAATTATAAAAAGCTAGAATTTTGTATCTCTACCACATACATCAGCAGTGCTACTAACAAGCCTTCGAACGGAATACCCGAAAAAAAGCTAAACGTTTCCATTTGGTCGGAGAATACCAATCAAAACATTTTTTCTGAAAATTTGGATGCTACAGAATCGTATTCTCCAGGGGATTGGTTTTACAATTGTTTCTCACTGGATGAAGGGGCTGTTAAAGGCACAGGTAACGAGAACCTCGTTCTACATCTGACGAGCGATTCCAAAGATGTTATGTGGGGGGTGCCTTATAGGAGTGACCCCAAGAGTGAGTTGGGTTACAGTATAAAGTATCAGTTGAGCGGTGTGCTCGACGATAGACCTTCTACCCTTAAAGTATCTGCGGAAAATTTTAATATGTCTAAAAGAGTAGATTTTAAAGACGACGCGATGGTAGTACTAACCGAAAAACAATATTTTCGGGAAGGGCCCCAAACCTTTTATTTCGACTGTGGTATAGATTGTGTCGTTGACCGAGTATATATGTTCAAAGGAGCAAGTTTGCACGATGTCGCTGCTGAAGGAAATGGAAAGGTGATACCAAAACTTGAAAAATACAAGAACGGCCGTATAGAGTTTTTATTAGAAAAGAATTTTACTGGAAAAGGCGTTTTGCTTTTTAAGCAGAGCTATAATCCTTCTTGGGAGCTACTTCAAAATGAAAATACTAAGGAGGAACACTTGGTGTTGAATGGTTACCAGAACGGTTGGGTCATGTCGGACATTAACGACAAGGTTCAGGGGAAAATTATATTTCGAAAGCAGTCAATTTATAACCTTGCAAATATAGTTTCACTTACGATCTTGATTGTCCTCACCACCTCCGCCATTCTGCTGTCATTATATAAAACAAAGTTCAAACATGAAACAAATAAGTAATTTTGTGAATAAAACCCATTTCGCATTTTCAATACTTTATATTTCTTTTTCATATTTTTTTCCATCCTTACTAATTTTCAGGCATAAATATGCCGCGTACTCAGCGTTTATTTTAATACTCTGGTTTTTCAGTCGTATCAAGGTTTCCTATAGTAGTTATGTGTTACTTGGTGCAATTTTGTTTCCGTTTGCATACATCGCAGATTTTTTTAAAAACGATACACTTTCTTTATATCTTAGTTCTATTAGTTTGTTGAACTTTATTTTCTCTATTTTGATAATCATTTTTGATTACTCAAGATACTATTTGACTAATTTCGAGGGAGAGCATAATAAATAGATGTTTATTGGTGGACTCGATGATCAGATAAATTTAATTGTTTGGTCTTTAATATCGAAACCATTTTTTTCTTTTGTTAACGATATTTTTTCGAGTTCCGAAGCGTTGAATGCCACATTTCTTGCGTATTTGAGACCTTTGGATTCCAACGAACCCCTTGTTTGGTTATTTATATCAATGTTCGCTTCACTGGTAGGCTATTGGTCTAATAACATTTTTGTTTTATTAACATTAATTTTAAATTTGTATTTTGGCTACTCCTTTTTTAAAAAATTCAAATACGGTATAGTATTTTCGTTAATTTTTACTTTTAGCTCTTATTTTTGGCTTCATCTTGGAAAGCACCCGGACTTAGGATTTGTATGGTTACTCCCAATTGCCGCAAAAAAATTAGATGGTGATTTTAGCTACTCGACGAAGGACACACTAATACTGGCTCTGTACGCCTTTTTATTGTCGTTGATATCTAATTATTTAGGTTTTTTTCTTGTGCTTTTTATAATTCTGTTTGCTTTGTGTGACCTGTTGCTGAAAATGCAGCGTATGAAGACGGTGGTGAAGTTTTGCGCGATTTTTCTTACGTCATACCTTTTATTAATAGTAATGGCTTTAATGCCGTATATTAAAATTAACTATTTCAACGCTTCCCCTCAAGGTTATATAAATCCGCTTAATAGATCTTTCGACGATTTAGTTTCATTTAGCTCCAGACCTTGGTATCACTTTATTCCCTCGCCTAAGAATCCAATATATAAGGAGTTTTCGCAGAGTTTAATTAGTAAGCTCGAGGATACAAAATATTTTCTTGCTGATGATTATTTCCAGGGTGAGCACGATTCAATGTTTTTTGGATATTTTTTTCTTGCCGCGTATCTTGCGATAGTTATTTATAACTTGCGTGAAGAGGACAAACTGAAAAACAACAGGGATGTGGTCACACACCACAAATATTTATTACTGGGGTTTTTATTATTCCTTTTCACTCTACCGCCTTTCTTTACTGTATTTGGTCAAACAGTGTTTACTCCAAGCTATGTTTTATTCAAAATAGTTCCTTTTTTTAGAGTTACATCCAGACTTTCAATATTTATACTACTTGCAGTGATACTCAGTTTTATTTACGGTTTAAAAAATATAACATTCAGAAATACCAGAGTTTTCAGTTTCTTAATGATCGTACTTCTGGCCGTGACATTAGTTGAAAGTTACGTCCCAGTTAAAATATATAAAAATGAGGGCACACCGGCTGTTTATAAATATTTGGGGCAAGCACCAACTTTCGATAAATTTGTAGTTTACCCGTACTCTATGACAAAAGAAGCATTGTATTTTCTACCCGAACATAAAAAAGACCTTCTTAATATTAGAGGGTTTAAGAATGCAGCCTATGAATCACAAAGTCTTACGGAAGGGTTAGTAACGGATGCAGGTTTATCACGGATTGGAGACCTTGGGGTGCATTATCTTTTGGTGTTTAAGAGTGTTTCGGTTGAGGATTTGACATACTTTTCGACGAATCGCAGGCTTGAGCTGGAAAAGGAGTTTGATGATTCTTATCTTTATTCTTTAACTGAATGACACTTAATGGTACGAGGGGGTGATAAAATACTAAGAATTAAATTGAATTACATTATTCAAAATGTTATTAAAATCAATTTTTAAAAACTAAATGAACTCCCATACATTTTCTCAATCTAAGTATTTTGATTCGAGGTGGTTTCGAGACACTGGTTTGGAGGCAACGCGTATTAAACAGATATTAAATTTGATAGGGTCGGGTTCAAAAGTTTTGGATTTGGGTTCCTACAATGGTGGCATAACAAGAAGGATTAAAGAGCAGGGTAATTATGTAGAAGCTGCAGATGCATCCGCAGCATTTGCCGACTCGTATAAAGGGTGGGGTATCCCTTTCTCCCAGGTTGACTTGGAGAGACCTCTACCCTATAAAGACTCGGAGTTTGACGTTGTTTTTGCGGGGGAGGTTATAGAGCATCTCGCGGATACTGATACTTTTATAAGGGAGATAAAGCGTGTTCTTAAAGGAGGTGGCAGGCTAGTACTGACAACACCGAATGTTGCGTCTTTAGCGAGGAGAGTAATGCTCTTGTTTGGTATAAACCCATACTTCGAAGCATCGTTTACTTTTCCCGGAGCAGGCATAGCCGGGCATCTTCGCTATTTTACTCCGTCTCTACTGAAAAATTATTTAACTTCATTTGGATTTAACCTTGAGTTTTTGGGGACCGACTCGGTTACACTAACCCCAAATTACGGAAGTGTTTTCTTGGCAAAGTTGTTTCCTAAATTTGGCAGATCCATAATTGTTGTGGGTATCAATGAAAAGTAAGCCAAAACCCCATAGTTTGATACCGCAAACTAGTTGTGTTAACATTCGGTTATCCTAAAAGAAGGGAGAAGAGAAATGAGTGATAGTAGGGTTGTGTCTGTATGTCCCAACTGCTTGCAAAATATTCCGGGGGCTCTTACCATTCGTGAACTTCGCCACCATCTGGATGGCAATTGTGTGAAAAAGAAGACCTATCGGAAGCAGCAGCAACAGCGGAAAATTCAACCCAAACTTCCGGGTGTGTAGTATCACTATAGACATCATCCGCTGTGGTAATGGTTCTCCTCCTATCCCTACCACAGTACCCCGGGGGCTAAAAAGACCGCTCAATCTTTTAGCCCCTTTTTCTTCCTGTTCCGCATACCCCTACTGCGATATAATTAATCCACAATGACGCAACTTAAGATATTTTTAATCTCTCTCGCGGTTTTTTTTGTTCCGTTTTTGATCCCCGGCTTTCGCAGTATTAACTCACTGGTAATTCAAAGCGAAGACACAGTACCTTCTATTTTCACAACTATCTCAATAATTAAAGACCGCACACTTTACCTCGATAAATATTATGTAATGATGAGGGACAGGTACCCGCACCCCGACGACAAAGATTTTCAAAAAGATCTGACACCCTTCTATTTAAGAAAAGTAGACGGACATTACATAACGGCTTTTCCGATAATCACTTCGGTCATCTCAATCCCTATTTTTGTGGTACCTCTTATTTTCAACATGCCGATTACATGGGGCAACCTGGCATTATTAAACCATTTGTCGGGTGCAATTATCATGGTTTTGGCAGGTTTGTTCATGTTCAAAACTCTCCGCGAGGGGTTTAATTTGGATGAGAGAAGAGCCGCTATTCTTACCGCCGTATATTTATTCGCCACCGTTAATTTCGCCATGCTTTCTCAGGCAATGTGGCAGCACGGAACACTACAATTGCTCTCTATTCTGGGTATCTACTTTTTCCTGAAGCACCAAAAAAACCAAAGTGTCTACACAAACATGCTTTTGTCAGGTCTATTTTTCGGTTTCGCTTTTCTGTCGCGTCCGACTGCCGGGCTCCCTATTTTATTAATCGAATTTTATTTGGTTTTTACCAACTTTCACAAAACCGGCAATCTGTTTAAGTCGGCCGTATCATTCACTTCCGGTCTTGTCATCGCGGCCTCATTCTTTCTTTGGTACAACTCCGTTTATTACTACGACATTCAAAACCAGGGCTACTCTGATCAGCTGTTCCGTTCGTGGCTTTCGCCGTTTCCCATAAGTTTTCTGGGAGTGTGGCTTTCGCCGAGCAAAGGAATTTTAATTTTTTCTCCGGTTCTGCTTTTTTCACTTTACGGTTTGTACCTTGCAGTAAAGTATAAAGTTGAACAGGTCAATTTATACAAAGTTTTTTCTCTCATCATCCTTTTGCATACGCTGGTAATCAGCCTTTGGAAGCACTGGTATGGAGGATGGTCGTTCGGATATAGGATGTCGAGCGACGTCCTTCCTTACTTTATCTTTTTAATGATTCCTTATATTAATTCCGTATATTTTGAAAAGACAAAGAAGCTTTTTTTCGTTTTATTCGGGTTGTCGGTACTAGTCGAAATCTACGGCCTACTATTTTTCGATGGAATATGGCACGCCGCCTACGACTTAGGCTATGAAAATACCTCGTGGCTTTGGTCTATAAAGGACTCGCAGTTTTTATTTGATATCAGACGGGTCTTGGTAAAACTTGGCTTAATGGCTTCCGCCTGTCCAAAGTGTTTATAGTCGGAAAAAAATAGACTAAAATGACCTCAATGTCTGTTAGACTGAATCATCTAATAATGATAGGATATTGTGCGGATCCGGCATATGCATCAGCAAGGTGAAAAATACAACATAATCTGCCTTTCGAACCAACTTTGGGACTATCCCCTCTGGACGAACAAAAAGCACGTCATGACAAGGTTGGAGAAGCTAGGACACAACGTGTTGTTTGTCGACCCCCCTATTAACACCGGGCGTCTCTTTATGCGTCAGGTACTACACGGCAAATGGAGTCTTTTAAAACTTCTCACAAAAAAACAAAAAACAGGAAATACGGTGGTCTACTCTCCTTTGGATTTTTCGCCCGCACACGAAAAACATGCGGAATTTCATGCCAAGTCTATTCAAAAAGCCACTAAGAACTTTTTTAACCCCGACCGTGCGACTATACTTTGGGTCTACCATGTTGAAATTGCGGGTATCGAGAATTACCTGAAATATATCGAGCACGATTTCCTTGTCTACGACTGTGTAGATAATTACGCGGGTTTTCCTAAATACAGCACTCCGGAGAAAAAAGAAGCTATAAATAAAAAAGAGCAGGGACTTGCCATGAGAGCCAATGTTGTTTTTTCAACAGCTCCCGGTCTGGTAAACAAACTTAAAAAATTTAATTCCAATGTTTACTTCACACCGAACGTCGGTGACTTCCCAAAATTTGCCGGCATCAAAGAACGCATAAAAGAATTTCCCGAGGATATAAGAGACATCCCGCACCCCATTGTGGGTTTTTATGGGGCAGTTGATGATTACAAGTTCGATCGGGAACTTATGAAAAAGATCGTGGCCGACTACCCGAAATTCTCTTTTGTAATCATTGGCCCCATCGCGTTAAAAGACAGGGAAGGTTCACTGGAGGAGCTTGGGTTGGGAGGATTGCCTAACTTACACTTTCTCGGCACCAAACCTTTTTCCGAGATACATAAGTATGTTGCCGCGTTCGACGCTACAATAATTCCTTACAAACTTAACGATTATACGGTCGGCGGGTGTTTTCCTGTAAAATTTCATGAGGGACTTGCAGCAGGATTGCCCACCATAGTTACAGACCTTCCGGCTTACGCCCCCTTCGCCGATGTTTGTTATATAGCAAAAAGCTATAACGAATTTTCTCAGTTCGTTAGAAAGGCGTTGGAAGAGGACGACGACGAAAAAAGGATCGCGAGACAGAAGGTCGCAAAAAATAATGACTGGGACGGAAAAGTCGAGAGAATGCTGAGAATTATCGGCGATCTAATAAAAAGATGAAAATTCTTTACACACACAACTCATCGAAACAGGGAGGAATGGAACAGCATGTTCTGGATCTTGTGAAAGGGATGCTTAGTGTGGGAAACGAGGTTTACGTTTGGTGCCCGGTAGGAAAACCCGCGGATATTTACGAAGAAGCAGGGGCGAAAGTTTTTAGGAAAAGTATTTCTTCCGATTTCGACCGTGTGTACATTGACGAACTGACCGATTTTTTAAAAGAAAAACAGATCGAAGTTATTCATGCCCACGAACTAAAAGCAGCGGCCAATGCTCTTGTTGCCGCCAGAAATGCCCATACTCCGGTCAAAATAACCCACGTTCACACGCCCATTTCAGAGTGGAAGATAAGCCCTACCAAACGCAAGGTAGACACTCTTTTTTACAGCTTCATAGTCAACCGCTTTTCGGACGCCGAGATCGCCCTTACTGAATCAAAAAAAAAGGTAAAAATAAAAGAGGGTATAAACAAAGATAAAATTGTTGTGGTACCAAACGGTCTTGATATTACGAAACTCACCATTTCCCAAATTACCAAAACGGATTATGAAGAGGAGATAAGAAAGAGGTACGGGATAAACAAAAATGCTTTTGTGTTCGGAAATATCGGTAGGATATCCCGCGAAAAAGGACACAATATTTTATTGGATGCCTACAAAAAGTTTTTGGGCACCGACATGTATCATGCCAAGGACTTTGTTTTATTTATTGCCGGAGGAGGGGAGCTGGAAAGTGAGATCAGGCAGTTAGCTATTTCAAAAGGTATCGGCGATAAAGTTATTTTTACGGGAGAATTTCCTCCTGAGGATCTGGCGAAACTTTATTCTGCCTTCGATTTTTTCGTGTTTCCCACGCTGGCCGAAGGTTTCGGATTGGTGCTTATCGAAGCCATGTACTTTGGACTTCCTGTTATATGTTCGGACCTTGAGGTACTAAAGGAGGTTGCAGGAGACACGG
>Ga0209210_1003425_pt1 | contig 10770 bp, 9 predicted proteins | sample RifGroA1_FD_183991 | JGI IMG/M metagenome (GOLD analysis project Ga0209210, IMG submission 183991) | Contaminated groundwater microbial communities from Rifle, Colorado, USA - Rifle Groundwater A1 (SPAdes) (version 2) | ecosystem: Environmental > Aquatic > Deep subsurface > Groundwater >...
AAGCAGGCGAAAAAGTGAAAGCAAATATGGAAAGAGTTTTGGGTGAAGAAGCTGGCGAAGGTTTACTACAGATAAAAAGGGTTGTGTATCTTGGTTCCCCCAGAGTCAATGCTAGCTTCGTAACTTCCAAAAGCGCATTGTTTGGCGTCGAAGTTGATTATGACAAGTTCGTACAAAGTAGCAAGATAATTACAGAGCAGGAACTTCAAAGACGGCGCGAGCAAGAACAACACGAGGGTTTAATTGGTGGGATTTTGGATATAAATTTAAGCGAATATGTCAATTACAAAAGGAATTCGGAAATACCCAGAGACCTTACTGCCGATGCAGGTTCCGACATGGTTGTAATTGACTTCATGGGAAAGCAACTCGACAAACTTAACAGAAGACAAAGTGTCGAAACCGAAGCTCACAAAGGGTTCAAGAAATCAAACCCAACTGGCTATTTGGAATACATGCTTCATCGTTCAAAAGCTAACAAGCCTGAAAGTTATGAAGCCAACAAGATAAAAGCAGACAGATTTGCTGAAAAGATTAAATAACAGCTTCCCTTTCTTCTTGAAGTCGAATTTCTATGTGCTGAAAAACGAGAGTAATACTATACCGGCAAGAGTTGTGATTATTCCCAACATTTGTTGTTTAGTAATTGGGTCTTTGAGAAAGAGGAAGGCTAAAATAACAAAAAGTGTGGGATTTGCTCCAGCAATAGGTGCAACTACTGTTACCAGTCCTTTGCTAATTCCAAAGTTATAGCTATATTCAGCAATGCGAACAAGAGCTGTTGAAGCGACAAGAGGGATAAAAGCTCCGTTTATTGTAGGTCGCTCTATTGGAATTTTTTTTAACTTAATATAAAAAAATATCAGAGGAAAGAGTAGAAATGTGATGTAATTTGGCCAAAACCAGCCTATCTGGGCAACAGGAATCTTTAATAGTGCAATCCACATGCCCCAACTAAACATCGTGATTAGAGCCATCAGTATGCTTTTGTCTTTGAGTAGATTTTTGTTACGAAGTTCTTTTAATTCAAGGCTCGATAGAATTATGCCTATAAAAATAATGACTATTGCGATTGTTTGGTTTGTTGAAATTCTTTCGTTGAGGAAGATGACGGAAATTAAAACCGCAACCGCAGGAAAAGATGACGCAATTGTACCAACAAGGGCTCTGTTCCCCTTTTTGAGGGCTTCATAATAAACTATTGTTCCAAAAAATAATCCAACTAAACCTATTGCGATAATGAAGATTAAAAGCCCGAAGGTTAGATTTTTTAAGTCGTTTACTACGAAAGGAACATAAAAACTTGAAACTACAACACTTAATATAAGTGCCCATAGAGCAAGCGAGAAAGAATTAATTTTTCTGGCAACTATTGCTTCAACAAGTATTCCTGTACCCCAAGTAAAATAAGAGACCAGAGCAAATAAAATTGCTTGCATAAATTGTTACCGTTTCCACCTTTTTATGAAAGGCGAGAAATCAACTTGATAGTCTGGAATCCCCAAAGAGATTCCATAATTTGTTGCAGCTTTATATTCTTGAGGGCTACTTCTGTCTATTTTGAAAACCTTGTTTTTGAAAATTATGTAGTGTGTTCTGTCGTTTTTATAATCGGCATACCAAGCGGACTTATGTGAGTAGTCAAGAAATTTGGAGATTTCTTTTGCTATGCTATCAGCTGCGTTATTAGGTACCTCAACTGTATGTAATGTCCATTGTTGGAGCCAAGGAGTTTTGTGTTTAACAGTTACTCGTTCAGTTTTTGTTTTGAGAATTTTAACTTCCTTGAGAATGTCAGGATTTATTAAACTTTCTTCAATGATTACTCCTTTGAAATTCATAAGCATGATGAGTATATCAATTTCTGTACCTTATCTACATCAGCTCTCTGTTTAATGGGGACGCTCTAGGCACGCGCATCATAATATATATTAGTCATTAAGAAACAATATAAGAATATAGAATATATAGAGTTATATGGGAGGCGATTTGACACATAAAAGGTACAGAAATGCTTAAATCTGTTTAAGTCTTTCTGCTAAAACTATTTCCTTCTTTCATGGTCTGTAAGATATTACGATTTTATTGTCCTAATAGGCTAAACTTGACAAATTAGTTTACAAGAGTTATAGTCGATTTGTAAGTCGAATTAGATTTCTCGCGAAGGTGCACTCCGAGAAGTAATCGTAAGTTCGACCCCTATACACCTACAAATGAAATGAAAACTATCGTTTCGTTGTGGGTGTTTTTTTATTTAGGAAAAAATGAAGATACAAAACTTACAAAAGAATTTAATTGTCGCAGAAGGCTCGACCGCTACGAGTGGCTAGGCGACAAAAAATAAAGCTAGTCAAAGATTAGTGGCAACTGACCGAAGCGACCGACGGGAATATACGCCTTTGACCCAGACAAGATTCTGGGAGGCAGCAAGATATATACATAACTTTAACTATGTATATTCCCAGAGGGAGCAAGGGAAGGAAGGTGTTTGGGAGCCCTCCAGAATAACATGGAAAATCGACAAATCGACACAAAAAAGACAAAACAAATAAGGATTGACCAAGAGTTGCACCAGCTTGCAAAATTGTTATCCGTAAAACGCCGTGAAAGCCTGAAAATGCTCACGGAAAGGGCATTAGAAAGGCTTTTGGAAGACGAAAATTCACACAAGTAACACTTCTTGCGAGGAATAAAATGGGAGTGGCTTGTGAGTTGAGAATGGGGGATTGGATTATAATTAGTTCAGTCCCCTATTTGTTTTTAGTTTGCAGAGAAAATTCTAATCCGTTTGATGATTGTGATAATGAATACAGAAAGCGGGAATCCCCTTCAAGGTGTAGGTTCTCCAGGGCTTCCTTAACAGCATTTAAGGTCTCATTTGGCTCAATCCCTCCACGAACCAATGGGTGTCGCATTGCAGCCTTTTGAAGTGTTTTGTCTGTTAGATGTAAATAAGTGTCGGCAGTCGTTCTTATGTCTTTGTGCCCAAGCAATTTTGATACCTCCATAATGCCCACTCCAGCTTCCAGCGAGAGCGTTGCATAGGTGTGCCGAAAGTTATGAGCATGAACTTTTTGAAGATTTGTTATTCTAGCAATTGTTGCTCGCTTTTTTAAGTCAGAGTTGTAATCTTGAGGGTGAATTGGTCCACCCGCTGCATTTTGAAAGACAAGTTCATTTGGTTCTTTCTCTTGAATTAGTTCTTTTAGGTCACTTATTAGTGGCCCTGTAACAAAAACTGTACGATTTTCATTCGTTTTGGTTTCGATAAGTGTTGCTCTTCCTAGCTCAATGTCCAAGTTTTTAACTTTTAAGTTAGCTGCTTCTCCGAAGCGACAACCAGTTTGTGAAAGAAATTTAGTAAATGTGCTGTAACGAAAATTCAGATAAGAAACATCATTCCCTCTGAATTTGCCATATTCCAATTTTGTATCCACAAGTTTTGCTATTTCCTCTTGAGTAAAAATAACTATGTCAGGCTTAGTCTTTTTGTACGATTTGAAGCCCTCAAAGAAGTCGTAGGGCAGGTTTCTTGCCTTGCAGTAATCTCGTATGTGACAAAAAACTGTTCTATAAGTGTTAAGGGTATTATTTTTTAATCCTTTTTGCTTGAGTTCATAGAAAAAATTTTCTACATTTTCAGCCGTTAGTTCCTTATCTGCGAACCACTCGTTGATTTTTCTTAACCTGCACATATCGTGCCGGATGGATTCGGGTGCAAGACTAAGCCTAATGGTGATAAAAGATTTGAAATTTTCTTCTGGTATGTTCATTCCCCTGTTAGGGGAGAGGTTTGTGGTTGAAGTAAATTCTTGCGAGGAATTTCAGCTATTATTGTAGCAATTATTCCCTTGCTAATCAAGTGATTAGCCTATTGCAAGAACCAGTTCGACGACTTCGATTCTCCCCTTTTGCCTCTTACAACAAGGGACTCGTGCTATATTTGTAAGCACTCCTTCAGTCTTTTATTTACTTTGGAAAATTAAATAGAAGTTATCTTATCTGACGCAGGAATGTGGGAATGTCGAATTCGTCTTCGTCCATTTGGCCGTCTTTGCCTTCTTCTTTTTCGATATACTCTTTCATCTCCTGATCCTGCGGCGCCGTATAGCCGAATTGCTGTCTTGACTGATCAAAACCGGTGGCAATAACGGTTACTTTTACCTGATCAATTAACTTTTCGTCAATCGTTGCGCCGAAAATAATCTGGGCGTCCGGATCCGACTGCTGGGTGATAACTTTTGCGGCCTCGTCAATTTCCGACATTGTCATATCGGCACCGCCTGTGATGTTAAACAGCACCCCCCTTGCACCCTGAATGGAGGAATCAAGCAGTGGTGAGGAGATGGCGGCTCTTGCAGCCGTTGCTGCCCTGTTTTCACCTGATGCCGTCCCAACACCCATAAGCGTTGAACCTGCTGCTGTCATAATAGTCCTGACATCCGCAAAATCCACGTTGATTAAACCCGGAACCACGATGATATCGGAAATGCCCTGCACTCCCTGCGAAAGAACGGAATCGGCAAGCCTGAATGCTTCCATCAAGGAAACATTTTTATCAACAACCTCGAGAAGCTTTTGGTTAGGAATCACAATTAATGTATCGACTTTATCGCGCAAATCATCAATACCTTCGTCTGCCACAACCATCCTTCTGGTTCCTTCAAAGGCAAAGGGTTTCGTGATTACGGCAACTGTCAAAATCCCCAGCTTTTTGGCAAGATCGGCAATCACAGGTCCTGCTCCGGTTCCGGTACCGCCGCCTGAGCCGTAAGTTAAAAACACCATGTCGGCGCCGGCAATTACTTCTTTAATGCGCTCCAGAGACTCTTCTGCTGCCTGCTTACCAATCGCAGGATCTGCACCGGCACCCAAGCCTTTGGTCAAATTGTCCCCTATTTGGACTTTTGTTTGAGAAAGCGACGCCAGCAAATGCTGCTGATCGGTATTAACTGCCACAAAATCAACTCCCTGAATCTGCGATTGGGAAATCATCGAATTTAGAGCATTTGTTCCGGAGCCGCCAATTCCTAATACCTTGATTTTTGCAAATTTGTTAACGTCGGGTTTAATTAGCATTTCAGCTTAATTTAAAGAGGCATAAGTTGTGCGCGTGACAATTTAACACACAAAAAGGCAATTTTCAACCCGGAGGTTAAAGTTTTTAAGGAAGCAGTGATTTAATAAAGCCAATACCTTTCGATACTATTCCTTTTATTTCTACTCTGCCGACAACCGGAAGCCTGATATCCTCCTGCTGATAATCGGTTCCATAAATGACAAGTCCAAGGGCGACTGCATACTCGGGTGAGGATATTTCATCGATCAGGCCTGTTGCGTTTTGGGGCATGCCGATTCTTACCGGCATGGAAAGTTCCTGTTTTGCCAAATCGGCCATGCCAACGGTTAACGCTCCGCCTCCTGTTAAAACAACCCCGGAAGGCGTAAGTCCTGTGAAATTCGATTTTTGTATGTCAAGTTTCACCATGTTTAATATTTCCCTAAGTCTTGGTTTGATTATACCGTCAACTAAAGTCTTTTTAGAGACATTTTTTAAATCCTCGGCAATCGAAAGACTGGCAATATTAAGATCGTCCGGTTCCTTTTTTTCAAAGGGCTCATCGCCTTCTTTGGGCTCAACGGCAATTTTAGGAGGTTTCGAAAGCGCCAATTTTATTTTTTCGGCAGAGTCCAATGATACTCGAAGCCCGATTGCTAAATCATTGGTTACGTTACGGGCACCGATTGGTAAAACCGAACAATGAGCGGGTGCACCGTCAATAAAAATGCAGACGTTAATAGTCCCACCACCAAAATCAATCAAAATTACTCCGAGTTCTCTTTCCGTATCATTTAAGGTGGAATATGCCGATGCCAATCCCGCAAAAACAACCCCTTCTACATCGATACCCACTTGTGTTATACATTTGGCAATATTTCGCAGTGCCGTCGTTGCCCCTGTTATAATGTGAGTTTCTACTTCCATTCTTACGCCAGTCATGCCAACAGGGTCTTTTATTCCGCTTTGGGAATCCACAACAAAATATCTTGGGATCACATGTAGGATATCCCTTGACGAAGGCAGTGAAATAGCCCGGGCTGCCTCGACCACTCGTGTTACGTCCTCCGGTGAAATTTCGCCGCTTTGGTCGGAAACTGCAACAACGCCTTTGGAATTTTGGGACTCAATGTGGGATCCATCCACAGAAACAAACGCCGTCCCGATAGAATACCCTGCCATTCTCTCGGCAGCCTCAACCGATTGGGCAATTGAATGGACAGCTTCATCAATGTCAACTACCTGTCCCTTTCTCAAACCCTTGGCAGGATAACTGGCAACCCCAATTATATTGGGAGTAAAATCTTCGGTTATGGTAGCCACAACGGTTGCAACCTTTGACGATCCGATATCTATTCCGACAACTACTTTATCTTTAGGCATTTGTTATTTGTAGGTTATAACGGGCTTTACAAACCTCATATCAATTTTATCAATTTTTGACGGATCTATTTTAGACTCAGATAAGATAAGCTGTAAAGAATCAACCTTAACATTCGCATCTTTTTCTGAAGTAAAAATTACCGCCTGGTTCTCTCTATTATAAACAGAAATCATTACCGGATTTAAAATACGGATGCTCGTTGCCACAAAATCGGTTTTTCCAATTTGCGAAATGAGGCTCAGGGCAAAGACAACAGTAGCATCTTCAATCTTCTCGCCTGGCTTTAATTCGGGTTCTTTATCAAAAAAAATGGCAGGCAAATTCCTCTGGTTTTGGTTTTCCAGTACAAATCCCTTTTCTGTAATGAAAATATTTTTATCTCCCACCTTTACCAAAGGACGATCTGCTTCAACTGTGATTACCAGCATGCTTGGGTATTTTTTTTGAACAGTCACATTTTTTGCGCATTTATAGGTCTCGGTAATTGTATTCTGGGCCTGCTTAGATGAAACCGTAAAGATATTTTTGCCCTTATACTGAGTAATAATCACGTTTTCATCAATACATCCGGAGGCTTCGGAAACCTCAATGTTTTTTATTTTGAAAAGAAAAATAAACAAAAATGCCAACACTATTAGAAAAATTAAGACCAAGAACAGCTTACACATATTGACTAACATACTTTGTAAGTTTCAAACTTGCATCTTTGGGAAGATCTTTGGCAAATATTTCTGCGTGTTTTGCGTACTTTTGGTAATTTTGGGAAATTTTAGCAACTGCCTTTTCCAATTTGTCGAAACTTAGATCTTTTTGGTCAATAACTTCTACTAAACCCGCCTTTTTCAAAAGCTGGGCATTCTTTTCCTGTTCTTGTCCAGCTGAAACGGGCAGAGGAACCAAAATTGCCGGTTTTTTAAGTTGAAGAAGCTCCCAGCAGGTATTGGCGCCAGACCGCGAAATTACTAAATATGCACCGTTTAAAACAGCACCTATGTCTTCGGGTCTAATAAGCTCAAATGCTAAATAATTTTTTTCTCTGATTGACTGGGCCTTTTTTAAATCCCCCCTGAAGTCTGCAGTTCCCACCTGATGGATGATTTGGTAATTTCGGATTTTTTTTATCCATTCGAATGTAAATCGATTCAAAACATGAGAACCCTGATTCCCGCCTGTTATATAAATCGTCTTGTTTGTATTTGCCAAAAATCCGGCGATTTTCTCGTCTTTTGCCTTTTTTTTGAAAATCGCCTTTCTTGTTAAATTGCCAATCAACTCAGCTTTTCTGCCTCCAAAATCGTTTTTTGTCTGCGGCCAGGTAACAAAAACCTTCTTGGCAAAAAAAGAGTTTATTCTTGTGGCAAGCCCCGGAATTATGGCCTGCTCGTGCGTTACTGAATCAATCCCCAAAAGCCACCCGCAAAATACCACAGGAAACGACAGCGAACCGCCAAAAGAAACAATAAGTTTCGGTCTTTCTGTAAACAAATAGAAAAAACTCTGCAAAAACCCGGTTGGTATTTTTGCCAATGCCTGTAAAGTATAGGCACTGAGTGCCCTCTGGAGTCTGCCGGTCACAATCCAATGTGATTTAATGTTTTTTCGGGAAATTTCCTTGTATTCAGCGGATAAGTTTCCGGAACCTTCCGTTGTAAATTTGCGGCCAAAAAAGATTATCCTAACATCAGGGTTTTTTTCTAATTCTTCTATCAGGGCATACGCGGGAGAAAAGTGTCCGCCGCAGATAACTACTTTCATTTTGTCCTTTTAATGTTTAGTAAAATGCCGATTGAGGCCATAGTAACTACCAATGATGAGCCGCCATGGGAAATGAAAGGCAGTGGAATTCCGGTCAACGGCACGAGCGCAACATTTGACGCAATGTTAAAAAGGCTCTGGATTGCAATTAGGCCTGCTATGCCGGCTGCAAGTATCCTGCCTTCGGTATTTTGGGCTTCTTTGGCAATCGTGATTGCTTTGATGATAAGAAAAAGGAAAACAGAAATTAAAAAAAGTGCGCCGACAAATCCCAATTCCTCCACGAAGATCGCAAAAATCGCATCCGTCTGAACCTCGGGAATGAATGCAAATTTATATCTTGAGGCACCGATTCCGACACCAAAAAGGCCTCCCGATATAATTGCCGAAAGTATCTGATTTATGTGATATGAAGCACCCTGAGGATCGTACGACGGATCAAAAAAAGATTTGAGGCGCTCTATTCTGTAAGGAGCAGTAAAAATCGCAATGGCAGCAGACAGCACAAACGCCGGAACAACGGCTGCAAAATGCCACAATGGCGCTTTCCCGATAAAATATATAATCATGCTTGTTGCACCAATAATAATTGCCGTACCCAAATCCGGCTGAAGAACGATAAGACCCAATACAGCAAGCGTGGGCAGAAAAAAAACAATGAAAACGTCAGAGAGTTTAAATTTGAGATTCTCAAATTTTGCAATCATCAAGCTCAAATACAAAACCAGGCTTAATTTCGCAAACTCGGAAGGCTGAAATGTAAAGCCTGAAACTGCAATCCAGCGCCTCGCACCGTAAACCTCAGATCCAATCTGCGGAACCAAAACTGCAACCAAAAGAATGATTGACAAAAATAAAATGGCGGGACTTGCCTTAAGTAATTTACGGTAGCTGAAAAAACTAAAAAAGAGTAGGGCACCCAACCCCAAAAAGACCCAAATTACCTGATTTTTAAAGTAATAAAGCTTGTCACCGAAATCCCTGGCTGCCGCAACCACCGAAGCATCATAAATCGTCAAAAGGCCAACCAAAATCAAAACTGCGGTTGTGGAAATTAGCCAAAAGTCAAAACTGCTCCTTTGCACTTTTGTTTGCGCTTTTGGAAGAGAGGTCATTTGTCTTGTAATTTTTGAACTTCTATTTTAAATTTTTCCCCTCTGTCTTTGTAGTTGGTAAACATGTCAAAAGAAGCACATGCCGGAGACAAAAGGGCGATGTATCCCGGTTTTGCAAGTTCTTTGGCAACTTTCACAATTTCCTCCATATTTTTTGTACCTTTTAAAACCGGACCTTTAAAGTGTTCATTCTCGTTAATCGAATTTTCAATTCTTTCGGCTTCTTGGCCGATTAAAATCAGCGCTGCAATTGACGGATCGCCAGTTATCTTTTTAGAAAGAGCGGAAAAATCCGAATTTTTTGAAGATCCTCCCAATATCAAAATTTTCTTGTTCTTAAATGATTCGATTGCGGCAATTGTCGTTTCCGGCGTTGTAGAAAAAGAATCGTTGTAAAACTGTATTTGATTTTTCTCTCCTACAAGCTCAAGACGGTGTTCCAAGCCTTTAAAAATTGTAAGCACTTTAACAATATCATCGTTTTTGACAGAATAGATTTTGGCAACAGCAATCGCCGCAAGCACATTTTCAATATTGTGTTTGCCGACAAGCCTGATTTTTGAAACATCGCAAATTTCCTCCAAATTTTCAATCTCTGACACGATCCTCCGACCTTTAAGATAAATTCCGTTTGTCCTTTTTTTTACAGAAAAATAATATGTTTTCGACTTGATATTCTTTGCTACTTTTATCGAATTCTCAAAATCAAAATTTACAACCGCAAAATCATCTTTTGTCTGGAATAAAACAATAGGTCTTTTGGCATCGACGTACTCGTCCTGATCCTTATGCCAGTCAAGGTGCTCTGTGGTAATCATCAAAATAACTGCCAAGTGGGGACTTTTTTTAAGATCCAAAAGCTGGAAGCTTGATAACTCTAAAACAACAATAGCATCTTTTTTAAGTTTTGGAAGAATATTAAGTACAGGCATCCCGATGTTTCCTGCTAAAAAAACGTCTTTAAATTTCTCTTTTAACATTTTGTAAATTAGGGTTGCTGTTGTTCCTTTACCCTTTGTGCCGGTAACTGCGATTATCGGACAAGGACACACATCGAAAAAAATATTTGTTGGCGACGTAACTTGCGTCTTTTTGTCTAAGAGCTTCTTTATTTGCGGTGAATCAGGCTTTACACCGGGTGAGCGTACTACAAGATCAACATTAACGCTTTTAGGCATCTGGTTTTTCCAGAAAAATTTTATACCTTTAACTTTCAATTTTCCCCATAAGTCATCATCGATCTGGTCTTTTGATTTTTGATCTATTATGAAAATCTGGTTTCTGACCCCAAGGTAATTTGCGCAGGAAACACCTTCGATACCAAATCCGACTATTGCAATCTTTTTACCTGTGATCATAAAATTATATCCGGGCAAACTGGGCACTTACTTTATATTTTAGTAGTTGTGAAGCCACTTGTGAAAATTTATCCGGATTGCCGGTTGTAAAATACAGAT
>Ga0209210_1003427_pt1 | contig 10767 bp, 9 predicted proteins | sample RifGroA1_FD_183991 | JGI IMG/M metagenome (GOLD analysis project Ga0209210, IMG submission 183991) | Contaminated groundwater microbial communities from Rifle, Colorado, USA - Rifle Groundwater A1 (SPAdes) (version 2) | ecosystem: Environmental > Aquatic > Deep subsurface > Groundwater >...
GGAACAGCGAAAATCAAAAGTTATTACATATATAACCAGCGACAGGCAAGGACCAGTGAACGCCCGCATTGCAATGGATGTTGTGCCGATTATCAGCAAACAATTACAAAAAATCGGCAAAACAGAAAATATTGATTTGTTTTTGTATAGCAGCGGGGGAGATACGATGGTACCATGGCGTTTGGTTTCAATGATTAGAGAATACTGCGATAAATTTTCAGTTTTAATCCCATATAAAGCCCATAGCGCAGCTACGATGATTTCTTTGGGCGCCGATGAAATTGTAATGAGCGATTTATCTGAACTCTCGCCGATTGATCCGTCAACCGCCAATGTTTTTAACCCGTCAGACCCAGCAAATCCGCAAAATAAAATTCCTATTTCCGTGGAGGATGTAATGGCTTATTTTGATTTGGCAAAAAATAAATTTGGAATTAAAAGTGATGAAAACTTATCAAAAATTTTTAATAAATTTGTAGAATCAAATCCACAGATTCATCCTTTGGCGCTCGGCAATATCAACCGAACTCACAATTTAATACGTATACTTGCAAAGCGATTGCTAAAGAGCCACAAATCGCCGCTGAAAGAAGACGAAATTGATAAAATCGTTGATTATTTTACAGAAAAACTTTATTCACACCAGTATTTTATCGGCAGGAAAGAAGCAAAAGAGGACTTAGGCTTAAAGAATGTCGCTTACGCCGATGATACTTTAGCAAGAGCAATGACCGAACTTTACGAAGCTTATCAGCAAGAAATGGGGCTGGGAATTGGAGTGTGGAGCCCAGAAAATGAACTCGGATTAAATGTAAGCCAAAACAAAAGGGATTATAAGATCGCCAATATTGAAAGCGCGGAACTTTCTAATCATTTTAACCTTTCAATAGAATATAAACGCCAGCAAGTTAATATGGTTCAACAAACGCCCCAAGGTCCAATTCAAGTCCCGCAAGAACAGGTCATCTGGCGTGTCGTAGACCAAGGTTGGAAATAAAAAATATGGCCATTGATGATTTAGGAAAAACTTACGCTGGTGGTTCAAATCAATATCCTCAATATTGGCAAAATACGGATGGTATTAAAGTTGTTGATGCCAAAAATGAAATAAAGAATGATTTTTCTCCTGTTGGACATGATGATATAGAAAAATTAAATGCGAGCTTAGAACAAGCCAGAAAATTTTCTACTGGTAATAACCAAGAAAAACTAGCTACAGTTTTGATACTTGTTAATCATGTAGAATATTTAACAAAAAATATTTTAAAAAATCTAAAAAGAATGATAAAAATTTCTGCCTATATTAGTTATAACGGAACAATTTTTTGGCCGACTAAAGAATTCAAAAATACCAGAAATAAAGATATTGATAAGTTTACGCTGGGGGAAATTAAAGAAGAATTAAATCAGTTTAATTTTCCAGACAAAGAAGACTTCTTAAGATACTTAAATATTTTTAACCAAAAAAGAATTTCATTAGTCCATGAACTATTAGACCAAAGTTTAGTAAAAGATCTACAAATTGAAGAAGTATTGAATATTTTTAATAATATATTTTTAAGATATAAAATTATTTTAAGCGAATTAATAAAAAAATGGCCGATAAAGCAATAAAATAAATAATAATTAAAAAAAATAAAAATCTATGGCTAATTTATATTGGAAAAAGAATAAAAAGATTTTAGCAGCAACGGAAACTCCATTTAAAACCGAGGAAGAGCTTGAGAGTTATCTTCTAGATACACGGGGTATTCTAAGCGATATCCATATTATAAGTAGACAAGTGAGGACAAAAACAGTTTCAGGAATAGAGATTCCCGATATGATAGGAATAGATAACGAGGGAACAATAGTTATTATTGAAAATAAAAATGTTCCTGTGGATGAAAAAATTATTTCACAAGTGCTCAATTACGCGCTGTGGGCGGAAACTAATCCAGATTCAATTAAAAACCTCTGGCTTGAGGGCGACCAGGAAGGTGTTGAACCGGAATGGGATAACCTACAAATTAGAATTATGATAGTCGCGCCAGAAATAAAACAGCATTTGACAAAATTTATATCAAAGATCGGATACTCGATTGATTTATTAGAGATTAAAAAATTTAACATAGGCGGAGATGAATTTATCGTTCTTAATAAAATTGAAGCGAATCTTTCTACTGCAAAACCAGTACATGCTAGGAGAAATTATGACTTTGCTTTTTATGCTGAGGAACGCAACAAGGAAAGTGTAAAAAAATTTGAACAGGTAGTAAATAGGGTTGAAAAATTTTTACAGAAAAAGGGAATGAAATTGGAAAAAAAGTTTAATAGAGGATATGTGGCCTTCAAATACGGGTTTCCACTTGTTTTTGGTGTTCACTGGATTGGTACTAAGTCATTCGGGTTTTTCTTCAAAATACCCAAGTCAAAAATGAAAAAAATTATCGTGCCCGGCCTGGAATTCAGGGGGTATGCGGGCGAGTGGCATCAGGTGGAATACAAAATTGACTCCGTCGATTTCGATATAGAAAAGCTAACTCCTGTGTTTCTATCTGCATATAATTATATAAAAGGAGAATAAATAATAATTAAATAATTTTATAAAATATGAGTAAAATATTAGGAATTGATTTGGGGACTACGTTCTCCGCAATGGCGGTGGTAGAATCGGGCGAGGCAAAAATAATTGAAAATAAAGAAGGGGCCAGGACAACTCCGTCTATTGTTGCTGTAAGCAAGACAGGAGAAAGAGTGGTTGGAGTTTTGGCTAAAAGGCAAGCGGTTACAAATCCGCGCAACACAATTTTTTCTGTTAAAAGATTAATCGGAAGAAAGTTCACTGACGCGGAAGTTCAGAGGGATAAAAAATTATTGCCTTATGAAATTAAAGAATCTACTGACGGCGGAGTTGATGTTAAAATGGGAGACAAATGGTTGAATCCTGCTGAAATTTCAGCAATGATTTTACAAAAATTAAAAGCAGACGCTGAAGCAAAGCTGGGCGAAACAATTACCGAAGCAATTATTACCTGCCCGGCGTATTTTGACGACTCGCAGAGAAAAGCTACAAAAGTCGCAGGAGAAATTGCCGGATTTAATGTAAAAAGAGTTATCAACGAGCCGACTGCCGCTGCTTTAGCTTATGGATTAAATAAAAAGAAAGATGAGAAAATTGTGGTTTATGACTTTGGCGGAGGAACTTTTGATATTTCAATTTTAGACGTTGGAGCTGACACCGTGGAAGTTAAGGCAACTGGCGGAGACACGCACCTTGGCGGAGATGATTTTGACCAGAGAGTAATGGACTGGCTGGTAAAAGAATTTAAAAAAGACAATGGAGTTGATTTGTCAAAAGACAATTTGGCTTTGCAGAGAATAAAAGAATCAGCAGAAAAAGCAAAAATAGAATTATCTTCAAGCTTGGAAACAGAAGTCAATTTGCCGTTTATAACTTCTGACGCGTCGGGGCCAAAACATTTGCTTTATAAATTAACCAGGGCGCAGCTTGAGGAAATGGTGCATGATTATATTGATAAATCCATTGACCTGATTAAAAAAACAATTAAGGAAGCGGGCATGGAGCCAAAAGATATTAATGAAATTGTTTTAGTCGGCGGACAAACCAGAATGCCAAAAATGCAGGAGGAAGTTAAAAAATATTTCGGCAAAACGCCCTCCAAAGAAGTAAATCCCGATGAAGTTGTGGCAATTGGAGCCGCAGTGCAGGGCGGAATAATGCAGGGTCACGTGCGAGACGTATTGTTGCTGGACGTGACTCCGCTGTCCTTAGGCATTGAAACATACGGCTCTGTCAGCACAATTTTAATTCCAAAAAACACAACAGTTCCAACTGCGAAAAATCAGGTCTTTTCTACTGCGGCTGACAGCCAGACATCAGTTGAAATACATGTTCTGCAAGGCGAAAGGCCGATAGCGCAAGACAACAAAACTTTAGGAAGGTTTATTTTAGACGGCATACCGCCGGCTCCAAGAGGAATTCCGCAGATTGAAGTGACTTTTGACATTGATGCTAATGGAATTTTAAATGTGTCAGCAAAAGACAAGGCAACAGGTAAATCCCAGTCAATAAGGATTGAAAGCTCCGCTGGAATTTCAAAAGAAGAAATTGAAAGAATGAAAAAAGAAGCGGAATTGCACGCAGAAGAAGATAAAAAGAAACAAGCTGATATTGAAACAAAAAATATTGCAGACACTTTAATTTACACCTGCGAGAAAACAATAAAAGAGGCTGGAGATAAAATAAAACCGGAAGAGAAAAAAGAAATTGAAGAAAAAATAGAGGCATTGAAAAATGCGCAAAAAGGTGATAATATAGAAGAAATTAAAACCAAAACGCAGGAATTATCACAATTAATCCAAAAAATCGGCGCCGAACTTTACAAACAGCAGGGACAGCAAAAACCAGAAGACAAACAAAATGGCGATAATGCCGAAGAGGGAAAGTATAAGGAAAAATAAAAAATAAATTATGAACTATTATGAAGTTCTTGGGATTGCAAAAACTGCTTCCCAAGATGAAATAAAAAAAGCTTTCCATAAACTGGCGCATAAATATCATCCCGATAAAGGCGGAGATGAAAAAAAATTTAAGGAAATAAATGAAGCTTATCAGGTGCTTTCAGATAAGCAAAAACGAGCGCAGTATGACCAATTTGGACGTGTATTCGACGGCAATGGTGGATTTTCCGCCCAAGGTGGACCAGCCGAAGGCTGGGATTTTAACTGGATGTGGGGCAACAGGCCCCAGCAAGATGCTGAATTTGATTTCGGGGATTTAAGCGATGTATTTGAAGATTTTTTTGGAGGCGGAGGAGGCCGCAGAACTGCCAAAAAAGACCGCAGAAAAGGCAAAGATATACAAATTGACATTGAAATAACTTTAGAAAGCGTTTTAAAAGAAAATATTGAAAAGATTAATTTGATAAAACAAGTTATTTGCCACAGGTGTCAGGGTTTGGGTTCCGAGCCCGGGACAAAAGTGAAAGAATGCTTTTCTTGCAGAGGCACGGGCCAGGTACAGCAGGTTAAAAAAACTTTTTTTGGTTCTTATACAACAATCGCAACATGCCCCGAATGCAGCGGAGAAGGAACTGTTCCTGAAAAACCGTGCAATGTCTGCAAAGGAGAAGGCAGGATAAAAGCTTCTGAACCAATTGAAATTCATATACCGGCCGGCGTTGACACAAATCAGGTGATTAAACTTGATGGGAAGGGCGAAGCTGGCAAGAAAGGCGCGAAACCAGGAAATCTTTATGCAAGAATATTAGTAAAAAAACACCCTGTGTTTGAAAGAAAGGGGGACGACCTTATTACATTGCTGCAAATAAATTTTTCGCAGGCAGTTTTGGGAGACGAAATTGAAATAAAAACCCTTGAGGGAACAAGCATTTTATTAGAGGTTATGGCAGGAACAGAATCGGGAAAAATTTTAAGAATTTCGGGAAAGGGCATTCCGCATTTTTCAGGATACGGAAAGGGAAATTTATATGTTGAATTGAAGGTCAAAACGCCCAAAAAATTAACGAAAAAACAAAAAGAATTAATGGAAAAATTAAAAGAAGAAGGGTTATAATATGCCCTTGTAGCTCAATGGTAGAGCAGTAGCCTTTTAAGCTATTGGTTCCGCGTTCGAGTCGCGGCAGGGGCACCTTAGGAATTAAACTAGAATTACAAAAAGGTCGATTATGTTAAAAATCTTAACTTTAAATATTATGAAAAAAATATTTTTATTAATCGCGCTTTTAGCTGTCTTGGCAATCGGAGGAATTGTTATGGCCCAAGGAGTAAATGTTCCTGACAAAGCCATTGATAATTCGCCTGCATTAGAAAGGGTGATTTTTATTCACTACAAAAAAGATTTTACAAAACCAGATAATCCGGGCAAAACGAGTGGCGGTACTTCTTGTTTCGGTTTCCTATCTAAAGGAGCAAAATTAAAAGCTGTTGAAGATTTGGTTATTCATCCTGATTTAAACCTCCCAGCAGTTCTTAACAGCGTTCAAGAATGGGATGCTAATACTTCAACAACCCTTTTTGGAAACTACACCGTAGACGCAACCGCTAACTGGGACAGCGCGACCCCTGACGGCAGAAATGAATTTTCTTTTGGCAACTATTCTCAATCAGGAGTAATCGCTGTAACAGTTGCTTGGGGAAACTTTTCAGGCCCCATTAGTTCTCGTTCAATAAGCGAATTTGATATAATGTTTAACACGGATTATAGTTGGGGAGACGCCGAAACAAATCCCGCGCTAATGGACATCCAGAACATCGCCACCCACGAAATTGGCCATGGCGTTGGCTTGGCTGATATATATCAAACTGCTTGTTTCCAAGTAACGATGTATGGCTATTCAGATTACGGCGAAACAGACAAAAGAACTCTCCAAGCGCCCGATATTAAAGGATTGCAAGCGTTATACGGAAATTGATAAAAAAATACAAAACACAAAAACCGCCTACGGCGGTTTTTGTGTTAGAATAATAAATATGATTCAAAAAGGCGTAGCCACATTTACATTAGATTACGGGAAATGCCCCAAGTGGCTTTTTGACAGAATGGTTTTGCTTTCCAAAAGAATGATTTACGCGATTATTGCAGAAGAAGGGCCGGATGAATTTATAAAAAGAGTCTCAGATCCGGTTTGGTTTCAGTCGCTGGGAACTGTTTTAGCTTTTGACTGGAACGCTTCCGGTCTTACAACAATTTTAACGGCGGCGTTGAAAGAAGCTATCCGTGGAAGCGAGAGGGATTTAGGTATTTTTATCTGCGGCGGCAAGGGAAAAACTTCGCGCAAAACTCCCGATGAAATTATAAACTGGGCTGAAAAAATTGCCATGGCCGAAAACTCAGCAAATGCTTTAGTTTACAATTCAAAAATGGCGGCTAAAGTTGACGGCTCGTTGCTCCAGGACGGATTTGGAATTTACCACCATAGCTTTTTCTTTTCAAAAAACGGGGCATGGACCGTTGTCCAGCAAGGAATGAACATACAAAATCAGTCAGCCCGCAGATACCACTGGCACTCAAAAAATATTAAAGATTTAATACAAGAGCCGCATTCAGGAATTACATCAGACCTTAAAATAAAAAATGCCTTGAATATGACTGCCCAAAAATCTAAAGAGAATAGGGGATTGAGCACGCAATTAGTTTCACAAAGTTTTAATACTTTAATGAAAGATATTACGCTTTTAAGAAAATATTACACTCCATTATCGCAGACAATTCAATTAGCAAAAGGCCCTGCCTGCGCAGGCAGGAAACAACAACTAACTTTATTAAATTTAGAAAATAAAGAATTTTACTGGCATCCAGTTGTAACCGAAGATTTTTCAAAAAGCAAATACTTAGAAAAAATTTTGTGGCGGTTATGCGACAAAAAACCTGAAAATTATGAAAAGCTTTTAGCAACAGAAGGAGTAGGGCCAAAAACAATAAGAGCCTTGGCCTTAGTTTCAGAAGTAATTTACGGAGCTAAGCCCTCTTACGAAGATCCTGCGCGATATTCTTTTGCCCACGGAGGAAAAGATGCAACTCCGTATCCCGTGGACAAATATACTTATGACCAAACTATTGACAGGTTGCGAAAATTCATCAAATATTGACACATCAATTTTTATATGCTATAATAGAATATTACTGGACAATTCAGTAATCCTCGCGCAAAGGATTTTTGCGCAGCACATTTTTGAAGGAGGCAAATATGCCCTGGTACGAGAACGAGACTCCGCTGAAGTGGATTTCAGCGGCCTTGATTCTTTCAGCGCTCCTCACCGCCTTTATCTGAAAAGAAAGCGGCGAGCAGTGAGAGTAAAAAGAAAAATCAGGGATATGATGGAGTGCCTTGCTGTATTAGTGGGCATCGCAGAAGGAATTCTGTTTTTGCTCCTAATGAGCAAGCCTCCTCTGTTGCCGGTCAATTTCTGACCAATTCGCCGTAAAGCCATGACGCAGACCCCGCCATGGCTTTTTTCTTGAAAAATTAATAAAAATACTATAAACTTAAATAAATTAAGGGCCTGTGGCGCAATGGCGGCGCAGCCGCATGGCATGCGGAAGGTTAGGGGTTCAACTCCCCTCAGGTCCACCATTTCAGATTTTCCGAAGAAGTTGCGAGAAGCCAAAGGGCTTTCGCAAGAGAAATTGGCGAGATTGGCCGATGTCACCAATAATACAATTATTAAAATTGAAACTGGCGAAAGTCCAAATCCTACCGTTGATACATTAGAAAAAATAGCTAAAGCTCTCGGCGTTTCTGCCGCCGATTTATTTAAGGATTAAAAAAATATGGCAACTACACATAAATTGATACTTGGAAATTGTATGAGCATGGAAGAAATTCCTAACGGAAGCGTCCATTTAATGGTAACTTCGCCACCCTATTTTAATGCCCCATTTGATTATAAAGGATTATTCAAAACTTATGGGCAATATCTTGGCGTATTAAGAAATTTTGCACAAGAAACATTTAGAGTTTTGCAGGACGGAAGAATCGCTGTTTTGAATATTGATGATATGCTGATAGACGGCGAAAAATTTCCTATCGTTGCTGACGCAACAAAAATTTTTCAAGAAGCCGGTTTTAGATATAGAGATAGAATCGTTTGGAAAAAACCAGATGGCTATTTAAGAATTAGCCGCCGTAGTGGGGTAATGCTTCAAAATCCTTATCCGATGTATTTTTATCCTGATAACCTACTTGAAAATATTATTATTTTTCAAAAGGGAAAATTTGACTATCGTTCAATTTCTAAAGAAGTTCGCGAAGCTTCAAAAGTTGATAAAAAAGAATTTTTAAGCAAAAAATGGTATATGACACTTTGGGAAATGAATAATGTAATGCCCGGCTCGCCATTGGAAAAGGGCATCGCGGCTTTTCCTGAAGAATTACCATATCGTGCAATTAAACTTTTTTCTTACAAAGGTGAAACCATATTGGACCCATTTGCTGGTAGCGGCACAACAATGAAAAAGGCGCGCGAACTGGAAAGAAATAGTATTGGTATTGAAATAAAAAAGTCGCTCGTTCCAGTTATCAAAAAAAAGTTAGGTTTTGACGGCAGTCAAAATACTTTTTTTACAGATCAAAACGACAAATTAGAAATTATCAATCGTAAAGCAGGAAAATATGGACATATTAGCTAAAATCAAAGGTATAAAGTATAATCCGCTTCTTTGTCGGAATTTAGAGGTTTTTGCTTACAAAGATTTAGAAAGAGCGTTGGCTTCTTGTGCTTCTTTTATTCTTAATATCACCAAAGAAAATAAAGTCGCTATAAGTTGGTGGGTTTCGGCAAAGCGTACTCGCTCCTATCCTTACACAAGAGTTTATGACACCTTGGGTTTTTCTGGCAAAAAAATAACAATAATTCCAGTTATAAAAGATGAGGGGAAAGAGGGCGACAGAGATTTTTTGCAATGGGATACGATTTCATTAATGAGTTTATTGGGGATTTATGTAATTATTACTTATTACAACGATGCCAAAAGAAGCAAAAGATATAGACACAAAATTACAAACCAGCGATTTGATACCGAGTACATTCAAGGACAAATTAAAAATATTCTTTCCTATCAATCAGACGCCTTACATTGGAATCTTGCTCATGTTGATAAAGTTGGCCAAATTGGGCAAAAAGCGTTGGAATCTTACGCTAAAATCTCTAAAAAATTAAAGGTAGAAATGCACTCGCGACAAACTGCAGAAAAAAGGATTATCGAACTTTTGAAGGGCAAAGATGAGTTTATGAAGCTGTCGCGAATGTTAGCAGAAAAAGCCCAAAGACGAGAACGATTGACTATTCAACCAAAAGAAAATTTATCGGGAACAAAAGCAATAATCACAATACAAAATTATTTGGGCGGTTATTATTATTTCACTTCGGACGAAGCCGAAGTTAAAGGAAAGAATATTTTTCTGATTGAGGGCAAGCACAGCAAAAATAATTCTTTGCCGTCTTTGGAAGATATAAAAGACGGATTATTAAAAATGATTTTATTTACAAATTTAGAAGATGTAAAAATTGATAACAAAAAATATAATTCTGTTGCGGTACTGAAATTGTCAGTTGAAAATCATTTTTCAGAGAAAAATCTTTCCGCTTCACAGAAGAAAGTTTTGTCGCTTTTACTAAGAGAGGCAAAAGCAAATCATTTTGAATTACGGATTTTATGAAGCTAAATAAATTTAGAATTTTAAACTACAAAGCAATCGCCGACTCTGGCGAGTGTAATTTACTGACTGATAAGATCACCATTCTTGCGGGACAAAACGAATCCGGCAAGACGAGCATATTGGAAGCGTTGCGCGATTTTGATGTAGACCAAGAAATTTCACCAGAAGCAAAACCGGACGGGAAAGATAATGCCAACCCTGAAATTATTTGCGAGTTTTCTATTGAAAAATCTGATATTGAAGAAATAGAAAATGACACAGAGGATAAAGTTGAAATCCCGAAAGAAGTCAAAGACGCAATCGTGAAAAACAAAACAGTTGTCATTAAAAAATCTTTCCCGTCCAATAAGTATTCTCTGGACGAAAACATTATTGGCATTTGGGAGCAATCCTTATCAAATCAACCAGAGCCAAAGGTTGAGGGCGAGGAAACAGCGGAACAACCAAAACCGGAAAGTAAAAATATAGCGGAGCTTCAAGAAAAATTAGCCGACCGTTTAATGCGTATAGTTCCTTACTTTGTATATTTTGAGGGTTTTAACGATCGGCTTCCGAAGAAAAAATATTTAGAACAAATCGCCAA
>Ga0209210_1003429_pt1 | contig 10766 bp, 9 predicted proteins | sample RifGroA1_FD_183991 | JGI IMG/M metagenome (GOLD analysis project Ga0209210, IMG submission 183991) | Contaminated groundwater microbial communities from Rifle, Colorado, USA - Rifle Groundwater A1 (SPAdes) (version 2) | ecosystem: Environmental > Aquatic > Deep subsurface > Groundwater >...
CATAGCCGCGACCCTTTTCCTCTCGCTCTCGCTCTCTCTGCCGCTGCAAGCCTTGGCCGTAGATACTCTGCCGCCTATTCCTGTTTCAGACAGCGCCTTGCGAGATAAAGAAGCGGGCATTACCATATTCGGCTTTACCGTGCCGGGCTTTAGCTGGGACACTTTAGCCATAGTTATAACCAAAACGATTATCGAGCGCATGGTCGACTTGACCGTCCAATGGATAAACAGCGGCTTTGAGGGTAATCCGGCCTATGTCGCCGACCCGCGACAATATTTCAGCGACCTTGGTGACGGCATCGCCGGAGACTTTATATCGGCTTCCTCAAGCCCTATCAATTTCCTTTGCTCTCCCTTCCAGGTCAAGGTGAAGCTGGCTCTGCTTAAAAGTTATAATGAAGCTCCCGCGTTCCAATGCACCTTGACGGACACGGTGGCAAATATTGAAGGCTTTTATGATGACTTCAGCCAGGGCGGATGGGATGGATGGTTTGCCATGACCCAGAATAATGCCAATAATCCGTACGGAGCTTTCCTTGAGGCCAAAGTGGAGCTCGACTCGCGCATTGCCAAGAAGCTCGGCCTCGAGAATAAAAAGCTCGATTGGGGCCGAGGCTTCTTGAGCTACCAAGACTGCACGGCTCACGAGTTGGCGGGGATGAATCCGGATGGCAGCCCGATAAATGGCGCCTGCATCGAGCGCGGCGGACCAATAAAAACTCCGGGGAGTGTTATAGAGAGCCAGCTTGAAGGTGTTTTGGGAACGGGAGTAAGGAAGCTCGAACTTGTGGACGAATTCGATGAGCTGGTGGGAGCGCTTTTGGGCCAATTGCTTGAGAAGTCGATCTTTAGCATCAAAGGATTGTTCTCCGCGCCGAAAGTGAGCGAGAATCTGCGACCGGGAAAGAGTATCAGGATGATTGATATCGATGATGACGGTATTTTCGACGGCTCTGATACAAATGGCGATGGCAATATCGACATTTGCTACTTCGGCGGACAAGGCTCTGATGACGCGCCTCCATGCATAGGCTCAAGGAGCATAGACCCGGGACAACACGGATATCCTACGCCGGGAGGAGGGCAATGCCTGGTGCCGGTAGGGCTTTATGTTTATGACAGAGAGCTTAGGGCGGCAATGGATGCGGTAATGGCAAGCAACCCGGAACTCGCGCCGGACGGAAGAACTCCAGAAAAGGGTAGGGCTTTCTTAGGGACGGTAGTAACTCAGTTGCAATCCTCCGGTCTCAACGCGACAATCGATGTCTTGAATGGAAACGGAAATTTCGCAGTTTCCGGAGATTTGATTGCCATTTGGAGAGACAGGGACAACTTGATGCAGCGCTTCGATGCCATACAATCCAATGGAACTTTGTGGACTGAGTATACGGGAGCAATACCTCTTAATTGCACCAATTCTGGTGGGGGCACAAATTGTCGATGCAGTGGAAGTGGTACAACCCCAACACCCACCCCTACTCCAACTCCGGCTCCAACTACTAAAACCATAAGCGCCACAGTTATCGGCAATGGCGTGGTCAGCAACAATCAAAGTTCCGTAACTTGCGGCCCGAACGCGACCTGTTCCGCTGACGTCCCAACCGGTCTTTCAATTATACTGACCGCCACTCCAAAGTCTGGAGAAACATTCACAGGCTGGGGTGGCGACTGTGCAATCTTCGGCTCGAATCCGCAATGCTCCGGCACCATATCGGCCAATCGCAGCTTCATAGTCAACTTCAGCAACCTAACCTCTCCTACGGGACCCCGTTTAACCCTACAAGTAACCGGGCCCGGAAGGGTAACCGACGGAGTAGACGTCTGTAGCGGAGACTCGACCTGCAATAAAAACTACGCGACAGGTACCACCGTCACACTCACGATAACCCCATCCGCGGGGAAGGTATTTGACGGATGGGGAGGAGATTGCGCCATTATGGGAACCGCCCCCTCTTGTTCTGGTGACATGTCGGCGAATCGTAATGTCACGGCTACCTTCAGATAAACGCAAATGAGGAAAAAAACTCCACATCTCTCCGGTTTCATTCTCACCCTGGTCTTTGTTTTGAGTGGATTGTTTCTCCCGCAAATTTCTCATGCACAAACACCTCCGCTCTGCACTGATGTGCCGGGTTACGCACCCCTAATTCTAGCCACAGGCGATATCACTTGCGTTCCTACAGGCACATCGGGAGCTGTGGAAGCTGGTGGGGCTACACCAGAGTCGGGGACATCTTGGTGGACTGTTCTTAGTCCTCTAACTTGGCTGGTAAGCGCTTTTGGAGCGGTGTCTATCGTCATATTAAAATTGGCCCAACTTATTACCGGACTCTCCGGTCTGGTGCTGAACTTTGTCGTCCAATACAGCGTCGTCGAGATGAAAGCCCGTTTCGACGAGGCTTCCATTAACGACGCTTGGAAAGTTATCCGCGATGTGGGCAATATGGGCTTCATCTTCGTCTTGCTCTACGCCGCCATCATGACTATCATCGGTCAAGGAGAGGATAACCAGAAATTGATTGTCAGAATCGTAATAGTAGCCATACTTATAAACTTCAGCCTCTTCTTCACCAAGTTTGTCATAGACGTTTCCAATATCCTGGCCATGATGTTTTACGACGCCATAGCGCCCGGCTCCCTTAGCGCCAGCGCAACCACCGGATTGTCTAACAGCTTGATGGCTCCATTAAAGCTTCAGTCTATTTTGAATGTTGGTAATATCGGCCTCCAAGGAGAACGTCTGCTTATCATAGGAGTGATGGGAACAATTGTTTCGCTCATCGTGGCATTTGTCTTATTCGCCATATCTATACTTTTCCTCATCCGCTTCGTGGTACTCATCTTTGTGGTTATACTCTCACCCATCGCCTTTATCTCTTTCGTTCTGCCAAACATGGATAAATACAGAGAGCAATGGAAGGATGCCTTGCTCGGACAGGCATTCTTCGCGCCCATATACTTCATGCTCACGTGGGTAGTGATAAAGGTTTCTCGCGGCTTACTTACCAGTGACGGTACTATGGCCGAGGCGCTTCAAGGCGCAGTCAGTTCAACCGGACAAGTTGGGCCTCCGAGCTCTTCGTCTATAGGAGTCTTGGTGAACTTCATAATCATGATTGCCCTCCTTATTTTCTCTCTTGTCGCAGCCAAAGAATGGGCCGGCAAAGCGGGCGGACAAGTCAGCAAACTCACCAGCTGGGCTACGGGAGCGGCTGGCGGAGCTACACTCGGAATGGCGGGGAGGTTTAGCAGAAACACTCTTGGAAGAGCTGGCACCGCTTTGGGTGATAGTGAGAAATTCAAAGCGATGGCTGCCAAGGGCGGTACCGCAGGTATGGCCGGACGTTTGGCTCTAGCCACAGGAAGGAAGGCGGGTGGCTCAAGCTTTGATATGCGCGGCACCGGTTTGGGAGACACATTAGGCGCTGGCAAACCTGGCGGCAAAGGAGGCTTTACGGATTATCGAAAGAAAAAAGCTGAGGAAGAAGCGAAGTTTGCTGCTTCGCTAGGCCCAAGCGATAAAACACTGGCGAAAGCAGAACAAGCCGTAAAAGATGCTAAAACTGATGGTGAAAGAAAATTGGCTCAAGAGGCTTTGGATAGACTCAAAGGGTTGAGCGCCAAAGATTCTGCTCAAAGAAGGAAGGATATTGATAAAGAAAAAGAAGAAGCTATAAAAGATAATGTTGATGTTGTTGCCGAGGAAGGAATCTTGGAAGAAATAAAAGAGACAGAGGATAACCTTATTAAAGCCAAGGAAGAAGACAATATTCGGGAATATCAGAGATTGGCCCAACATTTGTCTGCTCTCAATGACTCAAGAAAGAGGATAGCTGTAACAGCAAAGAGTTCCCGCGACCGAATAGAAAAAGAATATGAAGCGCGTAAAGCAGAAATTAAAGAGACCAAAGGGGTGGGTGATATTCGCAAGCAGCAATTTGCCAGTGAAGTAGAGAAGTCGCCATGGGCCAAATTCCGGGGTTACAACTATGCTGCTGCCGCCCAAATAAGAAAGGGCAAGAGTAAAGAAAAAAAATTAGCAGAAGCATACAAAGAAATAGCTAAGGACGAGGAGCCAGAAGCTGGGGAACCAGAAACACCTCCAGCAACTGGAACAACACCTTCTCCAACCACACCATGAACGAAGAAGAAAAAATAATTCAAGAACAATTACAAAAGCTTCCGGAAAATTTGCGGAAAGCTATTGAAGCCGTGCCGTGGAAATCTTCGGTCAAGGAGATTGCCATAACCAATAAATTATCTTTCGAACAAGTGGCGACAGTCGAAAGAGAGACAATGTTTATACTCTACGGCTTCGAGAATCCGGATGATTATGTGGGGAACCTGATGAGAGAAGTGCAGATTGACGAAAACACGGCCGTGACAATCGCCACCGAAGTAAACGAGAAAATTTTCAAGGCTATCGCGCTCAAGATTGACGAGTCAACCAAGCCGCAACCGCCAGCGGCCCAGCCTGTTGCCCCAGAAACTCCTCCCGCCAACCTCCCTATGGTCGAGCCAGCCTTCGCACAAGGCTCCGTCATGGTAAAAAAGGGGGAAGTGGCGCACAATGTCGCACCAGCGACATCAGAAGTAGGAAGTAAGAATCAAGAAGTAAGAATGGGAGAAACAGAAAAGCCGAAGATGCCGACTCCTACCGTCCATTACCCGGGCGGCCAAGACCCGTATCGGGAGCCGTTGGTCTAGCAATTCATTGAATAATGAATAACGAATTAGGAATAAAGATAAGAAAAATTGAAAAATTTCAAGACTTAAGTGCTTGGCAAGAAGGCCACAAGCTTGTCATAGAGATATACAAAGTTTCTAAATTATTCCCAAAAGAAGAGATTTTTGGGCTAACTAGCCAAATTCGTCGTGCGGTAGTTTCTATAACATCTAATATAGCGGAAGGATTTGGGAGACAATCTTATAAAGACAAGGCTAACTTTTATCAAATGGCTTTTGGCTCTATAATTGAGGTGAGGAATCAGTTGCTTATCTCACGAGATGTTGGTTATATAAGCAATTCAAGTTTTCAGGTTCTTGATAACCAAGCTACTATAGTTGAGAAGATTTGTAGAGGACTAATCAAAAAATCTCGTGAATTCTACTCATAATTCATTATTCTTCATTCTTTATTCATCCCCATGAGATTCCAAGTACCCCAATTTATCGAGGTTGAGGATAAAATTTTCGGTCCTTTGACCTTCAAACAATTCGTCTACGTGGCGGGCGGTATCGGCTTTTGCGTCGTTTTATTCATCTTCCTGCCCAAATTTTTGGCCATCCTTATCTCTCTGCCCATCGCCCTCCTTGCCGGAGCATTGGCCTTCTATAAGGTGAACGACAAGCCCTTCATCCGCGTCGTTGAGGCCTTTTTCAACTATTCCTTGACCAATAAGCTCTATATTTGGAAGAAAGAGGAGAAGAAAGTAGATAGTAAACAGCAGATAGTAGATAGAGAGAAGCCGGTAGAGCAGGTTTATGTGCCAAAACTTTCCGAAAGTAAGCTTCGAGACCTTACCTGGAGCTTGGACATCAAGGAAAATCAGAATCCCGTAACACAAAACAAGGAGGATGGGTTATAATTAAAGAATGGCGGCGGCAACAAATGCTACTCAAGAATTCGTGCCTATTAAGGAAGTGCGCGACGGCATCGTCATCCTCAAGGACGGCGGTATGCGCGCGATTTTACTGTGTTCTTCGTTGAATTTTGCGCTCAAATCAGAGGATGAGCGGAATGCCATACTGCTCCAATTCCAGGATTTCCTCAATTCTCTCGACTTCTCCATTGAAATTCTGGTCCAGTCCAGAAAACTCGACATCAGGCCGTATTTGGCTCTCCTTGAGGACCGGGAAACTAAGCAAGAAAACAATCTTTTGAAGATTCAGGTGCGGGAGTATATCGAATTCATCAAGAACTTCACCGAGAGTACCAACATCATGACCAAGCACTTCTTCATCGTGGTGCCTTACAGCCCGGCTGTGTTTAACGCCGGTTCGGTGGGGAAGTTTGCCTCCCGCCTGGGCCTGGGACCGAAAACCAAGGCGGTGACGGAGAATATGACCTTTGAAGAGAACAGGAGTCAGCTCGAAGAGAGGCTCTCCGTAGTCGAACAGGGATTGGTTAGGACCGGTATCCGAGTGGCGCGCCTGGGCACCGAGGAGACGATAGAGCTCTTCTATAAAGCCTTTAATCCCGGCGAGACAGAAAAACCTTTGAAAATCAAATGAGTATATTCGACAAAATTTTAGGCAGGAAGGCGGCACCGGCCCAAGAGATAAAGTCTATTTTGCCGCAAGAAATATTCGAAGCCGGTGTTTTGGAGCTCAAAGATATCATCGCCCCATCGGCTCTCAAGGTCAGCCCCAAAGAAATAAATCTGGGAGAAAAAATCTTAAGAAGTTTCTTCGTTATTTCGTATCCGCGCTTCCTCTCCGAAGGATGGTTCTCCCCGATTATCAATATGGACAAGGTTTTCGACGTTTCTATCTTCGTCCACCCGATAGAGACCGGCAAAGTATTGCGTCAGTTCCAGCGCAAGGTGGCTGAGGTGCAATCGCAGATTCACACCCGGGAGGAAAAGGGGCTGGTCCGCGACCCCATGCTCGATGTGGCCTACCAAGACCTCGAGAACCTGCGCGACCAGCTCCAGCAAGCGCAGGAAAAATTATTTGACGTCGGTCTCTATATCACCATTTATGGCGACAGTGACTCGGAGCTGGACAAAGTTGAGTCCGAGATTAAGTCCATTCTTGAAGCCAAGCTGATTTACGTCAAACCCGCCCTTTTCCAGCAAGAACAGGGTTATAAAAGCACTTTGCCTTTAGGCAACGACTTGCTGGGAGTGCATTCCAAGCTTAATTCTTCACCCTTATCATCACTTTTCCCGTTCACTTCCTTCGACCTTACTTCCGACAAGGGTATTCTTTACGGCATCAACCGGCACAATTCTTCGCTCGTGCTTTTCGACCGCTTTTCGCTCGAAAACTACAACTCCATCATGTTTGCCAAATCCGGCGCCGGCAAATCCTACGCTACTAAGCTCGAAATCTTGCGTACCCTCATGTTTGATACGGAAGTAATAGTCATTGACCCGGAGCGGGAATACGAATACATGGCCGAGGTGACCGGCGGGCGATATTTCAAAATCTCTTTGAACTCCGAACATCACATCAATCCCTTCGACCTGCCCGTGCCCGGGCCGGGGGAAAGTGCCGCCAATGTCCTGCGCTCTAACATCATTAATCTGGTTGGTCTTTTCCGCCTGATGATGGGCGGGCTGACCGCCGAGGAGGATGCCATTATCGACCGCGCCATTACCGAAACTTACGCCCTCAAAGACATCACTGTCGAGTCAGACTTCCGCACTATCGAGCCGCCTCTGATGTCGGACTTCGAGCTGGTGCTCTCCGGCATGGAAGGAGGCGAATCGCTCGCCCAGCGCCTTTCCAAATACACTAAAGGCGCCTGGGCCGGCTTCATCAACCGTCCCTCCAACGTCGATATCAACCGGAAATTCGTGGTCTTTTCCTTGCGCGACATGGAAGACGAGCTCAAACCCATCGCCATGTACATCGTCACCCACTACATCTGGAACGCCATCAGGAAGGAATTGAAGAAAAGGCTTTTGGTCATTGACGAAGCCTGGTGGATGATGAAATCCGAAGACACAGCTTCATTTCTCATGGGCCTGGTCAAGCGCGGGCGAAAGTATTTCCTGGGTGTCGCCACTATCACCCAGGACGTCGGCGACTTTTTGAAATCTCCCTACGGCGTGCCAATCATCACCAACTCTTCTATCCAGATTCTACTGAAGCAGTCGCCCACTACCATCGATGAGCTGCAAAGGACTTTCAACCTCACGGACGAGGAGAAATATCTTTTGCTCGAATCGGACCGCGGGGAAGGCATCTTCTTCGCCGGTTTGAAGCACGTGGCTATCAAAAACATTGCTTCATACACCGAAGACCAGATTATCACCTCCGACCCTTCCCAAGTACTCGCTATCAAGAAAGCCAGACAGGATGCGGAGGAGGATAGGGAAACAGCCCAACAAGCCAAGCAGGCGGAATTAAAAGAAGCGGTAAATCCTAACCAATAATGGCAGGGGAGAAAAAAGGTCTGAATAATACCACTATCGTTTTGATGGTATGCACGGCGCTCTTATTCGATGTTCTTCAATGGCTCTTGGCTTTCATCCTCATGGACTGGCTGGCGGGCTTCTTCGCTCTTCTCACTTTTTATGTCTGGTTTAAGATGCGCGGTATGAGCTTTATGAAGCCGAAGAGGCTTCTTACCTTCGGCGGGGCCTCGCTTATAGAAATAATTCCTTGGCTTTCGGCCTTGCCGGCCTGGACCGCTGCCATCGTTGTCCTAGCTCTCGATTCGAAAATAAAGAAACTTGTCCCTGGGGCAAATACGGGAAAATCAGAGATGGTTGGAGCGGCGCTAGCTGGGCGCACCAATAAGGCACAGGGTCCACCTCGCTTACCAGCTCCGCAATTCGCATCAGAGCGACAAGAAAAACCTGGCAGAATACCCTTACAGACTCGCGCTTATGAAATAAAGCCCCCCCTTCTGGACAATGAGGTCCTGCCTAATACCACTGCTAAAGAACCGTTGAAATTTAAAGAATCTGAAAAGGTTGAGCAACCCGAAATACGGAAAATAGAAGCTAACCAAGAGACAGTAGAAAATAAAAACGAACGATATAGGGAGAAAATAACGAATCCAGAAGCCACAAAAATAATTGATCAAAATTCTGAGCAGTTTAGGAGTAAGCTAAAAGTATTTGAGGGAAAAGTTTCAACAATAGAACAAGGGGGTTCAATAACTGCTGAAGAAGCAAAAGAAATTATTAGAGAAAGAGATGAAATTGCAGGTACTTTAATGTATGGACAAGAAAGAGGCAGGTCGTTTAAACATATCAGAGATTTAGGCGAAGTTCAAAAGGAACTTGAGCAAACACATCCCTATTGGAATCAGCTGACTGATGAAGATAGAAAGGAAGTTTTGAAAAATGAGCGGGACAAAGATGTAGGAGAGCAAGAGGCAAGTTTATTTGCAATAGGGGTGAAGCAGGAGGATGTTGATCAATTTTTGAGAACTCAAGAGAAGCTGACTGCACGACTTGAAAAAACTGGTTTAAAAACAGAGCCTGATATAACTCAGCGAGACTTTGAAACCGCAAGATATCGTGCCTATTATGAAGCTCGAAGAACATCTCAAGATGTTTTTACGCATGTGTCTGATCCCGAATCAATTAAAAAATAATCCAAAGTGGAGAATTAAAATCTAAGCTTCGTTTACATGAAGAGGGTGGAAGTAGCAGAACAAGTAGAATAGAGGAAAATTTGTATTTTACGAGTGGCGGTGGTGGTTATTTAAATTACGGTGGTAGAGATTTTGCTTTTTTTGCAACTACTGGTGGTGATATTCTATCTTCAGGGAGGTCCATTGATGTAGCTTCTCCGAGCTTGAAAGAACGCGGGGAGGCTGGTATCGGTCGACAATTGGGAGAATATGAAAGAGCAGATGGAAGCTCAATGCGTTTGGAGGATCTCTATTTGGTTGTTAGCGAAAATCAAATTTTTGAATTTCAGGACCTATTTACACAACAAGGTTTTTCTCAAGACTGGATAGATGAACATGTAGTTTTAATTCCCAGTTACATCGCTGAAGAAGCACGAGAATCGGCTATAAAAAATAATGAAATGGGGTGGAAAGCTGGTGACAAGCATGTTAAAGAAGAATATATGGATACGTATTTAAAAAGTTACCTTTTAGAGCGAAGTAAAAACAAGGATAAAATATTTGGGACAGTAGCCTCACGACGCTCACGAGACTATGAAAGAACAAATATTCATAAATGGCAACAATTAAACTGATATGAATAAAGAGGGGTTAATACTTATTATTAACACTGTACAGAGGCAAGACCTATGTGAGAATGGTAAACTTGATAGTATGGCAATCCGAAAGACTTCTTTTGTTCCCGGCGAATATTTTCATATCTATAACAGGGAAAACGATAAGCGCCAAATATTTCATGACGCTAGCGACTATTATCATTTTCTTAAATTACTTTATCTTTCCAATTCACACAAAAACTTTGTAATAAGGGATATCGAGGGTGACATTTATTCTATAGATAGAGGTAATCCAATAATTAACATTGGAGCTTACTGCGCAATGCCAAATCACTTTCATTTACTTATTACACCGATTGAAGAAGGGGGTCTTAGTAAGTTCATGCAAAAATTCAGCACCGGATTATCGATGTATTACAATGCTAAATATTCTAGAACGGGATCTCTTTTTGAGGGTAAGTTTAAAGCTGAGCATGCTTCAAATGATACTTATCTTAAATATTTATTCTCCTATATACATCTTAATCCCATAAAACTTATACAAAAAGATTGGAAAGAAAACGGAATTAAGGATTTAAATAAATGTGTGGAATATTTAAGGAAGTACTATTTTTCTAGCTACTCAGATTACTTAAATCAGCTAAGACCAGAAAGGATAATTATCAACCGTACTGCATTTCCTGACTATCTTCCGAATGAAAAGGTGTTCGAGAAGGAAATTCTTGATTGGCTTGTAAACACAGAGGCAAGACCTATGTGAGAATGGAATATTTTTCGTGTTATAATTTTTCTAATGAAAAAGCTTCTCTTTCTATCTACTATCTACTGTTTACTGTCTACTCCCGTTTTCGCCCAATCAGTCGACCTGCTCTGGCAAGGTAATGGTTACGTGC
>Ga0209210_1003430_pt1 | contig 10766 bp, 12 predicted proteins | sample RifGroA1_FD_183991 | JGI IMG/M metagenome (GOLD analysis project Ga0209210, IMG submission 183991) | Contaminated groundwater microbial communities from Rifle, Colorado, USA - Rifle Groundwater A1 (SPAdes) (version 2) | ecosystem: Environmental > Aquatic > Deep subsurface > Groundwater >...
GGCCAATTTTTTCAATTACTTTTGGATTGTGAGTAGTCAGAATAATCGTCGTGCCGAGATCATTAATCTTTTTAAAAATCTCAATTATCTCCAACGCATTTTCCGGATCGAGGTTGCCAGTCGGTTCATCAGCAATCAGGAGATCGGGTTGATTGATAATCGCTCGAGCGATGGCCACCCGCTGTCTCTCGCCTCCCGATAATTCATGCGGGAAATGCCACAGACGATCACCCAGGCCAACGATCTCTAGAACTCTCGGCACATCGTTTTTAATCTCACCTTCATCGCGACCAGCCACTTCCATAGCAAAAGCGATATTTTCATAGGCGGTCTTGTTGGGTAAAAGACGAAAATCTTGAAAAACACTACCGATCCGCTGACGCAATTTAGGAATATTATATTTATTTAAGGAGTGGATATCAGTCGATTCAAAAAAGACCTTACCGGAAGTCGGCCGATCTTCGGCTAAAATCATCTTCAGCAAGGTCGTTTTACCAGCACCAGAATGCCCCACAATGGCCACCAGCTCCCCTGGCGCGATCACCAAAGAAATATCGTTTAAAGCGATAGTTTTGGGATTATAGGCTTTGGAAACTTTGTCGAAATAAATCATAATGTGCGATGCTAATCTACCTGCCTGCGGTAGGCAGGCGAATACATGCGAATACTACGAATAATCAATATACCTACTATTATAAACCCTTTTCTGCATTAAGGAAATCTTCCAAACCACCAGACAACACCCCCTCTACATCGCTAGTCTCCACTTCGGTTCGATGATCTTTGACCATTTTATAAGGGTGCAAAACATAGGAACGAATCTGGCTACCCCATTCGATTTCGGTCGTCTTACTGATATACATTCCCTTTTCTTTTTTAAGGCGATCTTCTTCTAGTTTTTTATAAAGTTTACCGGATAAGATGGCTAGGGCTTTTTCGCGATTTTGGATTTGCGATCGTTCGGAATCAACATGAACGGCCAGGTTGGTCGGTAGATGAACAATCCGCACCGCTGTCTCACGCTTGTTGACGTTCTGACCACCAGGACCGCTCGAACGAGCAAACTCGATTTTTAGATCATCTTCCGGAATCTTAATTTCGAGAGTTTTATTAAATTTAGGAATGACTTCCACCAAAGCAAAAGAAGTGTGGCGCAAACTTTTAGCATTAAAAGGTGAGATGCGAACTAGCCGATGGACACCTGACTCATTTTTTAGTTGCCCATAAGCACCATTAGCCTGAATTTCAAAAGTAATATTACGATATCCTCCCTGATCATTTTCATTTTTATGAATGAGGTAAAGTTGGTAAGTCTGATTCTCAGCCCAGCGACGATACATTTCAAATAGCATTCGCGCCCAATCTTCGGCATCGTCACCGCCAGCCCCAGCAAAGATAGTGATCACCGCTTCGCTCTTGTCATATTTTCCTACCCCCGCCAACTGATCCTTGAGCTCATTTAATTCACGTATTTTTTCCTGGGCTAAATCTTTATTGGACCAAAAATCCGGTTGGGCCATCTCAGCTTCCAAACCAGCAATCTTTTTCTGAATTTCATCTTTCTCCATGAGCCAAAGGTGGGAATCGGACCCACGACCTTCTCGTTACGAGTGAGATGCTCTACCAACTGAGCTACTTTGGCTTAAAACCAGCTCTATTTACCCATTCACTTTTCTTTAAAAGTGACTTGGGCCAACTGAGCTACCCTGGCTTATACGATACAAACTGAGCCCCGACGCTTCGGTCGGGATCCCGACACAATTTGTACAAATCGGCGTCGGGGTTACTGTGGCACGGGATTAATATAACACAAAAAGATCATTTTTCAACGCAAAAAACGACCGCCTGGGTCGTTTTTTTTCTGAGCCGTTGATCGGGATTGAACCGATGACCTCGTCATTACCAATGACGTGCTCTACCAACTGAGCTACAACGGCTTAATTCAACTTTTTGCCTTTTACAGCAATCCAAATTTAACATAGTCGCCTGGTTTTTTCAACCAAAAACAAAGGGCCCTTAACTACCTCGCGGATGCGAGTCAGGGCCCTTCACACCCAAACAGGTGTGTAGCTGAAATCAAAGCGACTTCCAGCTAGCCTCTTCGGCAAATCTACCGAAGAGGGTCTGGTGGCGTTGTGGTCACGGTTGTTGTCGCGCCGGCCTGTTGTCAAACACTTCCCAAAGAATGCCACCAGAATCCTCTCCTAGTATATAACAAAAAGTTAAGAAGTGGCAAGGCAAAAACTATCCAATCAAATCATCCAAATGTTCTCGTGTCGCCTGTTCTACTTTTTCTTCCAAACTTAAATTGAGTTTCTCACGTAAAAAACGAATGATGGTCTCGTCATTGCTACCACTAATCAGGGCTTCCAACTCCACTCTCTCGTCAGTCGGCAGGGCTTCCAAAATATCCAAGGTCGCCCGACGCAAAATTTGCTCCTCCACACGAGACAAAATATGTTCTTGATCCTCGGCCGGCAAATCAGCAATACCAAGTTTTTCTTTTATTAATTCGGCCAGTGTTAATTTAGTCATAAAATTAAACGGCTAACTCTCGTAAAATACCGGCGAGACGAACAACCGTCTCCTCGTTAGAACCCTCAGATCTCTCAGCTAATTTCTTCTCAGCTACATCGAGTCTAGACCTATCAAAAGTTTCCCTTACTTTTGATCCCTCAAAAAGCTTGATTTCTTGTCCCATATTATTAAAAAGTTAACTATTGCCACTATTATAAACCCCTTAAAAAAATAAAGCGAGTTGCCAGTGGATATTTTTGTGTTTTAAACAATCTCCCTCAGTGGCTTAACCCATTTTAACGTAAATCGCCATACCGCAAGCGGTGTGGCGATTATTTGCGCGGTCGACCGGACTTGAACCGGCAACCTTCCGCGTGACAGGCGGATGCTCTAACCAGTTGAGCTACGACCGCAAACTATTGCATTCTACACAAAATCTATCGATTTTCAATCGATGGTGTCGAGGGTGGGAGTCGAACCCACGACCGCAGCTTTATGAGTGCTGTGCTCTACCAACTGAGCTACCCCGACAAAGACTGTCTTGATAGACAGAATCATAGCCCAAATTGAGGTTTTTTTCAAGCAAAAACCGCCTTTTTAGAGCGGTTTTTGCGACTTTGTTGCGAGGGTCCGATTCGAACGGACGACCTTCAGGTTATGAGCCTGACGAGCTACCGGGCTGCTCTACCTCGCGATTGCCTTAAAGTATACTACGTACGCTAAATAAAATCAAATTCATCAAAAACCTTTTTAAACAGGCCTATCACTCGCCTCGCCTCATGCTGGGAAATCTCAAAACCTGGCTCGTGAGCAATGCGGTTGCGGACCTTGTGGGCTTCCCAGGCATCATCTAAAGTCAGGAAGTCAGAGCGGTCGATCTTCTTCATTTTATCACCCAAATTTTCACCTTGGATCGGCAGATAATTAATCATTTCTTCCAACAGCTTATCAGCCTCAATCACCGCCACCTTCCATTCAGATGAAGTTTCGGTATTAACCAAATCCATAATCCTTTCCCAGCGGGGATTCTTTTTATGGACGATAGGCAGGCCCGCCTCAGCCGAGGAGCCATAAATACTGTCATTTTCTTCTTTTCGAATATTGAGCAGTTTGGTCAAGAAAAAGATGATACCGGTAATCATCAACATCGAAATCAGGGTAGAGACAATTTGAAACCAGAGAGGCAATTGGAATAAATTAACACCGTTGGTGCTAGTTAAAATATCACCAGAGCCACCAAAAATCAGCCGGTAGATTAAACCGAAAAAATATTCTAGATTGAGAAAGTTTGGTTGGGGAAGCGGAGACATAGAGTTATTTTATCACAGACGGTTAAAAATTTCCCACCAATATTTTAAACCAGTTAACAAAAACCACCGCTCGGAAGTTTGCCTCCAAGTGGTGGTTTAAAAAAAATTAACGTACCACTTCCCGACCAACCGCAAAAATCAAATCTTCCCGCCAGTGGGGACCGGTAATTTGCAAGCCAAAAGGTAACCCCTGTTCATTCTTACCAGTCGGCACCGATATTGCCGGCACACCGGCCAAGTTTACCGGCACAGTAAAGATATCTTCGAGATACATTTGGAGCGGATCATTGGTATTTTTACCAATCGGAAAAGCCACTGAAGGAGCGGTTGGTGTAATTATCGCATCTACTTTGGAAAAAGCTTTTTTATAATCCTCTGCAATCAAACGACGCAAACCATTGGCCTTGCCATAGTAAGCATCGTAGTAGCCAGAAGACAGGACATAGGTACCCAACATAATCCGTCGCTTCACCTCCTTACCCAAGCCGGCTCCGCGCGACAGAAAATAATCTTCCACCATATCTTTACCGTTCACGTGCAATCCATAACGAACACCATCAAAACGTGCCATGTTGGCCGAAACTTCTGCCGTCATCAGAATATAGTAGCAAGCGAGAGAATAATGCAGATTTGGCATTTCAATCGAAATAATCTCGTGGCCTTTTGATTTCAATAATTCTACCGTCTCATCAAAATTTTTCTTTACATCTTCGTTAACCCCTTCTCCCAGAAAATCGTAAGGGATTCCAATCTTAAATTTAGCCGGCAAGGCACCCGGGACCGGCTCGTCCATGCTAGTGGAGTCAAAAGAATCTTTTCCTCTTAGAGTGTTAAATAACAATTCCGCGTCGTCGATAGTTTTAGTAATCGGTCCAATCTGGTCCAACGATGACGCCATAGCCATCACCCCGTAACGCGAGGCAGCACCATAAGTCGGTTTGAGCCCCACCGCCCCACAGAAAGAAGAAGGCTGGCGGATAGAACCACCAGTATCAGATCCCAGAGCGCAGAGAGCTAAGTCTCCACCCACTACCGCCGCGGAACCACCAGACGAACCACCAGACACCCGAGTCGGATCATGGGGATTGCAGGTCGGGCCGTAAGCCGAGTTCTCAGTTGATCCACCCATCGCGAATTCGTCCATATTGGTCCGGCCGAGAAAAATCACACCCTCTTTTTTCAGTTTTTTAATTGTCGTGGCATCGTAAGTGGCATGGTAGTCGGCCAACATTTTTGAAGCCGCGGAACAGATCCGCCCCTCAATCAGAATGTTATCTTTAATCGCAATGGGGATACCAGCTAAAGGACCCTTGAGCTCACCACTCTTTATTTTCCGATCAACTTCATCAGCCTGCTCGAGCGCGTCAGTGAAAACTTCCAGATAAGCATTTAATTTTGTGTTATCCGTCTTGATTTTTTTGAGATAAACTTCAGTTAGTTCCCGTGCCGTAAATTCACCGGCCAAAATAGCTTGGTTGGCTTTTTTAATCGTTAAATTTTTGAGATCAATTTCTTTCATTTTTTCTAGTTGTATTTTTACTACTTACTACTTATTACTCATTATTTAAAATTTTCTTAACCACAAAAAAGTCTTTATCAGATTTTGGCGCTTCCGCTAAAATTCTCTGGGTATTTTGGACAGCCACAAAAGCTTCATCGTCAGCCCGCATCACATTGGTCAGGTAATAATCATCAGCCGATGGCACAATTTCGGAAATCGGAGCATCTTTAAGCTCAGAAATGTAACCTAGAATAGACTCCAAATCCTTCTGGAATTTTTGCTTTTCCTCAGAAGTCAGAGCAATCCGGGCCAAAGTAGCCAATTTATCGATATCTTGTTCGGTAATCATATGGGGAATCATAACATAAGCCACAAAACTCGACCAGATTAAGACCTAATTTACTTTGCCTAGGAGACTCCCATGCAAAAGATTAATGCCAAGTAGGGTCTGACCCTACTTGGCATTAATTAGAGCATTTGGCGAAATTCTGCCTCGGAGATAATCTTCACTCCTAGTCTTTGGGATTGTTCCAACTTCGAGCCCGCCGATTCACCAGCCAAGACAAAATCAGTTTGCTTGGAAACTGAGCTAGAGACTGACCCGCCATTTTGGCGAATCAGGTCCTTGGCCTGATCACGAGACAAAGTGGGTAAAGTGCCGGTCAAAACGAAAGTTTTATTTTTCAACGCTAATTTACTGATAGGTGTCACCTTGACAGTGTTTTCAACGACCACTTGTTTAAGCAGGCGCTCCACTAGAGTTTTGTTGTCTGCCACTTTAAACCAGTGATAAATAGCCTCCGCTACTACTCCACCCACTCCCTCAATCGCCGGCAACTCTTCCCGACTACTGGTGCGTAATTTTTCCAAAGAGCTGAAATGCTCGGCCAGATCCACTGCCGTCTCCTCACCCACATTGGGAATAGATAAAGCAATAATAAATCTCGGCAGAGATATTTTTCGACGAGCATCAATGGCCGCCAATAATTTATCTGCCGACTTCTCCGCAAAACGGGGCAGAGCTAAAAGATCACCCTTTTTTAGACGAAAAATATCATCAGCCCTAGAGATCAAATTATTTTCAATCAAGACATCAATCACTTTCGGGCCCAAACCAGGAATATCAAAGGCTGATTTTGAGGCAAAATAATACAGTCGTCTTTTTTGTTGAGCAAAAGAATTACGATCCACACAACGCCAGGCAGCTTGACCTGGCACTCGCTCGACCGGGCCACCGCACTCCGGTAAAGATGTCGGCCAAACAAACGGTCTGCTTGTCTTTGGTCGCATCTCAATCAAAACCGAAATAATATCAGGAATAATATCACCAGCCTTCTGAATAATAACTGTATCACCCACTCGAACATCGAGACGTTTGATTTCATCTTCATTATGCAAAGTTGCTCGTGAGACAGTCGTGCCAGCCACGACCACCGGACGAAGATTGGCCACCGGTGTAATCACCCCCGTCCGACCGACTTGAAAAACAATCTCCTCGACTATCGTCATGGCCTGTTCCGCGGGGAATTTAAAAGCAATTGCGAACCGAGGTGCTTTGCCAGTATAACCGAGCTTGTCTTGATCAATCCGCCGATTGACTTTAATAACGACTCCATCCACCCAATAATCATGGTCATCTTTTTTCTTGGCCCAGCCATGCCAAAAATCAATCATCTCAACCGAATTTTTTACCGCCCGCCAATGGGGATTGATTTTAAAACCTAAATCTTGTAACAATTTCAATTCTTCTTTTTGCGTTTGTGGCAGATCAAAATTAGCTTTGGCTAAATCATAGACGAACATATCCAAACGACGTGAAGCCACGACCGCCGGATCGAGCTGACGGATGGTACCGGCGGCCACATTGCGAGGATTGGCAAACTCTGGCTCACCAGCCGATTGACGCTCTTTGTTTAAACGTTCTAATTCTTTTTTAGCCAGCCAGACTTCACCCTCGACAATCACATCTACTGGTCGAGTTAGGCGCAACGGCACCGAGGCAATCGTCCGGACATTGGCCGTCACATCTTCACCAACACTCCCGTCACCCCGAGTGGCCGCTGTTATCAGCTGACCAGCGCGATAAGTCAAAACCATTTTTAAGCCATCGATCTTCAATTCACAAATATAGTCCGTCGAGTGGCCCAGATTTTTTTCCACTCGGCCTACAAACAGATCAATATCTTCCTCCGTAAAAGCATCGGCAAAGGACCATTGAGCAACCTCGTGTTTGACCTTTTTAAAACCAGCCGAAACTTTACCCGACACCCGCTGGGTCGGCGAATCATTAGTAATCAACTCCGGCCATTGTTCCTCGAGTTGTCGTAGCTCCTCCTCCATCGAGTCATAGGCCTGGTCAGAAATCTCCTGACGATCGAGAACATGGTAAAGATGGCGATGGTGATTGATCGCTTCGCGTAGAACTTTGACCCTTTTTATCGCCTCCTTTTTATCCATTTGGAGGTATTATAGCATAGCGACTAAAATTTGGATGAGGAAGATTTGGCCTAAATTAACTACCTTCTGACGGTGTTGATTACTGACCGGCCGACAGTTCGAGGGTTGAGAGTGCCACAAGGAGCACTAAAACCCCGAGAGACAATAATAGTGCTATATAAAGAAAGAGAATCTTCAGGAAATATAAAAACTGAAACTTTATTGCAAGCGTTTTGACTATTGGTAATTTTTAAATCTTGCTTAAAATTAAGATAATTGTAATCATAACCTTCACTAGCTAAATCTATTCCATACATTTTTAAAAGACCAAGGACGGTGATGCTTTCATCTGTATCATCTGCCAGTAAGACAGTTGATTCCTGACAATAGATTGGGTTAACTGGAGGATACTCGTTAATAAGACTTGGTACTGTTGAGCCATATTTGACCGCCCAAAAGAAAGCACAGTCACGACCGGAATCAGCGGCGTAGTAAGCGATTCGCGACATCTTGCCGATTGAAGATAGTATAATTTGTTTACTAATAATCGTCGCCAAAGACATCCCGATAGCTAGCACAATACTGGCTACCAAAAGAGAGTAGAGTAATACGAAAGCTCGCGCAGGTGATGATTTTTTATTCATAGACTATAGTTGAGGCTATTTGGCTTCTGGTCACACCGCGGTAAGCCCAATCCAATTGTACAAAAACTTTTTTACCGATAATGGTATCGAGCCCTATGGCATTCATTCTGACATCTGTAGCAGGAAGCGCAACATCTTCAAACCAAATTTTTCGACTGAAAATTGATTTGGTTCCATTTGTTGTTTTGTAACTATAAACCCCAGTAGTATTATCTGTATACAACACGAAAGTAGGTGGAAAAGGAGGTATTATCGACACATTTTCATTATCAAAAAATATTTGACAAGGGATGCCAACGCTACAAGTGCTTCCAGGATTCAGACCATTAATATCATCGGAGGCAGACAGCTCCGCCGCCTTGGCCACGGCCAAATCTAGCCCCTCTTGCATCAGGAAAGAAGCCGTCACCTGATATTTGGCATAATTGCCATCAATGATAGCTCGAGTGATTAGAGTCAGCGGCCCCAAGACCGCAACCAACAAAACAGTGATAGCTACAAAGGCCTCGATCATGGTGAACCCGGCACTAGAAAATAGTCTTGGTTTTTTGCGCCAAATTAAATAATTTGAAAAAACATCGGATAATATTGCCACTTTTTGATTAAAGTATTCACCGATAAAAACCGCTGGCGCGAGACTATTTCTCAGTGACCGGGTGAACCCGGCACTAGAAAATAGTCTTGGTTTTTTGCGCCAAATTAAATAATTTGAAAAAACATCAGATAGCCTTATCACTTTTTGATTAAAGTATTTACCAAGAAAAACCGCTGGCGCGAGACTATTTCTCAGTGACCGGGTGAACCCGGCAGTAGAAATTCTTCGAAATTTCACTACCGGACGAGCCTCTTTATTTTTTTTCTTGAAATCAAACATGGATTAATTGGGATTAGAGTTGCGTTGAGTAACTGTAGTCTGTAAATTGATCGTGGTTTTAAGATTACGCTGAGTGATAGTGCTCTGGGCATTGATTCTAACCATCGGAGGACGAACGCTATCAGAAGGAGGAGTGGGATAAAGAGTAAAAGTTAATTGATCAATACTAATTTTAGAGTTGTCAGTCAAAATAGCGCAAGGGTTTGGCGAGACGCATTCATCAATATAACGATTGGGATTAGTACCCGATTGAGACTGCTTATAAATATGGGAGTTCCCTTCAACATCCACAAAATTTATTTCATTTGGAGAACCGGCATTAACCGTAACTTGGTAATTAGTCCCCTCCCTCAAATTAATAACCATTCGGTCAAAAGAATAGTTGAGATTATCCACCAAAAAACTGATTTGTTTGGCTTTGCGATAAGCATCGAGGGCGGTGATAAAGACGGAGGTCACGACAAAAGCCACAATCAAAAAAATCGACACCGAGACCATCAGTTCTATCAAAGTGAACCCACTTTTTTTGTTTTTAATTTTTAGCCTCATGGTGTCTCAGGGTTAACGATTGAAATACTACCACTACTGCCGACATTGATAAGGCGAGAATTAGTGCCATCTGTCACAGAGATAGTGGTGACGGCCGGACAAGGAACAACCACCGGACCAGGATTAGCACAAAATAGACTGCCCATAGGTCGCTTAAAATAAAGAAAGAGCACAATAGGACGAGGAGTAAAAGTAACTTTTCCACCGAGCTGATAAGATTCTACTAAGTTTGAGCAGTTATTACCACAACCAAAGTAATCGTCAAGTTTTGTACAAGCGCAGAGTTTAAAATCCTTACCAGAAGTCGGTATCCTCAATAAATATCCAAAAACATTATCCGTGGTATTGCTAACCACCGTGCTCATAGAGTAGACCTGAGCCCCACGCACCTGAGTCGCCACCTCTTGGGCCACTAGGTCGAGAGCGCTACTACTACGAAAAGATGGCAGGTTGGCTAAAATAATGCCAGTGACGATGACAAAAATACCAATAACTGTCACCATTTCGATCAACGTAAACCCGGCAGTAGAAGTCTTGAAGGACTTCACTGCCGGGCAAGCCCTAACAGAAAACCCGGAAGTGATTTTTTGATTTTTAAATTTTTTTATTTTCATTAAAATATTCTTTCAGTCTAATTTTAAACATCCGTCTACCTTGACTAGTTTTTAGATAAAGTTCACGACGGGTAGCATCTTTTTTATTTAGGCAAGCTTCATAATATATTATTTTCCACGGAGCATAGCGTTTGGTCGAAAAATTTAACTTTTGATTATGTTCTTTTATTCTTCTCTTTAAATCCTGTGTTATACCAAAATAAAGTTCTTTATCTATAATACTCTCAATACAGTAAATATAGAACATAATCTAATCAAAAATCTACTGCCGGGTTAGAAAAAGAAAATTTCATTGATTTGCAAAATTATTGACAGCCATAG
>Ga0209210_1003432_pt1 | contig 10764 bp, 12 predicted proteins | sample RifGroA1_FD_183991 | JGI IMG/M metagenome (GOLD analysis project Ga0209210, IMG submission 183991) | Contaminated groundwater microbial communities from Rifle, Colorado, USA - Rifle Groundwater A1 (SPAdes) (version 2) | ecosystem: Environmental > Aquatic > Deep subsurface > Groundwater >...
GAGTCAGAATTTTGGCAAGTTCCGTTTTTCTTTTCGTGGGGCCGACCGGTGTCGGTAAAACGGAACTTGCCAAAATTCTGACTCATACCATGTTTGGTTCCAAAGAATTAATGGAGCGCTTCGATATGTCCGAGTATCAAGATAAAACGAGTGTTTTCCGCCTCATCGGCAATCCGGACGGCTCGCGCACCGGCTCCTTAACGGACGCGATTCTCAAAAAACCCTACAGCTTGATACTCCTCGACGAATTCGAAAAATCCCATCCGGATATCTTGAATATCTTTCTCCAAGTTTTCGACGACGGGCGGCTGACCGACAGTCTGGGTCGGACCGCGAATTTTGAAAATACCATTATCATTGCCACCTCGAATGCTCATTCCAATTTCATCAAGGAAGAAGTCGAAAAAGGGAAATCAATCGGGGAAATCAGCGAGGAGTTAAAGAAAAAACTCACCGAATATTTCAAGCCCGAACTCCTGAACCGTTTTTCCGATGTCATTGTTTTCCGGAACCTCACGGTGGAAGAAATTAAAGTGATTGCCGGCATCTTGATCGGGGAATTGACGGGACTTTTACAAGAAACTCACGGCATCGCGCTCAAGGTTGACGAAGCCGCGACGAGAAAAATAGCCGAACTCGGCTGGAGCCCCGTTTACGGCGCGAGGCCTCTGCGGCAGGTTATTTCGGAGAAAGTAAAAAGCCCGCTCGCCGAAAAGATTCTCAAGAAAGAAGTGGCGCGGGGCAACGAGATTTTAGTTACCTTGGAAGGAGACCGTTTTGAGTTTAAGCTGATTTTATAAAACCATGAAATTCAAGATTTTATCCGGCCTTCGCGTCAATAAAGTCGTCAGGTACTTCATCATTTCCGACCTTTTCTTCGTGGCCGGCTGGGGTTTTATTAACCCGATCCTCGCGATTTTCATCGTGGATGAAATAGCCGGCGCTACGGTTGAAACCGTGGGTATCGCCGCCGCCGTTTATTGGATTTTGAAAGCCATATTCCAGATGCCGATTGGCGTCTATCTCGATAAAAACGAAGGCGAGAAAGACGACTTTTACACTCTTGTTCTGGGTCTGGTTTTAGCTTCAATTACCGCTCTATTTTTCATTTTCATCGACAAGGTCTGGCAGTTGTTCGTTCTCCAAGCATTTCACGCTCTTGCTTTTGCTCTCTATACCCCGGCCTGGAACTCGATTTTCACCCGTCACCTCGATAAGAATCACTATGCCTTTGATTGGTCGCTCGACAGCACCATTGTCGCTCTTGCGGCGGGTGTCTCCGGCGCTTTAGGCGGCTGGGCGGCTCAAACATTCGGTTTCGATATCATCTTTATCTGCGCTTCGGTTCTCACTATGGTTGCGGCAATTGTCACTTTTCTTTCACCGGAAATAGTTTTTCCGAAGCCTCCCTCGAATCAAACTCTTCCTCCCCGAGACCACAGGCCGCATCTTTTTGGCAGCTGAAAATTCATGATTTCCAACGCCGAAGTCGCCAAAGTTTTAAGGGAAATAGGCGAATATCTGGAAATGCAGGGCGTGGCGTTTAAGCCGCGAGCTTACGAGAAAGCCGCCGATGCGGTAGCCGGTTCGGGAGAACAGGTTTCGGAAATTTACGAAAAAGGCGGCCTCAAAACCCTCGAAGAAATTCCCGGAGTCGGCGCCTCCATCGCCGAAAAAATAGAAGAACTCTTGAAAACCGGCCGGCTGAAGTACTACGAGGAGCTGAAGAAAAAAACGCCGGTTGATTTGGGTAATCTCGTTCAAATCGAGGGACTGGGGCCGAAAAACATAAAAAAACTTTATGAGAACCTTAAAATCAAAAATTTGGATGATTTGGAAAAAGCAGCTCGAGCCGGAAAAATAAGACGCCTTGAAAGCTTCGGTGAAAAATCGGAGGAGAGAATTTTAAAAGGAATAGAATTTTTGAAAAAATCCGGCGGCCGGGCGGTTTTGGGTTTTATTATGCCTGTCGTAAGGAATATTGAAGAACGTCTGAAATCGCTCGGAGAGGTGGAAAAAGTAGCGGTTTGCGGTTCAATCCGGCGGATGCAGGAGACAATCGGCGACATAGATATTCTGGTGACGTCCAAGAAGCCCCGATCTGTGATAGATTATTTTGCGGCGATGCCCGAAGTCGAACACGTTTACGGAAAAGGGGAAACGAAGACAATGGTCCGCTTGAAAATCGGGCTGGACGCCGACTTGAGGGTAGTGGAGCCGGTTTCATACGGCGCGGCGGTTCAATATTTCACCGGCAGCAAGGAGCATAACATCGCTTTGAGAGAAATCGCGATTAAAAAAGGGTATAAACTCAATGAGTACGGGCTTTTCTCCTCCGGCGGAGGGGACAGAATGATTGCCGGCCGGGACGAAAAGGAAATTTACGAAAAGCTGGGACTTATGTGGATGCCGCCTGAGCTTCGGACTGATTCCGGTGAAATTGAAGCGGCGAAAACCGGTAAACTGCCTAAACTTATAGAATACGGCTCGCTCCAGGGAGATCTTCAGATTCAAACCGACTGGACCGACGGGAAAAATTCCATTGAGGAAATGGCCCGCGCCGCTGTCTCGCTTGGCCTGGAATACATTGCGATCACCGACCACACTGAGCGTTTGGCGATGACCGGCGGACTGGACAAGAAGAAAATCGTCAAGCAGTGGGCGGAGATAGATAAAATTCAAAGAAAACTCGGTGGGAGAATAAAAATTTTAAAAGGAACCGAGTGCGATATTTTAAAGGACGGCTCGCTCGACCTGCCTGATAAAGTTCTTGCAAAGCTCGACGTGGTTGGGGTCGCCATCCATTCGCGTTTCAATTTGAGCCGGCGTGACCAGACTGAGCGGATTAAAAAAGCCATCTCGAACAAACACGTTCATATTTTTTTTCATCCAACCGGCCGGATAATCGGGCGGCGCGAAGCTTATGAAATTAACATGGATGAAATTACTGAAACCGCGAAAAAAACCGGTACGGTTTTGGAAATAGACGCGTTTCCCGCCCGGCTGGACCTGAAAGACGAACACATAAGAAAGTGCGTGGCAGCCGGCGTTAAAATGTCCATCGATTCCGACGCTCACTCGGTCAGCCACTTCCAATATTTGGAATTCGGCATTGCCCAAGCAAGGAGAGGTTGGGCCGAAAGAAATGATATAATTAACGCCTGGCCGCTCGAGAAAATGAGAAAGTTTTTGAAAAGATGAAGGAGCTTTCAGCCGGAATAATAATTTACAGGCGGACTCAGGACGGTCCGAAGTTTTTACTTCTCTACCACGGCGGGCGGTATTGGAATTTCCCGAAGGGGAAAATTGACAACTCTGCCGGGCGGGAGACGACCTTCAGAGCCGCCTTGAGGGAGGTAAGGGAAGAAACCGGCATTTTGCCCCGGGATCTGCTGCTCAACAACCGCTTTAAAAGCTATGATAAGTACGTTTTTACCCAGAAAGGCAAGAAGATTTTTAAAACGGTCGTTTATTATCTTGCCGAAACGGTAAAACGGGACGTAAAAATCTCGGACGAGCATTCCGGTTTCGGCTGGTTTTTGTATAAGGACGCTTCTCGGATGCTTCTTTACGGCAATTTGAAAAACAACATAAAAAAGGCTTATGAAGCAGTTCAGGGAAAAAGTTTATCGCATCACAAAAAGGATACCCCGCGGTAGGGTCTCGACTTATGCCGCCGTTGCCCGGGCGATCGGTTCGCCTCGGGCCTTTCGCGCCGTCGGCAGCGCTTTGAATAAAAACCCTTATGCGCCGCAGGTCCCTTGCCACCGGGTCGTCCGCTCCGACGGCCGGATAGGCGGTTTTGCCTCCGGTTCGAAAAGAAAAACCACCCTCCTTAAGAAGGAGGGAGTTGAAGTAAAGAAGAGGAAGATTAATTTAAAGAAATTCGGTTTCAGGTTTTAGAAGATTGTTTCCACATATACCAGAACCACGTTCGGTAACTTTCTGCCAGGTTCTTGCTTTTTATGATGAAGAAAACGGTTTTCTCGCTGAGCTTTTTGATTTCCAAACCGGTATAGGTAATGAAGTAATCTCCGAAAACCTGAATCAGGGAATTAGTGGAATATTCTTTCGGCAGGAATTTGTATTGGAGTTCGCCCGGAAACCTTTTTGGAAAATCAGGGTCCTGGGCCTTGATTTCATAATCGAAAAGCTGGAAAAACTTTATTTTTTTGCGGTTTGCTTCCTTAAAAAAAGCATTGCGATTTGCCTCGAGTTTCGGCTCGAACCAGCCGCCTTTGGCGCCTACGGCATAACTATCGGCCCCAACCCTGATTACGTCCCGCCAGATATTTTTTTGCCCCTCAAGTCCCCGGTAAATATATGCCTCCTCCGGCGCTAACCGCTCACTGAATTTCTTTTTAAGTCCCGGCAGCGCCGCGAGTAATTTGTTTTGTTTTTCGGCAATAACTTCGGTGAGCTTGTCGGGGTCAACGGCATTGTATTTGTTTTCAGTAGTGGAAAAAATTTGAAAACAGAGGCCCTTGTCAATGAGCCGCTGAATGACGTCGTAAGCGTTGCGGCGGTGTATTCCGGCGGCAAGAGCAATACCGCTTACGGAGGACTCGCCTTTTTCGACAAGCGTTTCATAAATCTTTGCTTCGTTGGGGGAGAGCCCAAGCTCTTCAAGCATGCTTTGATACATAAGTATAGTGGTGGTATTTACCACCCTAAGGTGGTATTGGCCACTCCTTGCTATAAGAGTAATGGTTTGAGTAGCACCTGTCAACATCAACATCGGAGGACAAGATGGCTAAGGCGTTTTTCGTCCTACTCTGCGTGCTGGGGTATTCTCCGGTCTTCGCCCAAGACCACCCCGATTACCAGTTCCGGGCCCTCCTGCATAAGCAGATTGGAATTACCGAAAGCGGTGGTTTGGCGTTCTGGGCGGTGGCGCCAGACGTCACAAAGACCAATCCTCGGCAATTTCTTCTTGTGGGCGGCCCGCTCTTCAAAGGGAGCGGCGGCTGGCTGGAACTGATGGGCGGTTCGTTCGTAAAGACGGATGGTACGGTTGACGCCGCTTTTAACATGAGGGCAAGTCGGATCGGGACTCGCTTTCTTTTCTACACGGAGGCGATGTACGTTTTCCCGAAAAAGCGCCTAATCGTGCCGTTTTCCGTAACTCGCCGGGTGAAGTTGGGCGCCCTAAACCTCGGTTTCGGTCTGGAATCAGAGGTAACGCTGGATGTCGGTGCTACCTCCTGGCGGTTTGGGCCTCGCATCGTAGTGCCGATTCTCAAGAAGGCCTCTCTCGCCACCGTTTATCAGTGGCATAGTAGACAGCCGCTCCTCCGCCAGTACCTGCTCCTGAACTTCTAAGGAGCGGTGTCTGAACAGCAAACCCCGCCGGTCATAGCGATCGGCGGGGCCGCTTTTAAGGTAATTATTTAACGAACTCTACTATCTTTTTGAAAGTTTCCGGTTCGTTCTGGGCAAGATTAGACAGTATTTTCCGGTCGATTTTGACGCCTTTTTTCTTCAGGGCGTTTACGAATTTGCCGTAAGTCAGCCCTTCGGCCCGCACGGCGGCGTTGATCTGCGTATTCCAAAGGGCGCGGAAAACCCGCTTCTTTTCCTTCCGGCCGCGGAAAGCGTGGGTCCAGGCGTGGAGAAGCGCTTCTTTGGCGGCTCTTTCTTTCGACTTGCGGCCCCAGCGGAAACCCTTGGTGTATTTCAGTACCCGTTTTCTTTTTTTGTTGGCAATTTTGCCCCGTTTTACTCTTGCCATGTTTAAAGGTATTTAATGCTTTTCCCGGAGATATTCAACCCCCGCTTTTTTCTCCTTCTCAACATCTGAACGCTGCTCTTATTGATTCGGGAGTGACCCAATCCCATCGCCCGGCGTTTTATCTTTCCGGTCTTCGTAATCTTTATTCTGTTTCTCACGCTTTGTTTCGTCATCTTTTTATTTTCTGTCGATCTGCATTATGAAGCCCTTACCGCCCCACTTTGGTTCCATCGTGACCTTGTACGGAACCTTGATTAGTTTCAGGAAGTCGCTCAACTTTTCCAACCCCCAGCTCTTGTTGCCTTTTTCCCGGCCTCGGAGGAAAAGATTCAGCCCCACCTTATGGCCTTCCCCAAGAAACTCGTCTATCTTTCTCGCCTTGACTTGGAGGTCGTAGATGGCGGCCCGGGGCGTGACTCTTACCTGTTTCAGTTCTTTGCGCTTTTCTCCCTGTCTTTGTTTTTTTTCTTCCTTTTCTTTTTGGTAGCGGAATTTGTCGAAACTGATTATTTTCGCGACAGGGGGTTTGGCGTGAGGCGCAACCTCGATGAGGTCAAGCCCTTTTTCTGCGGCAAGCCGGAGAGCTTCTTCGGTTTTCAGGACGCCGAGGCCTTCTCCCTTCTCGTCGACGACTCTTAGCTCCTTAGCGGATATTTCTTTGTTTATTCTGTAATTTATGAGACTTAGTATAATCGGTTTTTGGGAAATATTGCAAGCCCGGCAGGATTTTCCGGGGTTGTACTGGGCGGGCCTGGACCACTTTGCTATACTAATGCTGTTATCGAAAACATATGGCTTTTCCGAAGAAACCGGTAATAAAATTCGTAAGGTACGTTCTCGGCTTTTTTGAACTTTTCCTGGGGCTGCGGCTTATTCTTCGTCTGCTCGGCGCGAATCCATCCACTCCGATCGTCGATTTTCTCTACACCATCACCGACATGATTATTTACCCTTTCCAGGGGATATTTTCGAACGTGCGGTTCTCGGGCGGCGGAGTTCTCGACGTCGTTGCCGTCACTTCGATGATCGGCTACCCGATAATCTTTTATTTATTGATAGAACTGCTCAATGTGATTGCCAAAGAAAAGAAACGCGAGGGGGCGGAGAGCATCGAGATTTAAAAGAGAGCTCCGAAGGGGCTCTTTTTGTTTTGGGATAAAACTAAAACGTCCCGGAACCAAAGGGGCGCCGGGGCGTATGCGAGTGGGTCTTTTGACCCAAGATTCTCGTGGGCTTGAGGAACCCACGTTCAAGACGTATTTGGTTTTGATGACCTGAATGTATTATAGCTTTTTTGAAAAACCTCTCTTGTGGATAACTTAGAAAGAAACTTTTGGTCTCACGTCGAGACCCCTTCGGCTCGGGCGATTTCGTCGCTTCGCTTCTCAACCCTTCGCTCGCTTTAGGTCACCTCAGGCGACAGCTCGCTCACCCCGACTTTACGTCGGGGCTTCGCCGAAGAAAGGTTTTGAAGTCTCAACTTAGAGACCGAAAGTTTCTGACTTTTCGTCTATAATTAGATAAATGCGTTTTTTCAAGAAACTTTTCATTGCTTTCGCCATAATCGGGGTATTGGGCGGAGGTTTTTATTTCGTTTTTGACAGGCCGCAGGAATCGGTTGCGGAAGGGAATCCTCTTTTGAATTTATTTCTCGGCGACCAAAAAGACATATCCGGCGAGAGCGGCGGCGGGATACTTTCGGATTCCAAGGAATTCATCGACGACAAAATAGCCTCCATAAAGGAGAGTGTTAAAGGAAGCGTTGAGGTCGGCGTTAAGGAGAAACAGGGAGAATTTTTGAATTATCTCAAAGGAAGCGCGAACGAAGCGATTGACACCGTTCAGGAAAAAGTAGTTGGCGCCGAAAAAAGCGGAGGCAGCGTTACGGTTTTGCCGGTGGTAAAAATCGGGGCGAGCGCCCATTTCCTCATATCGAACCCGGAATCCTCGGGAGAAATCGGATATGAAATGGATTGGGGCGACGGCAAGACAGAAAATGGAGTTTTAACCGGCGCCAACAAGACCGTTTCCCATTCCTGGAGCGAAAAGGGAGAATATTCGGTAGTTTTCAAAACTTCGGCCGTGAGCGGATTGATTAAAGTTATCGTGACCGAATAGGTTTTATTGTGGAGATGACCGGAGTTTCACGTCGCTCATATTCATTCGCTCCCACGAACCCTTCGGCTCGTGTGCTCCGCAACGGGAAAACCAGTTTTCCCGCCCCCTTTCCGCGGTTCAACTCCGGCTAACAAAACATCACCTCGTAGGTGATGTTTTGTTGGTTGTGGAGATGACCGGAGTTGAACCGGTGTGTAGAGCGAACCCGATAAACCGTCTACAAGCTTATTCCTGAGCCGCTTGCGCGGCCGGACGATTTTGCTCCGTTTGATTTAACCTCATAAGACGCGGAGCCATCCGATGAAGCGAACCTAATTTATAATACCGGCTGCCCTCTATTAGGCGTCAAGGACCGATACCCGCTTAAGCGAAAGCTAAAGCAGGAGCTGCAACTTTATTGTTGGCAGTTAGATTTGTTTGCCTACGTTTAACGAGTTTAAGCACCTCGGCTTGCGAGTTTACCGCGTTACGTTCTATCAAGACCCAACATCCCCGCGGATTTCCCTTTCCGCTTCCCGTTTTTTAATGAGCTCGCGCTTGTCCTTCTTCTTTCTCCCTCTCCCGAGTCCCAATTCCACCTTTATCAATCCGCGGTCAGTATAGACGCGAAGCGGCACTAAAGTCAAATTCGCCTGGAGTTTGCCGGTGAGATAATTTATTTCTTCCCGGTTCATGAGAAGTTTTTTTGTTCGCATCGGGTCGTAATCGGTCGGAGCGTTTCCCGGCTGGAAAGACGGCACTTCCATTCCGAGAACGTAAAGCTCACTGCCGCGGACTACGGCGTGGGCGCCCGCAATGTTTATTCGCCCCATTTTTATTGATTTTACCTCGTGGCCGGTAAGTTCGATACCGGCTTTCAACTTCTCGAGGATTTCGTAGTCAAAACCGGCTCTTTTGTTCAAAGCCAACACTTTCATATATAAACCCATTTTACCGCCTTAACGAGAATAGTTATAGTTATAGGGTGAGAAACAGAATTATCGGTTATCTCGGGAAGGTCGTCCCAAAAAACACGGAAATAGACCTAACCGTTCCCGAGAGCGACAGATTCGGCCATTACTCGACGAATGTCGCTTTCGGGCTCTCAAGAGTAGAGAAAAAAAACCCGAAATTGGTTGCCGAAGACGTCGTTCAAAAGATTACAAAGACGGCGCCAAAAGGGTTTTTCGGGAAGATAGAGATCGTAAACGGCTTTATTAATTTTTGGCTAAGCGACCGGGTGTTTTATAGGGAGATTGCTGAAATCCTGAAAAGGAAGGATAAATACGGCCGCAATAATAGTTTGAAGGGAGAGAGGACGATAGTGGAGCATACCGACCCTAACCCTTTTAAGGAAATTCACATTGGTCACCTGATGACCAACACGATTGGCGAAGCCGTCTCCCGTCTTATCGAATGGAACGGGGCGAAAGTACGTCGGGCCTGCTATCAGGGCGATGTCGGTCTTCACGTTGCCAAAGCCATCTGGGGTCTTAAAGAACTCCGAATAAAAAAAATCGTTTCGGTTTCGGATTTGGCGAAAGCCTACGCTTTGGGAGCACGGGCTTATGAAACCACCGATTCGGCGAGAGGCGAAATCGGCGCCATGAACAAAAAAATATACGAGCGGAGCGATAAGGAGATAAACCGGCTTTACGATGCCGGCCGTAAGCTGTCGCTCGAATACTTCGAAACTATTTACAAAAAACTCGGTACCAAATTCGATTATTATTTTTTTGAGAGCGAGAGTGCCGGGTACGGGAAAAAGATAGTCGAGGCGGGACTAAAAAAAGGAATTTTTGAAGAAAGCGGGGGCGCAATTGTTTTCCGGGGCGAAAAATACGGCTTGCACACCCGGGTTTTCATAAACTCCGAGGGCTTGCCGACTTACGAAGCCAAAGAACTGGGTTTGGCCGAGATTAAATACAAAAAATACGTTTACGACAAGTCCATCATTATTACCGGCAACGAAGTGAACGATTATTTTCGGGTGCTCCTTAAAGCGATGGCGGAAGTTTTCCCGAAGCTTGCCGTGAAAACCAGGCATCTTTCCCACGGCATGATGCGGCTCTCGTCCGGCAAGATTTCTTCGCGCACCGGCGAAGTGATTACAGCCGAATCGCTCGTCGATAAAGTGGAGAAACTGGTTGCCGAAAAAATGAAGAACGACAGTTTGAGCGCCAAAGAGAAAGCGGAGGTGAAAGTGAGGGTGGCGATAGCGGCCCTGAAGTACTCAATTTTAAAGCAGGCGATCGGCGGCAACATCTTTTTTGATTTCAAGAAATCCGTTTCTTTTGAAGGAGATTCCGGACCTTACCTTCAATACGCTTATGTTCGGGCAAAGTCGGTTTTGGAAAAAGCCAAGAAGGAAGGAATCGAGCCGTCCTTAAAGCGTTTGCCGGAAAAAATTTCCGGGATTGAGCCGATGCTTGCCTGTTTTCCGGAAATCGTGGAGAGAGCCGGCCGGGAATACGCGCCGCAATATATCTCCACTTATCTTGTGGAACTCGCGAGAATCTTCAATTCCTATTACGCCAAAGTCCAGATAGTTAAGGCCGGAGATAAAAATTCGCCGTATCGGGTGGCTTTAACCTCCGCTTTCAGCGAGGTAATGAAAAGCGGTCTTCAAATTTTAGGCATTTCCGCCCCGGAGAAGATGTAGTATGCGAAAGCCTTAGCGAAAAGGCACATGCGAATATGACAGAAACAAGACGATGTCAGAATTGCAGGAAGGACTTCACGATTGAACCGGAGGATTTTGATTTCTATAAGAAAATCAATGTCCCGCCGCCGACGTGGTGTCCGGAGTGCCGTTCTCAAAGGCGCATGCTGTGGCGTAATGAGAGACAGTTATATAAAACCGTTTGCGGTCTATGCGGGAAAAGCATAATTGCCATGTACGACCCGAAAGATGGATTAAGTATTCTTTGTGATAA
>Ga0209210_1003434_pt1 | contig 10756 bp, 7 predicted proteins | sample RifGroA1_FD_183991 | JGI IMG/M metagenome (GOLD analysis project Ga0209210, IMG submission 183991) | Contaminated groundwater microbial communities from Rifle, Colorado, USA - Rifle Groundwater A1 (SPAdes) (version 2) | ecosystem: Environmental > Aquatic > Deep subsurface > Groundwater >...
TAAAGGCAAATATCCACAAACTTAAGCCATCCAGAACCACTGGTGAGCTTTATATTACCGACCTTATCGCGCTCGCGTTAGAAAACCATCAAAAAGTTGAAACGTATAAACTCGATAATGAAGCTGAATGGCATGGCATTAATACGCAAGTTGAACTTGCGAAAGCAAACTTTAAAATCAACAAGTCAATACATATTATGGGTATTTCTGGAGCTGGAGCTTCAGCTATTGCTGGGATTTCAAAAGCCGAAGGCTATAAGGTATCTGGGTGCGATATCAATCCTAATTCTTCATACATCGACAAGTCAGAGATAAAAATTGTCAAAGGTCACAACAAAGCTCATCTGGATTCTATCTCTTGCCTGGTTATCTCCCCCGCTGTTGTGAAATTCAATCCAAAAAACGAGGAGGTTATCAGCGCAAAAGATAAAGGCTTATCAGTTCTAACTTGGCAGGAATTCCAAGGATCCATACTTATGGAAAATAAATTAACAATTGCAGTTGCAGGAGCATACGGAAAATCAACAACAACTGCTATGATCGGCAAACTACTTTCAGACACCGGACTCGATCCAACAATAGAAATCGGCGCAAAAATGCTCAATTGGGGTAAAAATTTCAGAGTTGGTAAATCAAAATATTACGTCTGTGAAGCAGATGAATATAACGATAATTTTTTAAATTATAGACCCGGCATTGCTGTAGTTCTGAACGTCGATTGGGACCACCCGGACTATTTCAAGAGTCGTCAACAAGCCGAAAAATCTTTCATGTCATTTATAAACAATATTAAAGACGACGGGTATCTGATAACGACACAAGAAATTATTGAAAAGATATGTAAAAATATCAGAAAAGATATAATAATTACAAAAATATCTAAATTTTCAAATATCAATCTAAAGATTATTGGAGATTTTAGAATAGAAAATGCAAATGCCGCACTCACACTTGCCCAAATTCTCAAAATTGATCTTGAAAAAGCCCGAAAGTCAATAAATAACTTTAGTGGATTAGGGAGAAGGCTTGAGTTTAAAGGCGAACTAGGAGGTGTAAAGTTTTATGATGATTATGCAGTTCAGCCTTATACTGTACAGAAAACTGCAAATGCTCTAAGACAAAAATATAAAAAAAGAAAAATTACCCTAGTGCTAGAGCCTCACACATTCACAAGAGTAAATATGTTCTTCAATGATTTTGTGCAGAAATTAAAGAATACAAATGTTGACCAGATCCTCATCACCGACGTTTACGCAGCCAGAGAAAAGGGTAATAAAAGTAGTCTATCGAGAAAATTAGCCAACGTTATAGGCAAAAAAGCATGGTACATTGGCTCTGTCAAGGATATTGCAGATAACATAAGAAATAATATGGACCTTTTTGATGTCGTTTTAACAATGGGTGCAGGTGAGGTTTACAAAGTATATGATTTAGTTAAAAATGGATAAGTCAAAAATTGAAGAAGCTAAGAATATACTCGGCCCTTTGAGAGTTTACGAAAAAGAACCACTCTCAAAGCACACATACTTTAAAATTGGTGGTCTAGCAGATTTATTTTTTGAAGCCAAAAACACCGATGATTTTACTCTGGCTTTGGAAACTGCCTTTAGACTAAAGATACCTTTCGTTGTTTTAGGTAGTGGTGCAAATGTTTTGGTCTCCGACGAAGGCTATCCAGGCATCGTTATTAAAAATAAAACAGACGGGGTCAAGCTTGTCGGTATTAAAGGAACAATGGGCAGGGAAGGAGCTGGTATAAAAGAAGCACTTGTTTGGGTCGCATCTGGAACACTCATGAACAGGCTTGCTCGTTTTACTATCGATCAAGGCTTAGAAGGTTTGGAATTTCTGCTTTCTGTTCCCGGTACTATTGGCGGCGGCATTAAAATAAACTCTCATTATGAGGTTGAAAAAGGTGAATTTATTGGCAATTCGCTGGCAGCAGCTACACTTTTTGACCCAACAAATGGTGAAACAAAAAAGGTGGATAGAAAATATTTCGAGTTCGCCTATGACGCTTCTAAAATCCAAAAAACAGGAGAAATTGTAATAGATGCGACTTTTAGGGTCACAAAAGCAAAAGATAAAAACGCTCTTTGGCAAAAAGCTACAAACGATGTAAAAAGACGAAACGATGAGCAACCTATAGGGATTGCTTGTTCAGGTTGCATTTTTCAAAACATCAGCCACGATGATGCAATGAGACTTGCAACACCCAACATAACAACATCTACGGGATATATAATACAAAGCTTAGGACTCAAAGGAACAAAAATAGGTGGTGCTCAAATATCGGAAAAACATGCTAATTATATTTTAAACATAAATGATGCTACGGCAAACGATGTTTACAATTTGATAAACTTAATTAAACTTAAAGTGAAAAAAACATATGGCTTAGATTTAAAAGAGGAAATATTTCTTGTAGGAAAATTTGATGGCAAAGCTGTTAATTAAAGGTCCGGCCAAACTTTCCGGTACAATTAAAATAGCCGGTAACAAAAACTCGGTGCTTCCAATTATGGCAGCGAGTCTTCTTGCGAAAGACCCAAGCACGATTGAAAATGTGCCTCACATATCCGACGTAGCTGTGCTTGCTCAGCTGCTAAAGCTAACTGGTGTAGAAACGAGATTTCATTCAACTTCAAAACTTACTGTCAATCCGGCAAAAGTAAAAAAAGTGGAATTTCCTAATGAATTCACAGAAAAATTAAGAGCATCTGTCATCTTGATTGCTCCAATGCTTGCCCGTATTGGCTATATAAAAATGGGATATCCAGGGGGAGACATCATAGGCAGACGTCCTCTCGATACTCATTTTCAAGTATTAGAAGCTATGGGAGCAAAAGTGAAGAAAGAAGAAGACTACTTTGAAGTTTTCGCGGATAAATTAACGGGAGCTGAAATATTTCTTCATGAAGCATCTGTAACAGCCACAGAAAATGCCATAATTGCAGCATCGGTTGCAACTGGCCAAACAGTAATCAAACGAGCTGCTTCCGAACCTCACGTCGTAGACCTATGTGAATATTTAATAAAAATAGGAGCAAAGATTGAAGGGGTCGGGAGTAATGTTTTGAAAATAACAGGCAGCGAAAACTTTTATGGAACAACTCATTCTATCCGTCCGGATCATATAGAAGTTGGTACTTTTGCAATTTTGGCAGCTGTTACTAAAAGTAGGCTTGAATTAGTTCCTGTTATTAAAGAAGATTTGGATATGACGCTTCTAACTCTAAAAAAATTTGGGGTTAAATACGAAATTAAGAATAATAGGCTATATATTATCCCTGCCAAATTAACTGCAATTGAAAAGGTAGTAACAGACATCTGGCCAGGTTTTCCAACAGACCTCATGGCACCAATGATAGTTTTAGCAACGCAAGCGGAAGGTGTTACTATTCTCCATGACTGGATGTATGAGTCACGGATGTTTTTTGTTGACAAACTTCTTTCTATGGGAGCAAAAGTGGAAATAGCAGACCCGCATAGAGTATTTGTATACGGTCCAACAAAACTTCATGGCCAAAAATTAGATACTCCGGACATCCGCGCTGGCATGGCACTTGTTATTGCTGCCCTGGCAGCATCTGGAAAAAGCGAAATTGATAAAGCAGAACTTATCGAACGTGGTTACGAAAACATTGTCGAGCGCCTCTCTGCTTTAGGGGCAAAAGTTACGAAAATTTAAACTGGATGTTTTATATTGCAGTTCACCTAAGTGGTAAATCTGCCGAGGATAAAATCTCGCTGCTTACTAATTATGAAATAATTGAAGACCTCAATAAGAAAAATAGCTCTTATTCCTATTTGATAAAAAAAACAAAATTGCCAGGGTCAGATGTTTGATAAACTGAAAAAAATTCTAGGAAGGACTTATTATCCTCTCAATAAAATAGAATTAAATAAAAAAAGGTTACTAAAAAATTACGATTATCTTAAGTCTCTTGACAATAATTTACAAATAGCACCTGTTGTCAAAAGCAATGCATATGGTCATGGTATAGAAGAAGTTTCAAAAATACTAGACAGTCAAAAACCGCCATTTTTTTGTGTTGATAGTCTATTTGAAGCGTATCAACTTAAAAAAGCGAAGATTAAATCACCCATACTCATTATGGGTTTCGTGGACGGAAGAAATCTTAAAGCCAGGAAACTACCTTTTTCTTTTGCGGTTTTCGATTTGGACTTTGCTAAAGCCTTAAATAAATATCAACCCGGTGCAAAGGTACATATTAAAGTTGATACTGGTATGAATCGTATAGGCGTATCGTTAAAAAGTTTAGCCAAATTTCTCTACCAAATTAAAAAATTAAAAAACCTCGAAGTCGAAGGCTTAATGTCGCACCTTTCATCCCCTAGGTCGTCCGAAAGTTATACCAACTATCAAATTGATAATTACAAAAAGGCGATCAGAATATTTGAGGATTCAGGCTTTTTCCCCAAATGGAAGCATTTAGCAGCATCAGGGGGACTTTTTAACATAAGGCCCAAAACTTTAGAAAAGATATCAAACCTGGCTCGCTGTGGAATTGCACTTTATGGAGCAAGTGGAGAAGGCCAAACAAGGCCTGTCATTGAGCTTAAATCTCAAATAGTCCAAATTAAAAAATTAAACAAGGGAGACCTTGTTGGTTATGATCGTACGTATAAAGTCAAAGGGCCAACAACAATTGGAATTTTGCCGATAGGTTATAACGACGGGATAGACAGAAAGTTGTCCAATAACGGCTACGTTTCACATACATATAATAAGGTAAATTGTCCAATAATTGGTAGGGTGAGTATGAATATAACAACAATAGATATCACCAAAGTTAAAAAAGCAAAAGTGGGAGACGAAATCACTGTTATATCGTCAAAGCTAACTGACATAAACAGCATTACAAATTTAGCAATACAAATAAACACAATTCCGCACGATATATTGGTTCATTTACACCCAAAATCCATCAAAAGAATTATCGTTTAGCCCCATAGTTTGCTTCAATCAATGATCATGGGATATAATACAACTTTGATCTTATGAACCTAACGCTTTATGAAGAAGTAAGAGGTTGGAAAGTTCCTTTTCATAAATCTAAAACAACGTTAGCAAAAAATTACCTTAGACTTCTTTCAAATGTAGAGATTATTGGAGTTGCTGGTAGTGTTGGCAAAACCATAACGCAAAACACGATCTACTCTGTTCTCTCACAAAAATACCATACGGTGGTGGGAGAAGAGAATCTGGATCCTACATTTAGAATCCCAAAAACAATTTTACAAACGAAACCGTGGCATAAATATTTAATTTTGGAATATGGTATCGAACACCCTGGAGAAATGGATTATTACACAAGTCTTGTGACTCCAAAATATGCTGTAGTAACTACAATTTCCGAAGAACATCTAAAATATTTTAAAGATTTGGAAGGAGTTTTCGAAGAAGAGTCAAAAATAGTCAAAAATTTACCAAAAAATGCCTACGCAATACTTAATGCAGATGACGCTATGACTCATAAACTGGCAACACTGACCAGGGCAACGGTCGTTTGGTATGGTCAACGTGCTAAACGCGGTGTAAAAATATCTCATTACCAACAAAACCTGCATGGTTCGAAATTTAGAATACATTACGCAGGAAACATTGCGTCGGTCCATACAAAAATAGTAGGTAAACATCAACTAGTGTCTGCTTATGCGGCTGCAACTATAGGTATTCTGTCAGGTTTAACTATAAAACAAATTGCCAAGGGTTTATCCCTGGCAACTGCTCCCAATCACAGACTTAATCTTAAAATAACTGAGCATGTAAACATTATCGATGACACTTACAATTCTTCACCTAAAGCAGCCATTGAGGCAGTTAAAACCTTAACTCAACTTGGCAAAAGTAAAAAGAAAATAGTAGTTCTTGGGACAATGAGAGATTTAGGTAGTCAAACAAAAAGTGCTCATAAAAAGCTTGGTTTGCAAATATCCAAAACTAGAATAAACTATTTGCTAACCATCGGTAGAGGCGCACACGTTATTTCTCAAAGTGCCAAAAAACAGGGTTTTAAAGGCAAAATTACAAATGTTAAAAGTACTAGAGAAGCTATAAAGTTTCTCAAACCTATTGTCACAAAAAAGACTGTGGTACTTATCAAAGGGTCAAGACACGAACACTTAGAAAGGGTGGTTCTTGGATTGCTTCATAAATCTACAGCAATTGAATGTTATCATTGTGGAAAGCTAAAATAGAAATAGTGTTGGGCAAATAGTATATGTTTCAAATTCTTGGATTAATCCTTCTCTCGTTTTTTACAGTAAGCATACTTTCTGTTCCTTTTATTAATTTCCTTTATAAAATAAAATTCCAAAGACAAAAACAAAAAACTACTGATATATTCGAGGGAAGAACAGTAATATTTGATAAACTCCATGCGCACAAAGCAGGCACACCTGTTGGTGGTGGCGCATTAATTATCTTTGTTGTCACCGTCCTGTATTTATTTATTATTTCAACCATGCCTTATTTAGGAATGGCAAGAACAGCTGTTTATCCCTATAGCAAAGAAGTACAAATCCTACTGTTTACATTCCTTTCATTTGGCGTCCTTGGACTCTATGACGATCTTCGTAAAACATTCGGTTTCAAAAGAGCAAATTTTTGGGGGATTCGCGCAAGATTCAAATTTATAGCACAGTGGGTTCTGGCATTTATTATTGCATCTACCCTATATTTTTCCCTTGGTATTGATATTGTCAACGTAAGATTTTTTGATGTTATGAGTTTAGGTTATTTTTATATCCCATTTGCCGCATTTGTGATTGTCTCATTTACAAACGCCGTAAATATTTCAGATGGCTTGGATGGGCTGGCATCAGGGCTGCTTTTAATTTGTATCACTGCATTCCTTGTAATATCCGGAGCAATTTTAGACACAACATTATCTGTATTTTTGGGTCTTTGGATAGGTGCGCTCATTGCCTTTTTATACTTTAATATCTGGCCGGCTCGTATTATTCTTGGTGATGTCGGAGCCCTCTCATTCGGTGCGACTTTAGCTGTTGCCGGCTTGATTTTGGGAAAACCAATTGCATTAGTTCTGATTGGGGGCATGTTTGTTGTAGAGGTAGCATCATCTGCTGCACAGCTTCTGTCAAAAAAAATTCGCGGAAAAAAATTATTTGAGGTTGCACCACTACACCTTTTAGTCCAACACAAAGGTTGGGAAGAGCCAAAAATCGTATCCCGTTTCTGGCTGGCGCAATTAATTTTAGCAGTGCTGGGTCTTTGGCTATCATTTAAAAAATGATTTCGGCCTCATTAAATCTAATTTAATAATGACTAGCAGAAAAAAAGTTATTGTTTTAGGTCTCGGTATCGAAGGTTTATCACTAGTCAAATATTTTTCCAAAAATTACGAAGTATCAGTTTTTGATGAAAAAGTAGAAAGTGATATTGAAAAACAAGCAACAGAAGCAGTCAAAGGATATGGTGCTAAGCTTTATTTAGGCAATATAAAAAAGTTACCGAAATTTGATATTATAGCCCGTTCCCCAGCAGTTAGGCCAGATTATCCACTGATTTCAAAATTAACAAAAAAAGGGTCTTTATTAACCAGTGCTACAAAAATATTTTTCAACATATGCAAAGGAGAAATAATTGGAGTTACAGGCACCAAAGGCAAAGGTACTACCTGTACTCTAATCTATAAGTTGTTAAAAACTCAATACAATAATGTTCATCTTGCGGGCAATATTGGTATCCCCATGCTGGACATATTGCCTAAAATTAAAAAGTCTTCCAAAGTCGTTTTAGAACTTTCCAGTTTTCAATTAATGGACTTGGGAAAAAGTCCCCACATTGCTGTAGCTTTAATGGCTACATCAGAGCATTTAAACTGGCACAAAGATCAAAACGAATATTTAAAAGCAAAAAGTAACATTTCAAAGTATCAAAATACAACCGACTATGCTGTAATCAATGCCGATTTCCCAAAATCAATAAAGCTCACAAAAGAAACAAAAGCAAAAAAATATTTTTTTTCAACCACAAAAGAAACAAATGGTGTATACGTAAAGTCAAATAACATTATATCAGCTATCGGTGAACAAGAGCGAGTCTGTACAGCTACAGAAGTTCTTCTTCCTGGCAGACACAATTTGCAAAACGTTCTTGCAAGTTGCACTGTTGCAAAAATCTATGGCATAACTAGCAGCAATATACGAAAGGTTTTAAAAAATTTTAAAGGATTGGAACACAGACTGCAGCTTGTAGCCACAAAAGAAGGTGTAAAGTATTACAACGACTCATTCTCTACAATACCCGAAACAACAATTGCAGCAATGGAAGCATTTAATGGTCCTAAAATTTTAGTCCTTGGTGGATCCTCAAAAAATTCTGATTTTAGAAAATTAATTAATAAAATCGAAACTACTTCAACAGTAAAAAACATAGTCCTTATAGGAAAGGAGAGTATCAGGATAAAAGGTTTAATCAAAGATGACCGAACGAGAAAAAAAATAATAACAGGGCTGAATTCAATGGCAGAAGTTGTTACAAAATGTAAAAATTTATCAAAATCTGGAGATATCGTATTGCTTTCCCCCGCTTGTGCATCTTTTGATATGTTCAAAAATTATAAAGATCGCGGAAATCAGTTTATAAAAGCAGTCAACCTATTATGAGAGTTGATCAAGGAAGGTTACGGCTAAAATCGCAGCGCAAACAGTTAGACATGCCGCTTGTCATTTCAACTGCCGCACTTATTTTAATTGGTTTAATAATAATATATGACGCTTCTGTGGTTGCAGCTTACCGTGATTTTAACGATAAATTCCATTTTTTTGCTAACCAACTAATATGGGCAATGGTCGGTACTTTTTCATTAATTTTCTTCACTTTTTTCGATTACAAAAAAATTATAAAGATTGCACCTTATATATTCTTGGCAAGTTTCATATTATTGCTTCTTGTACTCGTACCATTTATAGGTACAGAAGTTTTGGGGGCAAGGCGTTGGATAAATATAGGTACTTTTACTTTTCAGCCATCGGAATTTGCCAAACTTGCTGTTGTTTTTTATGCAACTTATATAATTTCAAAATTTGAAAATTTCAAAATGCGCTTAAAGGATACTTTAATTGTTTATTTTTTACCAATATTTTTTGTTATGTTGTCAGTTGTTATTCAACCGGATTTAGGCACGGCACTTATTTTTTTTGGCGTTGCTGCCATAATATATTTTACAGCCGGAGCTCCCATCATTCACTTTTTACTTACGGCACCCTTTTTAGTGCTGGCAGTCATAGGTGCAATAATTACTCACCCTTACAGAATAGAACGTATAAAAGCTTTTTTAGACCCAAGGATCCTCATACCATATTAATCAAATAATCATTGCGCTGAAAACTGGCGGCCTATTTGGAGTAGGTCTAGGTTCATCAAGGAGTAAATTTGAGTTCATTCCCGAAGTCCATAGCGATGCTATATTTGCAGTTGTAGTCGAAGAAGTAGGTCTAGTTGGTGCACTAATACTTATATCAATATTTATTTTTTTAATAACAAGAGCAATAAAAATTGCCAGAGAATCATACGATTATGAAAGTAAAGTTTTAGCAAGTGGCATAGTGGCGCTCATTGCCACGCAAACTCTTATTAATCTTTCAGCCATAGTTGCCCTAATACCCCTCACGGGCGTTCCCCTCCCTTTTATTTCCTATGGAGGCTCATCTCTTTTTGTGACATTAACTGCCATAGGTATCTTACTAAATGTAAGGAGACAATCATGAAAAAAGTTTTAATCTGCGGCGGTCACCTAACACCTGCGCTAGCAGTTATAGAACAGTTGAAAAGAGAAAAGATTGAAATAATCTTTATCGGTCGAAAACATTCGATTGAAGGTTCGAAGAATCTCTCAACAGAATTTGTAAAAATTAAAGCTCTAAATATTAAGTTTTTACCACTTTTAACAGGCAGACTTCAAAGAAAAATCACCACCCATACGTTTATCTCAATCATTAAAATTCCAATAGGTCTGCTTCAAAGTTTTATTTATCTTCTTCTCAACAAGCCCAATGTGGTTGTTTCTTTTGGGAGCTATCTTTCAACCCCGGTTGTCATTTCTGCATGGCTTCTGGGTATACCATCCATAACCCACGAACAAGCAACAAAGATTGGTATCGCCAACAAAATAAATTCTCTCTTTACTCGCGAATTTTACTCTGCTTGGCAGCTGCAAGGATTAGACAGTCGCTCAGTAATTGGCAACCCTACTAGGCTTTGCATTTATCAAAAATCAGCAAAAAATAAACGTATACAACAATTTCTAAAAACTAATAAAAAAATTCTCTATATTACGGGGGGAAATTTAGGCTCTCACTATATTAATAGAATAATTTTTGAAAGCCCAAAGAGGTTAAAAGAATATAAGATTATCCATCAACTTGGTAATGCAAATTACAAAGGAGATCACCAGACGGCAGGAAAAATTAATGATTCAAACTATTTTGCCCTTCCTTATATAGAGGACTCGGATATAGGTGCAGTTCTCAACTGCGCACATATTGTTGTATCAAGGTCTGGCGCCAATACTATCTGGGAACTCGCGCTCCTTAAAAAAGTTTCGCTTTTAATTCCCTTGCCATTTGCAGGTGCAAAGGAGCAGGAACATAATGCAAAGGTGCTGGAAGAAGCTGGTTCAGCTCTCATAATTCATCAAAAAAATCTAACACTCCAGACCTTGGAATCTGGCCTAAAAGAGATTAGTGCCAATTATGCAAAATA
>Ga0209210_1003435_pt1 | contig 10755 bp, 10 predicted proteins | sample RifGroA1_FD_183991 | JGI IMG/M metagenome (GOLD analysis project Ga0209210, IMG submission 183991) | Contaminated groundwater microbial communities from Rifle, Colorado, USA - Rifle Groundwater A1 (SPAdes) (version 2) | ecosystem: Environmental > Aquatic > Deep subsurface > Groundwater >...
GGGAAAAATCACAATGAGGGAGAACGAAGCGAAGTGTTTTCCGGTGTCCAGAAGGCTAGAGAGGAGAGGCACCGGACGTTAGTCCGGGGAGTTTCACTTGGTGAACTACTTTGACCAATTACATCTTTTACTTGAGATATTAATATCGCTAGAAATATGATTATAAAAATCACATTTCCACCAATTGCCGAAGTCAAACTCTTTTTTTCCACTTTAACATTAGGTAAGATATTGTAAAAATAATAGTTAAAATGACTAAAATCAGAATTGCATAAAACGTACTGATTTTTTTAGAATTATCTAAATCCTTTTCAGACACACTATTTTTATTAGGAAGTTTAATATTTTCTCCATTATTGTTTGTAGATTCTATTTTTTCAACAATTTCTTTTATTTGTTTAGTTTTTTCTTGAAGCTCTTCTATTGGAGCACTATCCTCATTATTTTGAATTTCTTCTACTGGTTCATTTCCGCTTATAGTATGTGCAATTCCATCTAAATATGCATCCTTAACATTAGGATTTGTTTTAAATAAATCTACCCTATTTTGAGAAGTTTGACCATACGGTACATTAACTACATAATGTCTGCTATAACTGTAATGACTCATAATTCTACTATCGAAAGAACTAATGATCTCTCTTTTTTCACTTTCAGAAATTGCAGGTTGAAATTCCACTATTATCCTATCAATTAAATATTTGCTATTTTTAGGAGTAAATGTAAGATTTATTCCAGTCAAACTTGAGTTTGCATAGATATCTATCATGCTCCACTTATAATCATAAAAATTTTGAGTAGAATTAAACCTGACAAATATCCCATAAGTATCTGGCTCTAAATCTTTTACTTCATAGTACCCTTTGTCAGAAGTAATTGAAAAGCCACCCTCACCCCCACCGAATTTCTTAACTTCAACCTTTAAGTCTGCAATAGGTGGATTAACATAACCTGAGATAGAGCCAGTTTCATTAAATCTTGATAATGTTATATCCTGAAGTTTTATTGTTTCATTTTCTCTTACTCCTATCTGAAATATTGTTTTGTTATCGTATTCCCCTCTTGCCCTAATAAAAAGATTGTATATTCCTATCGGAAGCCTAAATGAATATTCTCCATTAATGCTGATTGTGTCAATGCCAGCTATTTCTTGAGTTGGAGAAATTACGTAAATAGTCGCATTAGAATCAGAAGGCAAAATTTTACCTTTAATTTCACCGCCTTGAGCAAGAGCTAGAGGTAAAAATATTAATCCAAAGATTAGTAACACAATTAGACTATAAGAACATCTACACCCGCTTTTGATTTCATTCACCCCCTAATATTAGTATTCTCTTTAATATTCTATATAAACCTTACGAAAATAAGATGTAGCCCAGAGAAATAATTAAATCCAAAATTTAGGTCGAATGTAATGAACCGTTTAATCTTACAGACTGGGTCACAATTCAGAAATATGTATACTGGTTGCTTCATTGCAACTGGAGAGAAGCCCAAATTAGCTTTCTTTCCGATGGCAAAATCAATTGCGGGACAGCGTCCTTAGTTATAGGACAGTTGCGAAGCAATTTCCTATGTTTTTCCGTTTATGGATTAAACGAAGCCGAGAACATTAAAAAATTTGGCGAAGCCCGAAGTTTCTCGAAGAGAACATAAATCAAATTATGCCAATTAATGCAGTTAATTGAAAGTTCCTTTGAGCTTTGCATGGGAAAAGGAATTCTCATCAGGAAAGTGCTACAGCAAGGTGGGACAAAAATTACGCCTAACTTATAGAATTTTACGAAGTGGCAATCCCTCGAAAATTTTGGCGAGGAAAAATGAGGCAACCCACATTTTTCACTCCTGACAAAATTTTCAGAGATGGATTGGCATTTGGGAAAAATCGGGAAAATGCTTGGCAATTTAGCTTTAGCGACCGATTTTTCCGTAAAATTCTTGTTAAACTCTTTCACCCTACAAAGTGGGGTGAAATTTCGTCCGAAAAGTTATTACTCGGGGCACACGTCGTCCTATCGAATGAGCGAAGCAATACATAAAGGACAATCGTTAAGGGGCACACTCACGTAAAAAGTAGTAAGAATCGGGGGCGTTTAATTAATCTTTTTATCTTTTAGGCTAGGAATTTCAAAATTTGAGATAAATAATTCTTGGCCAATTTTGGCAGTTTTTTGTTTATAGTTATTCATCCCATATTGTAGTTCCCAAGAATAAATATTTGCATAAGAGAATAATTCTATAATTTTAGGTGAGTTATCGTAAGTAATAAGCCAGTTATGTTTACATTTTTTTACATTCTTTGCAAACTTGTCATGATCAAAATTAGTATGAATATTCCCTTTCTTACCATATAACTTTGAACTGCCATTATTGAAATAAGGAGGATCAAGGAATATAAAAACTTTATCCCCTTCTTTATTTATTATTCTGTTATAGTCAATACAGGTTATTTTGACATTTTTTAGTATATCTCTAGATTTTTCTAAACGGTCAAATGAAGAAAACGTAAATCTTTTCTTAAATGATTCATCAGAATACCCTCCGGAGTCTGCAAGTCCAGAAAAAGTAATCCTATTTAATAAGAAAAACCTTATTGCTCTTTGTATATTAGTTAAATTCTTGACGTGGCCATTAAATTTTAAATAGAGTTTCTTCCCGTCTTCATAATTTTTTTTAAGTTTGATGACTCCATCTAACATATCTTGATTATTGGTTTTACAGGCCTTCCAAAACAAGAATAATTCTTTATTAATATCATTAATCCAGAATTTTTTCTCAGGAAATTTCTGTTTTAATGCAAAAAAAACAGAGCCACCCCCAACCATTGGTTCTCTATATTCTTTGAACTCTGGAATAATGGGCAGTATTTGCTTTAGTGCTCTTGATTTTCCGCCTGGAAATCTAAGCGGACTTTTGACTTTAAGCTTTATTCCATCAACCATTTTATCCCCTTTTTTAAAACTAAAAATCTATAACTTTATAATTATATCTTTAATTGTCGAATCATATTCAAATCTAGTGAAGATATGCTTATCAATATCAAATATGTATTTGTCTTTCGTGTGAGCAATTTCTTTAAAAAAATCCAAGATCTTACTAATCCTATTACTATCTAAGGATGAGCCTTCAAAAATCTTCTTAAACAAAAACTGTAAATCTCTTGTTTTCAAATCTTTTCCGTCCGATAAGTCTAAATAGTACTTCTGTCCTCCAGGAGCATTAAATATTCTTTTAGTAACCTTAGGTAGATAATCAGTTCTTCTAAATCTATAACTGGCAGCAGATTCATTACCTTTTTTACCTTCTTCTCCAAATATCTTTGTTATGGGCTGTTCCTTAATGACATTAATAGATTTCAGAAGTTCATAACTTCTTGTCAGAATTTCCAGCCATACTTCACTTGCTTTATCACTCTTTTTTAAGTCTACTGGAGATTTGTCGGAAAATACTCTGGCAGCCATCATTGCAAATATGATTATCTTACCTTTGTCATCGAGAGTGGCTTCTAAGGATGAAAATAAATTAAAAAACTTTGAATCTATAAAATCAATGAGAGATTTAGTATTAACTTTCGCTCGTTTTTCTTCTATGGAAAAAATACCTTGGGCAGTAATAGTATATTTATTAACCTCATCAGTTTCTCTGATAAAGTTTTTAGTTTTTAACCAATTTAATTCAGCAGAAGGTATTGATAAACTATCTAAAGAAGATTGGCTTAATAATCGAAGAGCATTATTCGAATTCATATGTAAAAAGGGGAAAATGATGGATGTTACTTTTATCTTACTATTCTTTAAACTTAATAAATAGTCGTCATAAAGTCTATCATATAATCTTTCCAAGTATTTTGTAGAGTTCTCTTCAATATTAACCATTTGACAATGTTATGACCTCGGCATCTCCATCCTTTTTTTGTACAATTAAACCTAAAAGTAATCTGTTCCTATTGTATAATCCTTTTAATTTATCAGTAATCTGACCTAACGATTTTTCGTCCATCATCCCAACTTCGTCAAACATAGCAATTATTTGTCTATCATCTTCTGTGCTTAATAATCCTAATAAATAGGCCGCTTGACTTTGTCCAGTTCCCATTTGTTTGAGGTAAAAAACACCTCCCTTTGAACTTTCCAGAGTACCTTTAAACAAATCAACTCTAGTAACTATTATATGCTCTCCAGTATGAATTAAAATTTTTCCAAGTCTTTTTCCAAGATACTCAAAAATTACATCATTATATTTTTGTTGTTGTGCCGACATGTTTTTTGGTTCTTTCTCACTTTTTATGTCTTCGAGATATTGGTTAAATTCTTCAATTTTAGCATCTAACCTTTTTACTATCTCTACTATTTCATTGAGTCTCTTTTCAAATCTTTTGTAGGGGTGTTCCTCCTTTGATTCTAACTCGCGAATTTGCTGAGTTATGTTTCTTAATCTCCTTTCATAATCCTTTTCGTTAGCTTTTTCGGTTGATATTTCGTCTGAAACTTCTTTTAGTTTGTTACTTATTTGAGATTCGTTGAGAACGTCTAATAATCTCACCTCTTTTCCTATTTTTTGCTTAATTTCTTTTTCAGATGGACTCTTTTTGTATTCGTATTGAGCTTTATAATATTTAAGTTGCTCTGCAATTTTTGAACATTCTTTTTCTAATTCCTTAATCTTATCATCATTATCAGCATTTTTTATTAATATTTTTTCTGAGGCAGAAATATGAGGTTTTAACTTTATTAATATAGGAAATAACTCTGTTTCTAATGCTTTCTTGTGTCTTTCAATCCTTTCTAAATTTTCAATAGTTTTATCGATATTTTCAATCTTTTGAATATTTAATGATTTTTCTCTAAATGCACTTTTCAGTTCTTCCAAGAATTCTCTTAAGGATTTATTAAGAAGAGTTATCCTTAAATCTAAATTAGTAAAATTCTCTAGAACTTGAATTAGTTGTTGATAAATTATTGCTTCTTGATTACTTTTGTCTTCTTTTAACTTTGTTTTTTCATCCTGGAGCATATTCTTAAATCGTATTATCAGAGAGTAGAAATTTTCATTAAACTCGAATTCATCTAAACTTTTTGAAACATTAATTCGTTCCCATACTTCAAGAAGAGTTGATTGTTTAGGAAAGAATCTTTTTAAGTTATCTGTTACCGAATCGTATAATTCTTCTATTTTCTTAATTTCGCTTTTTGCTAACTCATAATTAGTATGAAATTCCCTATTTTCCTTAAATATTCTCCTCTCTGTACTTTTTGTCTGGCTTTTCAAACTTTCTTTCTTTTGTTCTGCCTTTCTGTAGTCCTCTGAATACTGCGTAAACATTCTCCAGAAAAAATAATCTTCAAGATTTGTCAACTCCTTTTTTAATTTCTCAATTGTTCCACTGCAAGATTTTAAATCCGTTTCAAGTTCTTTCTTAGTTTCAATAAGTGAATTAATGTAATCTGGGTCTTTGGACTCTCTAATCTCCTCAAGAATTTCTAGAATTCTCGTTCTTAATCTACTTATTCTGTTTCCGTATTTGTTTTGCTCGTCTCTTACTTCTTCTGCAAGCTGTTTTAATCTTGTAGTTGGGTTTCTTGGAATATCATAAATAATTTTAAATTTTTTTGCTATAGTTACTGGAGTTAATCTTTCTTTTTTATCGTTGATTATCTCAAAAATATCAAAATCTTTACTATCTAACTCATTTTTTGAGATTAAAATCCTTTTATTCTTATTTGTGATTCTTAAATCAAATTTAATTTTTTGATTTTCGCTTTCTAAAAGGTCCCTTATATTTGAACGTAGAACTTCATTTACTTCTGTATTTTGATGGGCATAAAATCCTAATGCAATCAAATTAAGAAAAGTACTCTTCCCAAAAGAATTTGGGGCCTTAATATAACTTAAATTCTCTATTTTTCTAATTATTTTTGAAGGAGTGTATTTCTTTTTTTTGTTACCTTCAAACCTTTCGAACTCATAATCACATTCAATCATTCACTTTTACCTTCTACAAGTTTTTTAATAATGTTCTCTGTGTTATCCTCATTAATCACAATTTTCATAATTTTCTTTTCATCATCAGTTTCAAGTAAGGTGTTAAACAGAGTCTCAATATTTTTTTCTTCAACCATTTTAATCCTCTTTCTCCTCAAATACCCCTGCAAAAGCTAATGGAAATTTGACAAATTTTAGTTGTGGCACTTCGTGAATGGATGCTACTGCATAACCTTTCTGTAAAGATTCCATTTCTTGAGCCGAGACGTTTATTCCTAATGATTTTAAATTTGTATAACTTGATTTAAATAGTATTTTGGTATTTATTACAGAAGTCAACCCGCTAGGAATGTCAGTAGGATTTTGTGAGGAGAAAATTACACCAATTTTTGAGCTTCTTCCTTGTCTGCATATCATATCTAAGTCCCCTAATGCTTCAGTTGAGGCATCACTGTTATAAAAGGACTTAACTTCATCTATAATGATTAAAATTGGTACTTTATATCTTTGGTCTCCTTTCGCTCTTACAATTCTATTTAATAAGTTTCTTAAAAGAACAGATCCGAAAATAATTCCATTTTTAGAATTAACGTCAATTACTGACATTTTTCCTTTTATTAATATATCTGATTCACTTAAACTTACTGAACCATCCTCATTATCAAAAAAGTGAGCAACAGCATCCAGTTTTCTTAGTATACTATCGTAAGTACCCCGTGCCAATTTAATTGAACCAGAATCTCCTCTAATATTCATAGTATCATAATTGAGTTGGTCATTTATTCCTCTTTCAAAATAATTTCTGAACTCAGTAAATCTGTAAGTTGATTCTGTACCTTTTTGCTTTTGATTCTCTTGCCAAAAACGAAATATATTAGGTAAACTTTCAGCAGCTTTGTCTGTGATACCTTGTAAAAGCCCAATTAAAGATTCGGGATCAATCTCCTTAACATTAAGGGTAACACTTTGTGTTATTTCTGTATCAACTCCCTTAGAAGGGGATATTTCATTCCCTGCTGGATAATAAACTACAAAATTAGTAATCGGATGTGCTTTTTTATCTAAAGATGCCCATTCATTAATCACAGCTTCTTTCTTAGGCTCACTTTTTTTATTCATTTTTAAGAAGTCCGCTTCTTTTACATTTATAGCTAATACTGCTCCTCCTAGTTCTTCAACAAAATACTGTGCAAGATACTTTGTTGCTACAGTTTTACCACTTCCAGTAGTTCCGCATACTAATGTCTGATGATAAAACATATCATCTGGAAGAAAAGCGGTTATTAGTTTATTTTGTTCATCATTGAGAATTTTATTTTTTCCAGCATAAATAGTTGAAATGAAAACTCTTGCTCCTTTTTTATTGTTACCTAGAGCAATATCAATTTCCTCTTGTGTTGATCTTCGTGCTTTGGAAAGGGGCCTAATATACTCAATCAAACTTCCTTCTTCATGGATTATATCTTTAACTCTATAAGCCGAGATAATATTTTGGCATTTTTGGTCTTGGGATAAAGGATTCAAATCCATATCAATCAACATTGGAGATGGGCTGAATGTTTGGGATTGTTGACTTTCATCTACCCTTATTATGAATTTGTTTTTTCCTTCCTCTATTGTGAGATATGCTCCTTTAGGAAGCATGCCTTTAACTTCTCCTTTCGAAACTAACTGAATGAAGCCGCTTTTTTCCCCTAGCACTATCCAAACCATGATTACCACCCGAATCTTTCTTGATTTATTGTTGGTATTATTTTCGCTTCTTTCATTATTTTCTCAACATTATATAATCTAAGTGCTTCTCTTGCAAACATTTCAGCTATTTTGATTGTCCTAACTTGAGGGTCTTTAGGATTCCCTTGTGCCAACAATAAATAGTAAATAAAATTTAAAATGTTATTAAGTTCATCCTTCTTTTTCCTTAATATGTTAAATGTATCAATATGAAACTCTATTCTTTGAGGACTCACATTAAAAGGTTTAATATAGCAAAAAACCTTCGCCTTTTTAGGGGAATATTCATCATAATATTTAAAAAAAGCACTTCTTTCTCCTTCTTTCAATGTTTCAAAGGCCCAATGCAAATCAGAATTGTATTTTCCCCTTAGTTCAATGATGTTGTCAGTAACTAGATTACTATTGCTGTTCTTTACGAAGAAGATAGGGATAACATTCTTTCTTAATAAAGCATCATTTAATTGATTAGTTAATTGCGTTACCTGACCACCTATCAACGGGCCATCTATTAAAACTATAATGTTTAAAGGAGTATTGTTCAAGATAAAATTATGTCTATCCTTAATATAGTCTCTTTTAGAGTCTTCTTCTGGCTTATTACTTAATTTGATATATTTAGAATTTTCTTTGTATATGTTGGATCTAGTATAAAAATAAAAGCTTACAAAGACTGTTGGGATATACTCAGTTTCATGTTGCAAAACAAGAGAGTGACTTGTTGCATAAGCTGTTCCGGGAAGAGCATCAAACTTATTTATTGATTCATCATAAGCTGCAACACTAATTTTGTTAGAAAGTTTTTCTCCAGCTTTTGCATCCAAATTATAATTTTTTATTTCTTCTATTGCTTCAAGTTTTGCATCTGGCGGGAAAGTATATCCTTCAAAATCTAATTCCTGAGGATTAGGATTTGGTGGTAATTTAATGTTAAAATTATTAATTTCTTGGATAGTTTCTCTAAAATGCGGATGAATAAAAAATCTATTTAAATGACCACTTTCAGTATCAAAATCTTGTTGGTTAACCATTTTCCCCCAATATTACATGATATTCTTATACATTTATATAAAGTTTCTTATTTTTAAAGCCCCCGATTTCTATTCAGTAAACCGTCAAGGGCGTAGCCCAATTGTGAGTGTGCCCCTTCCGTTTTTTATTATTTTAGTTCGTGTGTGCCCCGAGTAATAATTGATTTTAACGGGAGTTATGCGAAGCAGAACGTGGGTGGGAGGGAGTCAACAGTCGTTTTTCCTCACAGATCAGGCACTGGCCACTGGACAGGCGCCGAGAGGGGATATATAAACCCAAACCTTCCATAAATGGGTTATGGACAATCAAGACGAGTTCAAGGTCCTCATCGATGAGATGAAGGTGCGCGGGTTCAGCTGGAAGACGATACGGATGTACCTGTACCAGAACAGGCGGTTCCTTGAGTTCATCCGAACATCACCCCGCGATGTCACGAAGAAGGACGTAGAATCCTATCTGATCATGCTCTATGACCGGCAGGTCGCCTCTGCCACGCGCCATCTCATCTGTGCCGCGCTGAAGTTCTACTACGAGGGGGTGCTCAAGAGAAGGTTCCAGCTGAAATACCCAAGAAGGGAGAACAAGCTCTCCATTGTGCTGAGCAGGGAGGAGATCCTGCGCATGATCGGAGCATTGGACAACCCCGGGCACAAGCTGCTCCTCATGCTCATGTACGGCTCCGGGCTGCGCCTCAGCGAGGCCGTCAGCGTAAAGCTCGAGGATTTTGACCTTGGAAGGAAAGTGCTGCATGTCAAAAGAGGGAAAGGGGCGAAGGACAGGATGGTGAACCTCTCAACCTCCTTCATTGAGCTGTTCCTGCGCTGCAATGCGGGAAAGGAGGAAGGATTCCTTTTCTCCTCCGCGCATAACCCGTCATGGCACATCACCGGCAGGGCGGCGCAGAACGTCGTCAGGCATGCCCTCAGGGAAGCGGGCATCCCAAAGAAAGCACATCCCCATACCCTCAGGACGAGCTACGCCACCCATCTCATCGAGAACGGCACGGACATCTCGTACGTGCAGCGGCTGCTCGGCCACTCAAGCATCAAGACAACGCAGGCCTACCTGAGATTGAGCAATGCGTCCATACAGGCGATCAAAAGCCCGCTCGATTGAGGGGTGGCGACTTGCACGGATGAAGTCCGGCACCTGAAAATGGGGATTGCCAAGACAAACCAAAACCTTTATATATCAATTGATACTATATCAATTGATATGGGTGCAGAAGCCGCTATTTTCAAGGACCGGAACTATACTGAGCAAAGAAGCCCAACCCTGAACACGGTGCTTATGGTGGAGGAAACCCTGAGCAAGATGGGGGAAGTGATCAGCATCGGCCAACTTAAACGCGTTCTTCCAAAACAGGTCATGCATCAAACCCTGATGGCAGTCATTGACTATTTGGAATATAGCGGCAAGATTGTGGTGGACGAGGATAAGGTTCTTTGGACTTTCAAGCCGCAAAGCAAGCTAAAGGGAATGAAGGGATTAATTGTCAGATGAGGACCTTCAAAGGCAAAATACAAAAGAAAATCTCAGTCAAGCTAGTAGGCGATGCTGAAAAAGCGTTTAGGGATCTCAACAGGATGGTCGGGGAGCAGCGCATCCACGGCATCACAAGTTCGAAAGAGATAACGCTCCTCAATGCCATAAATGGACTGTTCAACGTGATAGTCAAAAATCCCTTCTATGGGGAAAATGCGAAAAAAGATCCCATCCCCAAAGAGTATAGGCAGAGATATGGCGCGAGCAACCTGTTTATTGCTGACCTGCCGGACTATTGGCGCATGCTGTACACCCTCGAAAGCGATGAAATCGAGATTATTGCATTCGTCTTGGATATCATTGACCATAGGGGATATGATAAGAAATTCGGATTTAAGAAAAAATAATCCAATTCCTGGAAAAAACCACGCGTCCCTAGATGCTCGGCGACTCAAGCACTTTGTATAATGTGCACAATTGAGCGAACTGCCGAGCCCCCAAAAATTTCTTCCCGGTTTTTCG
>Ga0209210_1003436_pt1 | contig 10749 bp, 9 predicted proteins | sample RifGroA1_FD_183991 | JGI IMG/M metagenome (GOLD analysis project Ga0209210, IMG submission 183991) | Contaminated groundwater microbial communities from Rifle, Colorado, USA - Rifle Groundwater A1 (SPAdes) (version 2) | ecosystem: Environmental > Aquatic > Deep subsurface > Groundwater >...
ACCTCTTACACCAAAGATATTACTTCCTCCGCCGTCATAAAAATTGGTTTCATTTGCGTCCCAAGTAATGTCTCTATTTAGATCATAGAAAACTGAAACTGCGACATTATATGTTGAGACTGGTGGGGGAACACAGGCCCCGCCGCAGTTTGAACCACTATAAGGACCATTTCTGGTTGCTACGCATGAACTACCTGAACAGCCATAAAGAACAGTGCAAGTGCCTCCCACACATGTTTGGTCAGCCGGACAATCTGCGTTTCCGTTGCAGCCGGATCTATTAGCAAAGCTAAAATTAATTCCAGTCACATTACCTCCACTAACAGTTGGGCTTCTGGGATTAGTTGAGGTTATCGTGTAAAGATTTGAATTTGGATTAACAAGTCTTACGTCGTAAGTTCCATTAGAGAGTCCACTGATAGAATAATTACCGCCTCCTCCAGTAGACACGCTATTATTGTAATTTGCATTTGCAGCTGGCTTCCATTGGACAGTCGCGCCGCCATAACCGCTCCCGCTATAACTGACACTTCCTGAAATTGAGTAAGTTGCAGGGGCGACACACCTGTCGTTAGCATTACAAATTTGTCCCGAGGGACACTGCCTAGTCCCGTTTACTCCACAATTTCTGGTATTGCCGCAGGCATTTGAGGTAAACCCGCATTCTTTCGTTCCGCAGGCAGGAGCAGCAGGGCAAACACAAGTATTGTTGTTACAGACTTCACCGGCAGAACATTTAGAAGTGTCGTTTGAAGTACATTGGACACAAGTGTTATTTGAACAAATTGCGGTAGTTCCACATCCACCGCAACTAGCAGATTTACCACATGCATTAGTTACAGTACCGCACTTACCGCTACAGGAAGGAGTAGGGCAGCAGTCTCCTCCGCAAGTCGAACCACCATAACTTCCGCCGACGGTTTTTACACAGCTAGTCCCCGAACAAGCATAGCGGGCAACACAGGCATTATTAACACAAGTATTATTATTTGAGCAACCGTTATTATTTATACAATCTACACATTGAGAGTTTGTTGTTCCGGGATTTTTACACTGTTGTCCGCTGGGACAATCAGAATTTGCTGTACATCCACTAGGACTAGCATCACAAAAGAAAGCCTCATACCCGTTGTTGCAATTGTAGGTTGAGTTTCCATTGCCATTGAGTACGATCCTACAATTAGGATAGCCCCATTCTCCGCCGATTTTCTGCCTAGTGCCCTGATTACAAGTCTCACCCATGTATTTACAAAATCCACATCGGGTGTTGCCTCCGTCAGTTTGCCACCTTCTAGCAAATTGGTCGCAGTCACCACTCGAGTTGACGGTAGTGTAGCTTGGGCACCCCGTATAAAAATCACATGATCCAATATAATTTCTGTAACTGTAGCTTAAGGGCTCTACGTTGCATGTCGGGTATGCTTTTGCTTCTCCTTTCAAAAAGAATGCTATTGAAAGAAGGACTAAAAGAGAAATTAATATCTTATATTTACTTTGCATATGCAGAAATTTGGTTCCCAAACGGCACACAACCTAAATCGTTCCGAAGCCCTTTGATATACTCAAGCAATTGATTATTGCAGTTTATTACTGTTTGATTATCGGGAGGAGGTTTCAGTCTGAAAAGCATCTGTACTAAACGGTGTTCGAGTAGTTTACTTTTCCGATAAACATCAGTTGCCTCCGTTAAGATAGTAGCTTTTGTAGAACCTAACCTTTCATCAGAAGAAAGTTTTATTGAGAAAATACCAGAGTAATTTTTATTGAAAAGCAATACATCAAATTTAACAGTTTTCCCTTGGAGAGGAGTAGATATTTGTGCTTCAACCATGTTGTTTTCATTTATTATCCTATCAATTTGAGCATATAAAACTAGTGTTGAACCATCTGAATTGAAGTAGCCATTGCCCACTTTTTTTTCACCCTCGAGATAATATTCAGCGAGAGGCGTTTTGTTAGTTGGGGAATTTCTCTGGTTGATAATGAAGGTTAATCCTAAAAGAACAATAATTAATAAAAAGAGTGATGCAATCAATAAGAGCTGGGCACGGCTCATAATTTAATTCTATTGTGAATCAGCTCATATTGTCAATAATTTTAATTCACCTTATGAATGCCTAAAGCAGAAATGTATGGAATATCGCTAGGGGAGACGTTGCTGTTATTAAAAAATGTGGGCATAAGATCAAGAACATCGTGGTAATCAGAAGTTTGGATCGCCTCCAAAAAAGTCCAAGCTTCTCTAGCTGCTTTAGCGTGTTGCCTCGTAATTTCTTCAATTGGTGTGCCTACTACGCTACTTTCATCCAGCCTTAAAACAAAATTAGAAATATCACCTAAATAATTTGTCATTACTCCATAAATTCTATCCCCGCTTATATAATCTGACCTTGGGGCACCGGAACCTGCCAGATTGCTTGGATTTAACCCCAAAGATGTTATATGTTCACCGGACAACATAACTGGGAAAATGAGCCTGTTCGCTGCAGCATCCTGAACTCCCATAAAGACAACAGTATCGTTTCCAGATTTCTGAATATCAACAATATCTGTTTGAACCCCGCGTTGCGTTTGATCCTCAGGGCGGATGTTTGGAATCGCTCCAAAGAGTTCTAGTTTCCCGTTTGCATCGACCCATCCGACTGTTACTTCCATGTCGAGCCATTTTTGGAGAATAGGGTCGGTTGGGGTGGGTTCGGGGGAGGGGGTTACTTCCGCTGTGGGGGAAGGGGTGACTGGAATTGGCGTGTTTGTTGGTAGTAATGTTGGGGTAGAAAATGGAGATTCCGAAACAATAGGGCTTGGGGTAGGTGGAACTGCCGTGGGATCAGGCGTTCTAGGTGCCGTTATTGCACAGCCGGCAAGAACTAAAGCGGGGAGAAGCTTTGCGTATTTATTTTCTCGGGCAAGATAATTTATGAATCCCGAAAATCTTTCACTCAAAGTCGGGCGAGGCGCCTCTGTTTCAATCGAATAGTTAGCTTCACCGACGATATTTCCGCCTGCGTCTAAAATATCTGCGCTGCCTTCTCCAGTATTAGCCATTTTTTCTACCATATTTATCTTAGGCGAGAATTGTCTGCCTAGTCAACCCTGTTAAATGGCAAAAGCCAATTTGTTAAACAAATTATTTAACAAGGTCAAGCTAATATAACATTTTTAGTCACTTTAGTCAACGTTTATAGGCCTAAAAGGTGCATCGAGAATTCGAGAAGGTTAAAGATTATTTGGCCGAGGGAAAATCCGCCGATGGGGATAAGAAGAAGTGCAAAAAGAATAAAAATCCCCATATTGCCAAGAGATAAATAGGCGCCGGCTTGTTGCTCGGAAAGAATAAGAGAAAAAACTTTTGATCCGTCAAGTGGCGGGATTGGAATCAGATTAAAAATTGCGAGTAGCAGATTAAGCCTTACTACTTGAAGAATAAAAAAGTAAAAAAACGTATCTAGGGCTCCGGCAAAAAGATGCAGAACAATAGCGCCAAGTATGGCAATTCCAACATTCGTCAAGGGTCCGGCTAGTGCGACTAATGCCATATCGCGCCTTCCGTCGCGCAGATTAAATGGGTCAACTGGAACCGGCTTGGCCGCTCCGAAAATAACAGGAGAGCCTGAAAAAATAAGCATAAGGGGAAGAAGGATACTCATAATCGGATCAATGTGGGGGATCGGATTGAGAGTCAGGCGTCCCAAAAGCCTGGCTGTTGGGTCTCCCAAGCGATCGGCAACAATTCCATGAGCAACTTCATGAAAGATTGCCGAAAAAATTAAAATGACAAGAACTAAGACTCCGAATTCTAAAGACATGAGGATATTCTAACACAGCTTCTGGCTTCTGGCACCTGGCTTCTAGCTATTAGCTAGTTGCTAGTAGCTAGTCGCTTGGGATATAATATCCCACATGGCAAAGGGAATGAAATGCGCTAATTGCGGAAAAGGAATAATGATTGGACACCGCGTGTCGCACGCAAAAAACAGAACAAGAAGAATCTTTAAACCAAATCTTCATAAGTCAAGAATTCTCGTGGGCGGTATGTATAAAACGATGAGGCTTTGTACAAAATGTTTGCGTTTGTTTAAAGGAAAAAGTAAAAATCCTAAAACCCAAGAAATGAAAAAACAAGAAGTTTCTTCTAGTGCTCCAGTCGCAGCAGGAATTGTCTAGCGCTTGGTCGCTGTCGGAAAATTTGGTTCGCACTCTCCTTGACAACATAGCTCCGTTGCTCACAAATTTTGATAGCTCCCCGCGCTTAGATTAAGTTTAACTTATTTAGAATTTCTTTACTGTTAGGATAACCGTTAATAAAATCTTTATAACTCATCGGTTTTTTGCCTTCGACTTGTAATTTTTCATTTGGCAAAAATTTAATAATTTTTTTATTATCCCCGAGATTATATTTTGCCCAAACTCCGGGCCAAGGAAAATATGCCCGAATCATGTGATCAAGAGTAACTTTATCCGGTGGATTATACACATCAATTAAGCCACTTTCTCGCTTTAAAAGCTTGGTAAGCGTAGCCTTAGAGTCATCCTGTGGTGTTATATTAATTTTATTTAATATATAGTTTGATATAGTGTCAGGAAGATTTTCTGCGCCTATTTTGAAAAGTCTTTCGGCCAAAGTTTCAAAAGTATCTGTGTCTTTGATATCAACCTCTTTTTGAAAAAGAATCGGTCCGTGATCTACTTCTTCGTCCATTTTAATAATTGTTACTCCGGTTTTTTTATCGCCGTTAATTATTGCTGTTTGGATAGGGGAGGGTCCCCGATATTTTGGCAGAAGAGAGGGATGAATATTTAGGGCGCCGTGTTTTGGAATGCTTAAAACTTCGTCTGAAAGAATTTTTCCGAAAGAGGCGACGACGAAAAGATCAGGATTTGAATTTCGTAACTCCGCAATTGCTTTATTGTTCAAATGCTCTGGACTTCGAAAAACAGAAACAACATCAAAATTTGTTTGAAGAGCTTTTAAAACCGGATCAACGAAACTCGGAGTTCCAAAAAAAACAACTTTCATTGAGGATATTATAGCAATTAGGCAACTCCGATGAATCTTTTCATTCTTTCCAAATCGCTAACTCGTGAAGTTTCAAAGTTATCAAGACCTCGCGAAATGAGCACGAGTCTGGCAAAAGCCTTTCCAAGCCTATAAGACCCGACAAGGCCTGCATCTCTTAAAGCATATGCGGCTTTATCATGGTAGATAGATCGCATCAAATCGGTTGAAATAATTTCGTCGCGTGTCGCTCCTCGCATCATTTTAGCAAGATCTCTTGTTTGCTCAATATAGTCGTTGAGTTTTTGTCTGACTTCCTGAGGGAAAAAAGAAGGATTGTAAACATAAGTTTCTTCTTTTTCTGCAAAATCCAAAAGGGCAAGTTTTGCAACTTCATTTTCTGCGAATGCGTTATATTTTTCCTGATCCGTGACGTCTGGGGCGAGTTTTTTTCCTTCAAAAAACTTATCGTAGGCAGTCTTGAAATAATCGCTTGCTTCAAAATCATTCATAAATCTTACAGGATCCTCAACAACTGGTTTATCAGGAGAAGGCGGAGTTGGCGCGGGCGGTATTGTGTGCGCGATTTCTGAAGTTTCTTGAATATCCACTCTTTAATTAGGACAGGTTAATCTTTTCTTGTCAAACTTCAATTGGGTCGAATACGTCTTCGTCTTTTGCGTTTTTATGAGATTTATAAAGTTGTCCCTTTTGTTCTAAAACCCGCCGCGGAAAAAGAATTCCATGCAAATGGTCAACCTCATGGGCAATAATTGTCGCCATAAAACCTTTAAACTTCTTAGTATGCTTCACGCCCAATTCATCATAATAGGAAAGAGTGAGGGTTTCCGGCCTTTTTACCTCTCCCCAAATATTAAGAAGAGAAAGACAGCCCTCCAAGCGCTTGGGCTGTTTGCTTTTGGCTTCTTGCTTCTTGCTTCTTGCGCCTGGCTTATCGCTAGTCGCTAGTATTTCCGGATTTATAAAAACAACTATTTTAGATTTCTCTGTTGGTTTTACAATAAAAAGAGAGTAGGGAACGCCTATTTGAGGAGCAGCCAAGCCTACCCCTTTTGGGTCGCGCGCCAGAGTTAGCGCGGTTTCCATGTCCGATAATAGTTTTGCCAAATTTTTGTCTGAGCGAACGTACTTCCCTAAGGGGTATTTTTTGGCAGAGGTTGAAAGGACTTTATTTGGTGCCTGAATAATTGCCATCATTTCTCTTTCCAGGCAGATAAAGATTGTTTCGCTTGCTCATCATCTTTTGAAAAATGGCTCAAAATATATTCCATTTCATAAATTGCTTTTTCTTTTTCTCCGATATCATTATAAAAAAGTCCCAGCGCATAGTGTGCGTCTCTATAGTCGGGTTTTAGGGCTACAGTTTTTTTAAGTATTTCGACCGCTTTTTTACTGTCTCCACTCTGTCCATATAAAACTCCCAAATTGTAAGCAATTGAAGCTTCATTTCCTCCAAGTTCGTAAACTCTTTTCATAGCAACGAGCGCTTTTGAAAGATAGGAATTATCAATCTGGGCAAGATTATAAAAAATTCTGACTCTCGATTTCCAAAACAAGATATTATTAGGATGGCTATTTGTAAGACTGTCGTTAATAGATGAACTCTCAGCGGCTAATTGACTAATTATTTGAGCAGACTCTGTGGCATTTTTTCCTTGAGAAGAATAGGCTATTGCTAAGGCGAAGGACGCATCGTTAGTTGATACTTCATCTTGAAAAACAGGTTCAGAATGAATGCTTACGGCGTTTCGAAGAAAGGAATAGGCCTGTTGGTATTCTCCAGATTTAGAATAATTATTTCCCAATGCATATAAAACATCAGCCCTCCAGAAGCTAAAAAGAAAGAAAAGAAGATAGGCCGTGACTAAAAATGAGAGAGAAATTAGACTCCAACCAAAGAAACCAATTTCTCCGACTTTTCCCAACTTGAAACCTAAGCTTTTGTCATCTAAAACATCCATTAAAATCAATACAAAGAGGGGAATAAGAAAAAAATATATGTTCATTATGACTACTGAAAAACCAAAGAAATTTGTAATTAAAATTGTTATAAATCCGGCTACAAGAGACAAAACTAGCGGGTCTTTTGCCAAAGTTTGGCTTTCTTTAGACATGACAACCCCAGTTTTTGCCAGTAGAACAGCTGATAGTTTGTTTTTTGTTTTAAATATAGTTGCTAGAAATATAAAGAGAAAAAATGCAATGAATGAAAGATAAGACAAAAGTCCAAATACTCCAGTGGTTGCTAAATAGTTTAGGTATTCGTTATGTGCTTTGTTATAAAGGAAGTTCCATTCAGAAGTTAGATTATGCTCAATTGGTCTATATTTATAGTAGGCATAAGCAAAAGTTTCGACTCCCGTACCAAAAATAGGATTATTCTTCCAAACATCGATGGCTCCTCTCCATACGATTAATCTAATTTTGCCTGAATCTGTCCCTCCGAGTTGAGTCTGATGCACTGTTTCTCTTTGGGGGTTTTGTGTAACTTTTACCTTTTGTACGTAGTTTTTAAGATTATTAAATGAAAATTTGTCAAAAGGAGACAGTGGAATTTCTGCAAAAAAACCAATTATCGCAAAAATAATTATCGATAAAACAACTATTTTTTGTTTTTTGAGAAGATCTTTTACAAAGTTTTTCTTGCTTGGTTTATCAAAAAGTATTAGCGCTCCGAAGAAAAATATTAAGCCAACTCCTAGCGCTAAAACAGCGGAGCGAGTTCTTGTGTAAAGGAAAGAAAGAAACATAAGTGAGCTAAGAGTGAGAAAAATTATTGATTTTAAAGACCGTTTTAACTCGTCCTTCTTATAAAGAATCGAAAAAGCAAGAGAAATTGGGATTAAAAGTACGAGGTAGGCTGCAAGCCAGGCGGGTTGTCCTAGAGTTCCAAAAATCCTGACCTTCGGCTGAAAATCTGCTGTCCAGCATGAAACATCAAAAGCTCCTCTAAAAATAAGACAGGTCGGATCTTTGCCAAAATGCGAGGGAAGAGCCCAGAGAACCACTATAAAAGCGCTGGTCAGTGAAACTAAAAAAATGTTTTTAACAATCTTTGCCGAGTTTAAATTGCTGACAAAAGCGTAGTAGAGAAAAACATAGCAAAGTATAGACAAGAGGCCTCCGTTAAAGCGGGAATAATATCCCCAAAGGGAAGTATGAGGGTCCAAAGAAATGACGGTTGATGCAATTTGCGCCAAAACAAAGAGTGCAATTGGTATATCAAGAGGGGTTCTTTTAATAACTAAGCTTTTTTCCGCAATAATTCGTACTGTCCAGAAAAATGCGATGGCAATTGTAATAGCAAAAGTGATCCACATTTTGTTAAATTCAAAAAGCTCTGAAGTGTTGCCGGCAAAAACTAGAGGAACTGAGAAAAAGAGAGCATAAAAAAGAATTTCAATGGCGCGAAGAGAAATCGAGGAAAGTTTTTCTGACATTAATCTTCTAAGTTTAGCAATTAAATTTTCAAATTTCAATTTTTGGTGATAGAATAAAAAAATTATGTTTGCTAAATTCTTAAGTTTTTTTTCTTACGACTTGGGAATTGATTTGGGTACTGCAAATACTTTGGTTTGGGTCAGAGAGAAAGGAATAGTAATTAGAGAGCCGTCAGTTGTTGCAATCCACAAAAAAACAAAAAAGTTGATCGCGCTTGGAGGGGAAGCTAAAAAAATGCTTGGAAAAACGCCCGAAACAATAATTACTATTCGTCCTCTTCGAGGGGGAGTAATTTCAGACTTTGACGCGACCTCCTCTATGATTAAAACATTTATAAGAGATATCCATAGGGTCGGAAAAATTTTACCCCTAACGCTTTCGCGGCCTAAAGTGGTCATCGGCATTCCGTCATCGGTTACTGAAGTTGAAAGAAGGGCAGTTTGGGAAGCGGCTCTTTCCGCGGGAGCTCGGGAAGCATATTTAATAGAAGAGCCTATGGCAGCAGCAATAGGAGAGGGCCTTTCTATTTTTCAGCCGACCGGCAAAATGGTAGTAGATATAGGTGGGGGAACTAGCGAAGTTGCAGTGATTTCATTGGGAGGCATTGTTGTTTCAAAATCACTTAAAATCGCAGGAGATGAGATGGATCAGGCAATTATGCACTACATTAGACTTCGACATGGAGTGCTTCTTGGCGAACCAACAGTGGAGGATATAAAAATAAAAATCGGCAGTGCTTATGAAGGAAAAACTAAAAATAAAGGTGCAAAAGATCAGACAGTTAAGGGTGAAAAAATGATGATAGTAAGAGGACGCGATATTGAAACGGGTTTACCAAAAAGCTTAAAAGTCACAGAAATTGAAATAAGAGAGGCCTTAGCTCCAGTTATTGCTAAAATAATCGACGCTATTTCAGATACCCTAGAAGAAGCACCGCCGGAATTGACTTCAGATATTTTAGAAGGGGGAATACTTTTGACCGGAGGAGCCTCCCAGTTAGCTGGATTTGATCAATTGATAGCCGAAAGAACACATATTCCTGTAGTTATGGCTGAAGATCCAATGACAAGCGTAGTTAGGGGAGCGGGGAAAGTTTTGTTAAATGACAGACTCCTTGATCGCGTAAAAGTAATCGGCGGCCTCAAATAACTATAATTCCGCTTGATAGTCTTTCAATAATAATTCTCGGACTTCGGGATTATGGAATGCACCAAGTAGAAAGTTTATTGAAACAGAATTTGGTTGTGAAGGATTCGGGGGCCCTAAGTCTGAACCAAAATCAACAAAATAAAAAACTTTTCCATCAAAGACGAGATCTCCCAAAAAACCAGGAGAAACTGGTCTGAACCCCTCTCCATCTAGTACTGAAGCGATTTTAGATAGCTGCCCAATCAAATCCTCATTCATTTGGCCGTTGGAATCAATGGAGCGGACTATTGAGGAAACATCAACTGGGCTTTCTATAAATTCTTCAAATATATCTCCGCTTTTTGTGCCAAAAAAACGGGGCACTCTTATACCTCTTTCTGACAAATATCTTCGTTTTTCTTCTCTTGATCTAATTTTTTGATCGATATCGCCAAATGTGACAATAGATTTTCTTAGGAATTTTATTTCCGAAATCTCGCCAGAAGGGTTTTGAAAGGTAACGGAGTAGCCTTCTATAAAAGTTTCTGCTCCTCCTCTTTGTGAACCCAGAAAAATAGAAATTGCAAATAGCGTATCGGAGGGATCTAGGACGCCCATTGTTTTTAGCTCCTCTTCGCTAAAAGGTTGGTTGGGGAGAGTACCATCTATCTGCGAATGACTTTCTATATCTTCGACTCTTCCTGCCATATGGGTGCGAATTATACAACAAACATTTATTTAAAGGATAAAATGATTTTAATTTAATTGTCAGAGTGTGCGCCCTGCTATTGATTTCTCAATTATATTTGCCAAAACATCAACTTCTCTTTTTACCTCTGGAATACTCGAAGAGCGATGGACGTAGTTGTTGGGAAGTTTTGCTCCGTGTCTTTTTCTAATGCTGTCAGGATCCTCTTTTTTGGGAAGTGTTGGACCTGTAATATCTGTTAACCATTCAACTGCACTTCCTTCTGGGACGTAAACTAAAAGAAAAGTCACAGGTCCTGAAGGATAATAATGCATAATTTGATCCCAGACTGTCCGTTCGTTATCTGTTGGTTTTTTAACCTTTCTTGCCTCGAACTCGTTTTTATGCGGCCCGTAAAACCTTTCGACATCTCGTTTAGTAAATTTGAAAGGTAGCTGAAATACTGCTCTTTCTT
>Ga0209210_1003437_pt1 | contig 10749 bp, 13 predicted proteins | sample RifGroA1_FD_183991 | JGI IMG/M metagenome (GOLD analysis project Ga0209210, IMG submission 183991) | Contaminated groundwater microbial communities from Rifle, Colorado, USA - Rifle Groundwater A1 (SPAdes) (version 2) | ecosystem: Environmental > Aquatic > Deep subsurface > Groundwater >...
ATGATGGTGACGGAAAGCTTCTCGCCGACCAGTTTCTTCAATTCATCGAGAATCTTGTCCTTGTCGCCGTCGGAGATGCGCGGGTAATGTTCCGGCTTGAGTTGGGAAGCCGGCAAGAAGCCGATGATGCCCTGCCAGTTGATAATCAAGCCGCCTTTGTTGGCATCCGAGATAGGCAGTTCGAAGACGCGCTTCTCGCGGATGGCGTCTTCGGCCTCGTTCCAGATGATAGCCTGACGTGCTTCCTTGAGGGAGATTTCAATATAACCTTCGGCGCCGCCGATGCCGACGACTTTGCCGGCGACGATATCGCCGACGTTAATCTTTTTGATAATGTCTCGGGCGTTGATGAACTCGCGCCCGTAGATGATGCCGGTGCCGAAGGGCGGCAGGTCGATAAAGACCGCGCCCTTGTCGATGGAGATGACTGGGCCCTCCACCAGGTCGTCGACCGCCGGAGGAGTAGGAATTTTCTCCAGATACGCGGTTACGGCGGCATCCTCTTGAGGGGCTGCCGCTTTCTTCTTAGTTTTTTTTGCTCCAGCGAGCGAGATTGTGTCGGTCTTAACCCTCTCTTCGGGGGCTCCGACGACCTCCAAATCTCTCTCGCTTTCGCTCTTTTTCTTTCTTCCAAATAATGACATGTGAGTGGCCGCTTCCGGTCCTTTTGCTTCATCAGTGGTTGCCAGAGCAAAAGGGATAACAGAAACGGGGACTGATAAAGAACCTGGATACAATAGCAAACAAAAATGAGCTAATCAAGGTATTCTTTGACTAGCTCATTAATCTTTAAAACGTTCCTCCATCATCCTCTTCCACTCGCGCTTCTTGCGCCGGTGTTCGAGGATGAGGTGGATGGCCACCACGCTCACCGCGATCACGACCGCAATCACAATCGAGTCAAGCATAAAACTCCTTTGGAAAGGGCGGAACCGCTTGGTCCCGCCCTTGTATCTGTGCCTATCTTAGCACACTATAGTACTTCTGTCAAGCGTGAAAAAAGGGCTTATTTTTGCTATAATTACCTCATGATTATCAGCTACCAAGGGGTAGAGGGCTTCAAAATTTCCCAAGGCGAACTCACCTTGGCGGTTAACCCTCAATCCAAGATCAGCGCCGCCGTCACGCTCTTTACCGGCAGCCGCGCCGAGACCGCCGAGAAGTCCGGCTTCGTCATCGCTGGTCCGGGTGAATACGAAATCAAAGATATTTTCATCAAAGGCTTTCTCTCCGAGGCCAAAGACAAACTGAATACCATCTACCTCATATCTTTTGAAGGTTTGAAGCTCTGTTTTCTCGGCTCGTTATTCAATCCACAGCTGCCGACCAAGACTCTCGAGGCTATCGAGGATATCGACATCCTTTTCGTACCGGTCGGCGGCAATGAGGTGCTCGAGCCTTCCGCGGCCTACAAACTGGCGGTCTCACTCGAACCGTCCGTCATCATTCCCATGCATTACGCCAAGCCCGCTCTTGACCAATTTATCAAAGAGGGCGGCGACAAAGTCGAAGCGCTCGACAAATTCGTGGTCAAGAAGAAAGACCTCGAAGGCAAGGAGAGTGAGATAGTGGTTCTGAAAGAGGAATGATTTAGGATTTAGGATTCATGATTTAAGAATAAGATGAGACAATACCTCGCCACACTCCACAAAAGGCCCCATCATCACAAGAGGCGTTTCGCTCTCCTGGCTTCCGGCGGTTTTACTCTGCTCGTTTTCGGCATCTGGGCTCTGGTTAATTTTGGTTCGACTTCGCTCACCACAAGCGGCACCGAGGCTAGTGCCAATAAGGCGGTTGAAGAAGCGAGTCCATTAGGCTCGCTCTACCGCGGATTGGGAGCGAGTTTCGAAGCGTTGCGTGGCAGTGTGAGCGAATTGAAAAGCGACTTGGAGGTGATAGACTTCGAATCCGGGTACGAGGAAATGAAAAACAACACACTGAATGTCTATGGCCGATAAAGAAAATAACCGCATAGTCCAGCGTCCCATCACCAACGAGATGAAGGAGTCCTTCATCGACTACGCCATGTCAGTCATCACCGACCGCGCGTTGCCGGATGTGCGCGACGGCTTGAAGCCCGTGCACCGCCGCATTCTCTACGCCATGAACGAGATTGGTTTGAATGCTTCCGCCAAGACCCGTAAGTCCGCGACGGTCGTCGGCGAAGTGCTCGGCAAGTATCATCCGCACGGCGATGTGGCGGTTTATGACTCGATGGTCAAGATGGCCCAGGACTTCTCTATGCGCTATCCGCTTGTAGTTGGTCAGGGCAACTTCGGCTCCATAGATGGCGATTCTCCCGCCGCCATGCGTTATACCGAGGCCAAGATGAGCAGGCTAGCTGGCGAGATGCTTAAGGATATCGACAAGGAGACAGTCGACTTCCGCCCCAACTACGACGGCACGCATAAGGAACCATCGGTCTTGCCGGCGGTGGTGCCGAATCTTTTATTGAATGGCACATTAGGTATCGCTGTGGGTATGGCGACGAGTATCCCGCCGCACAATCTGACGGAGGTAGTCGATGCCACCATTCACCTGGCCGATAACTCTGACGCCACCACCGAGGACCTCCTGCAATTCGTCAAAGGCCCGGATTTCCCGACCGGTGGCATTATTTTCAATGAAAAGGATATTCATCACGCTTACGCCACCGGGCGCGGTGGCATAGTCGTCCGCGGCGTGGCCGACATCGTCGACCTGCCTGCCGGCAGGCAGGGAACAAGCGGTTTCCAAATTGTCATCACCGCCATCCCTTACCGTGTCAATAAATCAACACTTATCGAAAAGATCGCCGACCTTGTCCGCGAGAAAAAGATCGAAGGAGTGAAGGGCCTGCGCGATGAGTCCACCAAAGACATCCGGGTGGTCATCGACCTCAAGCAGGGAAGCCAGCCGCAGAAAATTTTAAACGCGCTCTACAAACACACCCAGCTCGAAGAAACTTTCCACTTAAACCTGGTCGCTCTGGTTGACGGCGTGCCTCAGACGCTCTCGCTCAAGAGCATGTTGGTCGAGTTTCTCAAACATCGCGAAGTGGTGGTCAGACGCCGCTCGGCCTTCGACCTCAAGGTGGCGGAAGCGCGCGAACACATCCTCCTCGGCCTCTCGAAAGCGCTTGACCACATTGAGCAAGTGATAAAGACCATTCGGGCATCGAAGAGTGTTGATGATGCCCGCTCCGCGCTCATGAAGGAATTTAAATTCTCCGAACTTCAGGCCAATGCCATTCTCGAAATGAGGCTCCAGAAACTGGCCGGACTCGAGAGAAAGAAAGTCGAAGACGAGCTCAAAGAAGTCCAGGCTTTTATCAAAGAGATGAAGGAACTGCTCGCTTCGCCGAAGAAAATCCTCGCCGTGGTCAAAAGCGAACTCCAGGCTATCAAGGAAAAGTACGGCGATGAGCGCCGCACCAAGGTGGTTAAGGGCGCGGTCAAGAATCTCTCCGTCGAAGACCTGGTGCCCGAGGAGGAGAACGCCTTGGTCTTGACTGCGGGCGGCTATATCAAGCGCACTAATCCTCTCGAATACAAGCGGCAGAAGCGCGGGGGCATCGGCGTGGTCGATCTAGACACCAAGGAAGAGGACTTCGTGACCCAATTCCTCTCGGCCTCGACCCATGCCGACCTTTTGTTCTTTACCGACAAGGGCAAGGCCTACCAGATTAAGATGTACGACCTGCCGGAGGGCAAGCGCGCCACCAAGGGCAAGTCGGTCATGAATTTCATCTCGCTCTCCGACGATGAGAAGGTCACTTCGATACTGCCCATGCCCAAAGGCAAGGAGATTTCGGCCAGCTCGCTTTTCATGGTCACCGAACAGGGCACGGCCAAGAAAGTCTCCGCCAAAAGCTTCGCTGACGTGCGTTCTTCGGGCATCATCGCCATCAGACTCTCGGCGGGAGACAGACTGGTCTCGGTCGAATTGGTCGAGAAGGCCGACGATATCTCCATTGTGACGAAAAAGGGTCAGTCCATCAGATTCAAAAACAGCTCGGTGCGCGAGATGGGCAGGAGCGCCGGCGGCGTCCGCGGCATCAAGCTCGAAAAGGGTGATACGGTGGTGGGAGCCCATGTCGTGAAGCCCGAAGACCAGTCGGGACATCTTCTGGTCATTTCGGCCGCCGGCTATGGCAAGCGCACCAAACTAACGGAGTACAAAGTACAGGGCCGGGGCGGTTCGGGCATTCTCACTTCCAAAGTGACGCCGAAGACCGGAGTGGTCATAGCTTCCCAAGTGGTCACCGACCGGGAAGAAGAGGTCATCGCCATTTCCAAAAAGAGCCAGGTCGTGCGCGTGGGGCTCCAGGAAATCCCCGTGCTCGGCCGCCAGACCCAGGGCGTGCGCATCATGAAGCTCCGTGAAGGGGATTCCCTCGCCTCCCTCATCTGCCTATAGTGTCAAGGGGCACCCTTGACACGTCGGAAGCTAGGCTTAATGTCTCTTTTTCGAAATCGTCCTTATTACCGAAGGTTGATAATAGAAAATCAGTATAGGTGATTGGCAATTTTCTATCTGCCACGTAGTCTTCATAACTACTCCATTTATATTGTGAAGGGTGTTTTACTAACCCAGCTTTTACCGGATTCATGTGTATGTATGCGGATGTCCACATAAGTTGCGGGTCTGATTCCATTAGTACTGACTTAAATTGGTCTTGGAAAATATGCCCAACTCTTCCATATTTTTTGTTGATATACATTGCATAACTTGTGAATGCTTTCAAAATCAATTTTGAAATTGAAGTATCTGAACATTGTTCAATAAGGATGTGAAAATGATTTTTCATAAGACAAAAAGCATGAAGCTTAAAACAACCTTTCTTTAAATTGGTTATTCTAATTCTAGAATAGGGAACTGAAGTGAGGGGATGTTCTGCAAGCTCTTTTTCTTCAAATCCCAATACAAGACCAAGGCGGAATAGAAAAGCTCTGTAATCTTGCTCATCATAAAAAATATTTTCTCGATTATTTCCTCGATTGTAAATATGTACAACCGAACCTTGTGCAATTTCTCTGTAATCTCTATTTCTCATAACGCTATTATATGTCAAGGGTGCCCCTTGGCACAATGTCCAATTGGTCATTGGGGATTGGTCATTGGGGATTTTGTTATACAATTAAGTCATGTCCAAGTTCCAGATTATCCTCCTGTCCGTCTTCGGCTTTTTTATCCTCCTGTCCGTCATGGCCTTCGCACTCTATCGCGGTGGCAGCGGTGCCCAGGAAGCCACTGTTACCGTCTGGGGAGACATTTCGGCCGAGGATTTCAACCTCTTTTTGAACAACACTGTCCAAAGCCGTGACCAGAAGCTCACTCTCCGGTATATAGAGAAAGCGGAAGAGAGCCTCGACCGGGAATTCACCGAGGCTTTGGCGCGTGGAGAGGGGCCGGACCTTTTGATTACCACCCAGGACAAACTCTGGAAAGAGAAGTCCAAACTGCTCGCCATTCCTTACGGCAACGTAAGCGAGCGGGAATTCAAGCAGACTTTCGCCGAAGAGGGGGAACTCTTCCTGGCCAAGGACGGCGTCTATGGACTGCCGCTCTCCATCGACCCGATGGTTCTTTATTACAACCGCGACCTCTTGTCGGCGGCAGGGCTCGCCAAACCGCTCGGCTACTGGGATGAGATTTACGCCACTATCTATAAATTGACTCGCCGCGACGGCGCGGGCAATCTGGTCGAGTCGGCTATCGCTTTGGGCGAGGCGAGGAATATCCCGCATGCCAAGGATATTCTCTCGCTGTTATTGCTCCAGGCCGGCACGCCCATTACCGGCTTTATAGGTGATGAGCTCCGCTCGTATCTGGCCGCCAATTTTGACCTGACTACTTCACCCGGAGAATCCGCGCTCGATTTCTACACCCAGTTTTCCAATCCGTCCAAGCCTTATTACAGCTGGAACAGAACGTTGCCTTCGGCCCAGACCCGCTTCACCAGCGGGGACTCTGCTTATTACCTTGGTTTCGCCAGTGAATTAAGGGCGTTGAGGGGGAAGAACCCAAATCTCAATTTCGGCGTTACTCTCGTGCCGCAATCGCGCGTCCAGGGCCGGACCGTCACCTTCGGACGTTTGCGCGCGGTCTCAATCTCTCGCGGCACGCGTAACCCAGCTGCCGCTTTGAGCGCGGCTCTCTCCCTGGTTTCGAAAGAACAGGCCTCGGCGCTCTCCGAAATCTTAAACGTACCTCCGGCGCGGCGCGACCTCCTCTCCACAGAGCCGGCCGGGGCGGAGATGCCAGTTTTTTACGAAGCCGCTTTGCAGGCCAAGGGGTGGCTCGACCCGGATGACGTGCGCACCCGCGCCATCTTCGGCGAGATGATTGAGGCGGTGACCAGCGGCCGGGCGAGGGCTTATGAAGCATTGAGCGCGGCCGACCGCGCTTTGGGAGACGCTATCAAACCATGAAAAACCTGATTGTCTGCGACGGAGTAACGGTGCCTTGCACTTTCGAAAAGCTGGTCGAACTGGTGGAGGTGCTTATTACCGACCTGGTTTACCTCTCCACTTTCCTGGCGGTGGCGGCTTTCGCTTACGCCGGCTACATTCTTCTGACCTCGGGCGGCAATACTTCGGCGCGCGATAAGGCCAAAGACATCTTTATGAAAGTGCTCATCGGCTACCTGTGGATACTGGCGGCCTGGCTTGTGGTCTACACTATAACGAGTGTACTGCTTAACCCCGGCTATTCTCTGCTCGGCAGTCCTAGGCCAAATTAAATGAGAAAAACAATTCTTGCCGCATATTACTTCCTGGTTATCGCTAAGGTGTCTGCTCAAGGCGATGTTGAGAATAGAATCAATATTCCTAACCCTTTCGGCCACGGTATTAATTCGCTCTTTGATCTGCTCCAGACGGTCGTCAACAACATCATCCTACCCATCGGAGGAGTGCTCGCGGTGCTCGCCTTCATCTACTCCGGCTTTCTATACGTGACGGCGCAAGGGAATGAAACGAAGCTCAAAACGGCCCACACTGCTCTCTTATATACGGCCATCGGCACGGCAGTGCTTCTAGGCTCCTGGACTCTGGCCAATGTTATTAAAGCCACTATTAATCAACTAATGACATAAACAAATATGAATCCTCCAGGCAACTTTTCAGAATTAATAAATATATTTCTTAATCTTATCAACCTTACCTTACCTGTTATTGTCGGCTTAGCTCTTCTAGTATTCTTTAAAGGTCTAGTGGCCTTTATCGCCAAGTCTGGGGATGAAAAGAGCCACGCGGAAGGTCGGAACTTGATGGTCTGGGGGCTTGTCGGCTTGTTCGTTATGATTTCTGTGATAGGGATAATAAAATTTTTCTACGCCGATATAGGATTCTCTAGGCCGTTCGGCTTGCCGACCCTACCTATTTAAAATGCCAAGCCTACAAGGTTTAATAAGAGCAAGCGGAGGAATAATCTCAATACTAATAGGGATGATGGTGGCTGCGGCTCTGCTCATATTTTTATGGGGCTTGATGAGGTTTATTTTTCGTGTCGGTGGTGATGAAAAGGCGGTGACAGAAGGGAAGAATATTATGATATGGGGCGTCGTCTCCCTCTTCGTCATGGTCTCCATTTGGGGGATTATTGGCTTTTTCCAGCGCGCGTTTAATCTGCCAGACATCAATACAACCCAAAACGCCCCTTTGCCGGGTAATTTGCCATCACGCAATATTATTCCTCAACCCGGCAACCAACCAGAGCCTGGGAACTTGCCTTCCCACCCTATTACACCCCCGTTTAACTCCGGGCCGCTATAGGGGATAACCCCGTTGTCTTTATACTGCCCCGTTGTATCATATAGAGATACCATTTAGGTATACATATATTAGTAAATAGTAGTTAGTAAATAGTAAATAAATGAAAAAAGTTATTCTTGCCGCTCTGGCCTTCGCTCCGGCACTCGCTGCCGCTCAAACACTGGGCAACCTCGAGACCCTGGTCCGTTCCATTGGCAGGCTCATCGACCTCGCTTTGCCCATCGTTGTGGCTATCGCGCTCCTCGCCTTCTTCTGGGGCTTGGTCAAGTTCATCTTCTCCGCTTCCGGCGAAGATGCTCATAAAGAGGGCCAACGCCTCATGATTTGGGGCCTCGTAGCTCTCTTCGTCATGGTCTCTGTATGGGGTCTCGTCCGCTTCATCGGCACGGCTCTTGGTGTTGGACAAGGTGACACCATAACTGTCCCGACCGTTCCTCTGAGATAGTCTTAAATAAAGGATGTCGATAGCCCCGTTCCTCAACAAGATTAATCAGTTCATATTGAATCCGATTATAAAGCTCGCGTTTGCCGCGGCTCTGCTAATCTTTTTCTGGGGAATCTTCCAGTTCATCAATTCCGAAACGGCCGATGCCAAACGCGATGAGGGGAAGAGGAAAATCTTCTACGGACTGCTCGGCATGTTCATCATGTTCTCCGCTTACGGCCTCATCCGCCTGATCCTCGGCACGTTCGGCATTAATCCGCCGGCATATCCAGGATTCTAGTCAAATATTACAGAAATGAAGAAGCGCCTCGACCTTTAGGGTCGGGGCGCTTTTGGTAGCGGGTATTGTTTTGGGTGTGACCGGCGGCTTTGGGGCCGCCGGCGTTTTCGGCTTCGGTGCGGGCGGGATGACTGGCTTATCGGGGTGTGGAGTCCCGATGGGCCAGAATCGGAGAATGACTGCAACGACCGGCACATCTTCGTCGGTGACGCGGAAGCGGACCATCTCGATGTCCTCTTTCATTGCCACGCGGCCGACGAGGTCTCGAGGGAACAGGACCGGCTCCTTGAGGCTCGGCGTCTCCATTTCGTAGGCCACCAGCTCGGTCCTGTCGAAGGCCAGATGGTAGCCATCGGGTACTGCTATCCACTCTGACCATTCCCTGTCGATGACGATGGTTCTGATCTCCACCGTCTTCGGGGTAGTGACGCCGCTTTGACCGGCGTTCGTTTCTTCCGCGTCAGACTGTGGATTGAACCACCCAACAATGCCAGGCAGGAAGATGGCTATTACCAGAATGGCCGCCGCCCACCCGAGCAGTTTCCATCTCTTACCTCTGACCGCTTTAACCACCAAGAAGATGATTATCGCGGCAATGATGAGGTAGAAGAGGAACCAGCCGGCCTTTTGCCAGCCCTCCTGCGTGATATCACTCAGGAAGTAGGATGCCGGGATGACTAGCACTGCGGCTGCGACGGTGCAGACCAACCACCATCCGAGACCCAAGCCAGTTTTCTTGCGGACTCTGGCAACTGGCTTCAGTGGTGCTGGTGTAGGTGGGGTGGATGGAGTCGGTGGGAGATACGCTGTCGTTCCGAACCGGCCCCGGTGTGCTCGCAACCTTTGTATAAGCAGCGGCACATAGACTCTGCTGTGAAGCAGATTAATTCTTACCATCTTTGCCTCCTTCTTATCTTTTTGAATTATATCACACATTATATTAATAAGTCAAGGGCCGGACGAAATTGTCCGGCCCGTGCACACATTGCCTTATGGCGTGTCTCCGCCCACTGGAATCACCGTATTTTTCGCTCCCGGAGCGTAGGTGATATGCGTGAGCGTTTCGTTCTTCTCGAGAGTCTCGGCGAATCGTACCGCGACGGTGCGGTCATTTTCCGCCGCCGGCTTCGTGACGCGCTCCACCCGGTCCGCGTCCGCATCATTGTCGAGCATGTCGGCTTTCTTCTGCGCTCTGGCCTTGATGAGAACTTGCGCAGCTTCGTTCCTGACCCTGATCATTTCGGCTTCAGCAACTTTTCTGGCCGTAACTTCCTTCTCCAGGAGCGCGCGATGCGCCGGCGTCATCGACACGCTGCGAAGACTGACTGCCGTGATGTCGATACCGATGACCTCCAAGACCTTTTTACTTATGTCGTCAGTGCTCTTGAGATTGCCTTGGATATCCAGTATCAGCTGGTCCCTGTTCGCCTTCGTGCTTTGAGAGGTTGCCGTGCCTTCACCGCCTATGAAGGCTCCCGCCGGCAGGCCGACCGTGGCGCTGTTGACGATGTTCTCGACCAGGCTGGTAAGAAAGGCGGCCGAGTCAGCGAGCTTCAAGATGGAGCGAATCGGATAACGTCTGGCGAATGCGAAGTCTATTTCGAAGTTGACGCCGAGCTTGTCCACCGTGTCAGACTCCTTGACTACCACTGTCAGCTCGCCGGTGTAGAAGACATTCCGAACCTTTCTGGCCTTGGTCAGAGCGTGAAGCTCTTGTTCCGGCTTGTCGTCTTCGCGCGCGAAGCGCATGCGCCGGTCGATGTTCAGGCGGGTGGTATGGAAGATACTTCCCATGTCCTGAACGCCGAATGTCCGGTACAGGAGCGCGTCATGAGCTGGGTCTTCCTCATCGTTGACGAAAATCCAGTTCATGCGGTCTGGGGAACTCTTGTCCAAGCGCTTCCCGGTTACTCCGTGAAGAGCCTTGACGATGTTTCCCCCTCGAGTCGTGTCATCTCCCGATTTTTTATCTCCCGGTTTCTTTTCGCCCGCTTCTTCGTCAGTGACGACGGCGCAGAAAGTGTTTTCCGGAGTGAAAGTCCACCGGAAGGGGACGCGCGCCAGCGCTCTGATGCCGAAGCCCGAGCCGAGGAAGAAAAGTGTTCCCAGGACGAGTATGACGAGTATTACGATAACTTCAATCATAAGTTGCTCCTCTGTGAATAGGAAGCCCCTGGATACCTTTGAAGTAGGACAGTTAGAATTAATTGCATTAGCAAAAAAATTAACTGTCATGAAATATCATCATTTGTCTTTTGAGGAGAGGT
>Ga0209210_1003440_pt1 | contig 10735 bp, 17 predicted proteins | sample RifGroA1_FD_183991 | JGI IMG/M metagenome (GOLD analysis project Ga0209210, IMG submission 183991) | Contaminated groundwater microbial communities from Rifle, Colorado, USA - Rifle Groundwater A1 (SPAdes) (version 2) | ecosystem: Environmental > Aquatic > Deep subsurface > Groundwater >...
AACAGCTACGCATCCTCTGGCGATTTCACGTCGCAAGTTCGCGATGTGGGCAGCATTGTCGCTTTTAACAACATTACTTGGACCCAAAATATCCCGGTAGGCACAACTTTGGAATTTGAAGTCTCAACTGACGGAGGCGCGACTTTCTTCGGCCAAAATGGCATTGGCTCAAGGTACACTCAACCAGGCGCAATTCCTTTTAATTTCATCAACGGCCAGTTCGTTAGATATAAAGCCTACTTCACAGGCGGAGTTGCTACGCCAACCTTATTTGATGTCAGCATTAACTATTCGCCATGAGTAAAAAGCGTTTAGCGTTCAACGTTCAGCATTCAGCCTTTCGACGTAGTCGAGCTGGTTTCACATTGATCGAAATAATCCTTTACATGAGCCTGCTGGCTGTATTTTTGATAACTTTGACAGATATCTTCGTTTCAATTCTGGATGTCTCGACTGAATCCGAAGCCACCTCCAGCGTTGAACAGGATGGGCGTTCAATCCTTGCTAGGCTCAACTTAGATATTACCAATGCCGATTCAATCACAATCCCGGCAAACTTAGGAGAAACTAGCAGCAATTTGGAATTAACGACGGCTGGTACTACCTATACCTATTCTCTCTATGGAGAAAGACTGATTATCTCAAATGGCACAGAAACCGATAGCCTTAATAGCACAGAAACAACAATCCCCAACATTTCCTTCCAAAGAATTGGTAATGTAGGTGGCAAAGAAACAATCAGAATCCAGTTTGATATCCAAAGTGTTGCCGAACGTCCCTCTGGTCCAGAAACAAGATCATTTACAACCACAGTAGGCAGAAGATGAAAAGAAAAATTGCTACATTGCTAAATTGCTACATTGCTAAATTGTTCATTAGTGATAGACCAATTCAACGATTCAACGATTCAACGATTCAACGATTTTATTTGCCCGGCCAGGCTCTTGTCCTCCTTCTTGTCTTTATTACAATTGCTACAACTATAATAGGTGGCGCAGTGGCAATTACAATTATCAATTCCCAATCAAGTAGCAAATTCGCACTCGGAGAAGAAGCTCTGGCTGTCGCCGAATCTGGAGCTGACAACGCGGTTCTGCGTATCTTGCGCGATCCAAACTCAACTTATGTTGGTGAAACATTAACTGTTGACGGAGGGTCCGCCCAAATCACTGTCTCTTACAGTCCTCCAAATGTTCTCATCACCTCTCAAGCTGAGGTTAGCAATATTATCCGCAAAATTGAAGTTGCAGGCACTTACCAAAACAACCGATTAACTGTCACTTCATGGAAGCAGGTTAATTAGTTAAAATGTATATATGTTATTTTCAAACCCTGTCACAATAATTTACCTAAGGCGCAACTCTCTGGAAGTCTACACCCAAAAAACTCAGGGCGTTCAGGCAAGGTTGGATTTTCCTCCAAACTATGAAAAAGATCAGGAGATAATCGATATCGAAAAGTTTGATCAATTAATCTCTAATTTTCTTTCTAAACTTAGCCTTAACGGGAAAAAAGTTATCATCGTTATATCTTCTGAAAATCTTTTTGAGAAAACAATACCGCTTTCGGACAGAACCAAAGAGGAAACTGCAGCTAAGAAATTCTTCGAAGAAATCCCTTTCGACTTGCAAAAAATTGCCAAAAAACAAATCCGCACTAAAAACGGCCTTAATTTAATTGCCGCTAACAAGAATTTTTACGATTCCATAGTCCACGTTCTCCAAAAACTTCAGGTAGAAATTAAAGCCGCTGTGCCGTCAACCATGTTCGGTATAACTGCTTCAACCCTAACCGGCGAAGATATTAAAAAAATTACCTCAAACCCTGAAATGTTAAAAACGAGCGACTTTTTGTCCAGTGGTACACAAAAGAAACAAGACGAAAAAACCCAACCAGACGAGGAAAATCTCCAAGCAGATATGAAAAAATCCAAATTAAACCTGATTACTGTCGCCGGCATTGCATTTATTGTTGTTGGTCTTGGAGTCGTAACCTTCCTTCTATTTAAACAAGGCATACTTAAACAATACCTCCCTTTCAATAAAAAGCCCTTGCCTACGCTGGCTCCTTCCCCCCAAGAGTCAACATCTGCAACGGTAGACTTAGAGGATCAGGAAGCTACCGAGCAGGCTGAGCTGTCATCCAAACAAGATATAACAATCCGGATTTTGAATGGATCCGGAGTTTCCGGTCAAGCATCTCAAGTACAGGCATTGCTTGAAAAACTTGGCTATTCACAGATAGAAACAGGCAATGCCGACAGCCAAAATTTAACTGCTACAAAAATTGTCTACAAACAAAATGTTGCAGATTCCTTGATATCAGAAATCAAAACTGAACTTGGAAAGACACTGGCAGAGGTAGAAACAGAAGAGACTTCGGCTGATATTGGCTTTAACATCGTCATTACAACTGGCCATTCAATATAATGGCTTGACAACTCACAGTTGACTAGTTAATACTAAACTTATCAGATGAAATCATCCCTGCCCAATTTTCTCGCTAAACGCGGTTTCACCTTAATAGAATTATTAGTAGTAATTGGAGTTCTCACTGTACTTTTGGCTATCGTCTTAATTGCTATCAATCCAGCCAGACAATTTGCGCAAGCTAATGATACTCAAAGGCGAAGCGATGTTAACGCAATCTTAAATGCAGTCCATCAGTATGCAGCCGACAATAAAGGTACTTTGCCGGGAGCAGGTGAAATAACTGCGACTCCAACAGTTATGGATGCTACAAATTTCGAGGCAACCTGTGATGATATTGTCCCAACATATATAGCTGCAATGCCTGTAGATCCTGATCCTTCAGTCGGAACGTCTGGGATTTGTTCTGTATATGATACGGGTAGCTATAAAGTTTCTGTGGGTGCCAGTTCCAGAATTACTGTAAGCACAGTTTCAGAAGTTGACGCTTCCGCAATCAGCATCACCCGCTAAAGACTTTACATAAATTACTATCTTCTTGATAATCTTAAGTTATGGATCAACTAGAAACTGCTACTCTTGCCGGCGGCTGTTTTTGGTGCACTGAAGCCATCTTCAAAAGACTTAAAGGCGTTAACAAAGTTACTTCAGGATATTGTGGGGGCAAATCAGATAATCCTACTTATGACGAAGTTTCAACAGGCTCAACCGGCCATGCCGAAGCAATTCAGTTAGGGTTCAACCATGACATGATCTCTTATGAAAAGCTCGTGAAAATTTTCTTTCACCTCCACGATCCCACAACTTTAAACCAGCAAGGCAATGACGTTGGTACTCAATACCGATCGGCAATTTTCTATCACAACGATCGGCAAAAAAAGATCGCCGAAAAAATTAAATTAAAAATCGAAAGTGAGAAAATTTACGCTGCTCCCATTGTCACCAAAATTGTCCCTTATCAAAACTTCACTAAAGCCGAAGAGTCTCACCAAAATTTTTATGCTCTTAACCGCACTTATCCATACTGCCAACTTATTATTGATCCTAAAATTAGAAAACTGCTTCAACTAGTACCCACCCTCCTCAAATAAGCAGTTTTTTCTTTTAAACTTTTTGCCAGCAAATGCTGTTCTAGTCTAAAACCAATACTTTTAGTCATTTAGGGGCTCTTGTGCATTTTTGATGATATTTTACTAAACTTGATTATTCTATCTGCCATAATGATAATACCCACCAGATTAAAAGCTAATCCAACCCAAAATATTCGAACTTGATATTGGCTAACAAAGGTTGCGACCCCCGCAATTCCAAGAATTGGCAAAATGTTGGAAAGATAATGACTACAGCAGGAAATCATGGCAGCTGTTGAGGTTGCACCTGATGTGGCTACTACTTTTGCTGAGACATTCTGACGGATAGCGCTTTTGAGATAACTATAAAGGCCAACCTGAACTCCGAATCCGATTGCAAGACTCACGACAAAATACCAATACTTAAAAAATTGGCTTTGAGCAAAATCTACACCTGAAATCAAAATTACTACGGAAAAATAAAGTAGAAGCAAAAAAAATAAACCAAGCAAACCTTTGAAGAAAGCCACTTGAATAATGTTTCGGTTTGTCATAAAAGTTTCTCAATTTAACTTTGCAAGCTCTTCTTTTAACACATCATTTCTAACTGCCATTTCCGAATCGTCTTTTATGAATCTGACAGCGCCCGCTTTGTCGATTATTAAATAAGTATGGCCGGGAAATTGCCCTTTGTGCATTGAGGATTGCAGCGAAAGTACACCATATTCTTTAGAAACACTCTTGGTCAAGTCAAGAAGTATAGTTGAGTCACCAAGCTCGGGCATTTTATCGATAGCTTTTTTCCATTCGTTTTTGGTATCAACAACAATTGAAAAAACGGTCACGTCTTCACTCTTAAAAACCTCGTCCTTACCAAATGCAGCAATTTGGTTCCAGCACGAAGGGTAACACATCACACCCTCTGTAAAAAACAAGACTACTTTTTTACCTTTTTGTTCACTAAGAGTTACTTTTTTATCGTCATAGCTGTATAAAGTAAAATCCGGAGCTTGTTGCCCTAAAAGCGCATTAAATTTATCTTCATAAACTGATTGGCCCTCGTGGTGCTCAACCGGGTGATCCGCTTCGCTACTCTCTTGGTTGCTTTTGCCACCAAAAATGAAAGACACACCGACCACTGCTCCCAGAAAAACAATAACTGATAACACCCAAATAATTGAGGACTTGTTAATGTCGATCACCTTCTTTCTTTTTGTCTTGATTTGTTCTGCTTTTTAGAAACTCACTTGCGGACTTAAAAGTAATTACCAAAAAAATGAGAAGGAAGATGATCGCCCAAACCTGCTCCGGAATTATTTTTGTGTAATTTCCGACAAACTGAATAAATCTGGTTAAATAAACATTTATGCTGATTTGGTAAGAGGCATGTGTGACTAAATTATTTGTAAAAGCCAGATAGGCAATGACAATCCCCAGAACTAAAAACATGACGCCCGAGAAAAGATTGGATAGTGTAAGTCGGATTTTTTTGCCAAAGAGTGAGTAGGAAACCGTCTTTCTGAACGTAAAAAACTTTTGGGTAAACTTATTTTTATCGAGAAACATACTTAGAACGAACAGGGGGATAACCATACCCAAGACATACGCAAGGGTATACGCTCCGCCCAAAAGAAATGACGCAGGTAAAGCGGCAAGTGCTATGACCCCTGCAAGAACGGGAGCACAGCAGGTTGTTGCAATTCCGGAAAATACTCCTAAGACAAAAACCGATAGAAAACCCGAATTCTTTAGCTGGGGATGGACTATTGTTGGAAAAGAAAACTGGAATCCCAAAACAAGTGTAAGCCCAAGAAGAATCAAGAATAGAGAACCGAGAGTGAAAATAATATTATGATAAGCGCTAAATAGTTGCGTGAGGGCCGATGCGCCGAGCCCAATCGGCATAAATACTACTAAAAGTCCCAGAAAATAAATAAAAGTCATTAAAAAAATTGTGGATCTTTGTTTGAATATCGAAGCAAAATAAGTCGGCAGAAGAACCGTGACGCAGCAGGGCGCAAAAAGGGCTGCAACTCCCGCAAAAAATGAAGCTATAAATGATGCGCTAATTAATAGTTCCACAATTTTCCTCTAATCCTCCGATTAATGATGTTTTTTGTCATGTCCTTTCATTAGAAAAATATGGCCCAGCGGACAGGCTAGTACAAGTAAAATGAGAAGGCTCTTTTGGCTGATTCCAAAGAGTGCAAAAAAACCAATAGCAAAAATGGGAAGTACGCAACCCAAAACCATTAAAATGCCATGTTTTTTAGATAATTTATTCATGATAGATATTCCTCAGGTCCTTGCCTGAATTGTTCTTTGCAATTTTCGGAACAAAAGTAATAAGTTTCGCCTTTATATTCATAAAAAAGGGCGTTTTCGTCCTTTGCAACCTTCATAAGACAGACGGGGTCCTGGGCTTTTTCATCTTTATTTGATTTAAAAAATGCTATTTTCATTCTTTTCTAAACAGAAACTAAATCTTTTTCCGCTCGATTCAGTAAAACAGCATTGGTGGCTACGATGATTGAGGATAAGCTCATCAAAAGCGCTGCCCATTCTGGACGCAGGGATATGCCATATTTAGGATAAAGAATACCTGCTGCAATAGGAATGGCAAGCAAGTTATAAATTGAGGCCCAAAAAAGATTCTGCTTCATCTTGACAACTGTGGCTTTTGAAAGCTTAATTGCGCGCAATACGTCGGCAGGATCCGATTTCATCAAGACCACTTTGGCAGTTTCTATTGCAACGTCAGTACCTGCCCCAATTGCAATTCCAATGTCTGCTTGAGCAAGAGCGGGGGCATCGTTAACACCGTCGCCAACCATTGCAGTGAATTTTCCTTCATCCTGAAGCTTCTTAACATATTTGGCTTTATCTTCCGGTAAAACTTCTGCAAAAATCCTTTTTATACCTAGTTGCTTACCAATCGACTCTGCAGTTTTTTGATTGTCCCCGGTGATCATGGCAATTTCCAAACCTAATTCTTGCATTCGCAAAATTGCCAGTTTTGCATTTTCTTTTACAGGATCAGCAGCAGCGACAACACCGCCAATTTTACCGCCTATTGCAAAAACCATTATTGTTTTGCCCTCCGCAAGGAGTTTCTCTATTTCTTTTTGAAGAGGTTTTATATCCACTTTTCTGTCTTTCATTAGTCTGACAGTTCCGACTAGTATATGCTTGCCTTCTACAGTTGCTTCTACGCCATGGCCTTCGAGATTTTTGAATTTCTCAGTTCTTGTTGGGATTTTTAATCTCCTTTTTTTGGCTTCCTCGATAACTGCTTGACTTAGGGGATGACTAGATTTTGTTTCGGCTGCAGCAATGAGTAGTAGATGAACCTCTTCTTTTGATAATTTTGATTTGGAATTTTTGAATTTATTTAGAAATTGGAAATTAGAAATTTGAAATTCCCTTGCAGATATAATATCTGTAAGGGTCGGCTTACCTTCTGTTAAGGTGCCGGTTTTATCTAAAACTACAGCCTGGATTTTGGAGACCTGCTCCAGTGTCGACGCATCTTTAATCAAAATATTATGTTTTGCTCCAAGACCAGTCCCCACTGCAACTGCAGTTGGAGTAGCTAGTCCTAAAGCGTCAGGACAGGCAATTACCACAGTTGAGATAGCAAATGTTAAAGCGAACAGAAGAGGTTGCCCAATAATAAGAAACCAAACTGCGAAAGTGATTAAGCCTCCCCCAACTGCGACTATTACTAAATACTGAGCGAATCTGTCTGCAATTTTTTGCCCCGGCGCTTTAGAGCTCTGGGCAATTTCGACCATTTTGACGATCTGTGCAAGGGCAGTATCTTCACCAACTTTTGTGGCACGAAACCTGACTGAGCCTGATTGATTAATTGATCCGCCGATGACATTATTGCCTTTCTTCTTGCTAACGGGAATCGATTCTCCTGTGACCAATGACTCATCGATTGCCGTTTCCCCTTCGACAATTTCCCCATCGACTGGCACCTTATCACCGGGTTTTAAGATTAAAATATCCCCGATTTTAACTTGGTACGTCGGAACTAATATTTCCTGCCCGTTTTCCAGAAGTCTTGCTTGCGGCGGAACAAGATTGAAAAGTGCCTGCAGGGCATCGGTTGTGCCGCGCCGCGATTTCATTTCCATCCAATGGCCAAACAACACAAACGTTGTAAGCATTGCAGCAGCTTCATAAAAAGACTCTTCACTGCCAATTAGAGTTAAAACTATGCTGAATACATACGCAGCAGTAATTCCAACTGCGATAAGTACCGCCATATTGAGGGTTCTTTTGAGTAATGCCTTATACGTCGAATAAAGAAAGATCCAGCCGGAGTAGAAATAAACGGGGGTTGTAAGAATAAACAGGATCCAAGGGGCAGGAATAGGAGTTGGTAATTTTAAATCCAATATTTTTTCTCCGAGTGGTGAGTAAGCAATGATCGGAATGGTTAAAAGAAATGAGAGCAAGAACTTAAACTTAATATCTTCTTCCATTAACTTTGCCATTTCACGTCCGGCCAAACCGCCATGTTCCATTCCCATGGTCATCGTTTTGAATTTTTGCCAAAAAGACATGTTAGTATGGTCCGCGTGCACATGTTCTTGATTTTTGATCTTTGCCGCCGGAGGCGAACCTCGTATTTGACGGGATTTTTGATCTTTGATTTGAATTAAGTCCATACCGCATTTTGGACAACGGCCGGGTTTATCGGATTTGACCTCCGGATGCATGGGGCATGTGTATAAATCTTTCATCTTATTTTTCTCCATAGGGAATTGGTCCTCCTAGTAATATGAATTCTACTGGAGATGTTCGATTAAGTTTTCTTTGCAAAATTGTTGTACAAATACGCAAAAGCGTACCCTGTTACCCAAGCTAAAGCGCCAAAAGTAATTCCTCCGAGTAAAAATGTATTTACGTCCATCGGAGCCACACCTCTAGCTGCCTCCAGATTCAATGTGTGAAACCAACTTTGACCAACAGCAAATAGTAAATCAGGCACAATCAGAGTAAGTATCCTACATCCTATGTAAAGTACAATACCTACTACCGCAAGCGCATTTGCAAACGCGACGGGTTTTAACATTTATTTTCGAGCTTGCTAGAAAACAAGCTCTCTTATTCTTTCACCTCCTCTCAATAACCCCAAGTTTTTTGCCAATCACGCATCATTTCAATCTCCTTTGTCTGCGCGGAAATAATATCAACTGCTAGGTCTTTGATTTCCTGGTGTTTCGCATTTTGCTTTACAAGCTGTGCCATGTCGATTGCTCCTTGGTGATGCTCGATCATTAAACGCGTAAATTCCCTGTCAAAATCGTCACCGGCTTTCCCCTCTAGCGCTTCAATCATCCCGTCCATGCTCATGCTCCCATCGTGATCCCCCATCATTTCTTCACGCTCCTCCATCATTCCCTGATTTTGCATAATACCCATCATCCTCATCATGCCGGTCATGTTGTTATCGACCGCGCTTCTTACCAAAAGCAATGTGAGAACAATGCCTAGCAAAAGCCCGACTATTGCCAACAAGATTAATTCTCTGCTTATGTTATCCTTTGAACCAGCCATCATTCACCTCCTTTTAAAAACTTCAAGCAATTCTCCGATTGCACCTTCATCAACCTTACCCCCAAGTTTTGGAGCTACACACGTATGAAGATGGGAGTCAAGGATAATCTCATCACTCTTTTTGAGTGCTCCCTGAACTGCCGAAGATTGCAAAAGAATATCCGGACAATACTGTCCTGTTTCAACCATTTTAATGACACGCGACAAATGACCTCGTGCCCTTTTTAATCTTCTAATAATTACTTTTTTATTATTATCTTTCACGTATGATCCCCATATAGGGGTTCCTGCCTAATAATAGCACATCTGTCAATAGGAGAAGTAAGGATGTTGGAGAGCGACAAGCAATTCAAATCTAATTATTGGAAGTCCAATAATTTCAAACCTATTCCATTGTCGTATTTGCGCTCAATATTCATTCCTAAATCAATAAGATGAACCTCGCAAGTTGCGCCAACTTTAGCCTCTTTTAAGTGCCCGCCGATGCAAGTAAAGTTTTCATCACAAAGAACGGTATGAATATGCAAAAAAGGCTTGCCGTCTTTTTGCGAAATATTGCCAATTAAACTGGCAATTTCATATGGGGTATCGAATTTTTTAAAACTGTAGTCTTTTTTATCAAGGTGATAAAAACCGATTTCCGCAGAGCTAACTGCTCCGATTGCCCAAAAGTATCCGGACAAAATCGAATTTTGGCTGCAAAAATCAGTCAAGCTTTTTAACATTTCTTCACCTTTTGCAAGCCTTATAATAAAGGAACGACCGCTTTTAGTGAATTTCACCTAATCTATTATATCTTGAATAGGGACTAATTTTTAGCGTTTCTGAGGGCTTCTTTTTTCTCTCTTATCTCTTCGAATTTTCTATCGACCATCCTCTGGCATTCAGCATCTGGGCAAACTGTTTTCTCATGAGTAATTACCGGACCTTTCAAAGACCTGTCTTCCCACTTTTTAAAAGAAATTCTAACCTTTCCGCATCTGATACAAGTAGTCTGCATTGTTATTTAAATAAACCCTCAACTGAAGTTGGCTTATTATACACTATTTGGTATTAAAAAGCCGACTCAGTCTCACCCGATGGCTTGCTATCTCGACGCTTTATGCGAAAGCAAGAGATTAAAACTCAACCCAATAATACTTACAACCTTTTTGCCCAAAATAAGCAGCGTGTTCAACATACGAACCAAGAGTTATTTTATGTCCATGTTTCATAATAATTTCGTCATCCTTTAGTTTAACCTTCATCTCTCCATCCACAACAACTAATATATGACTCGCGGCATGAGTGTGAGAATCAAGAAAATCATTTGGAGCTTCTGTAATTAAAAGTGGCCGATAACCATCTTTCTTAAGATCTTCTTTTATTTGTTTATTCGAGAAATTTTTGTATTTACCTGCTTCAAACACAAAACAATTTTATCATCAAATGCTGGCGCGATGGACTAGAACAGTGAGCGGAGTCGAACCACGATTTTCAATACTTACTTTTCTAATTTTCCAAATAACTGTTTATGAGTTCCTATTAAAACAAAGTAAGCAACACTCTCATCTCTTATTTGTGTTTCTTTATAGACCGCACGCCAGTCAGGAGTGATATCAATACTCCTGTATCCTTTCCATCGTCTTTTAAGCATATGATTATCGAGTTGCAAATCATACGGAT
>Ga0209210_1003443_pt1 | contig 10733 bp, 10 predicted proteins | sample RifGroA1_FD_183991 | JGI IMG/M metagenome (GOLD analysis project Ga0209210, IMG submission 183991) | Contaminated groundwater microbial communities from Rifle, Colorado, USA - Rifle Groundwater A1 (SPAdes) (version 2) | ecosystem: Environmental > Aquatic > Deep subsurface > Groundwater >...
CCAAACTCCCGTCCTTATAATAACAAAGCCAATATTGCTGATCGTAGTCAAGGCTAACATTTGGAAGATAATATGAAACAATACCTCTTGCATCTGTTGTTAATGTTGTTGAATTAGAATAAATAATTGCCGCACAACTGGAATCGGTTGTAATGTTAAACACAAAGTTGAAGGTTCCAGTTTGAACACTTCCGTTTGAATATGTAGTTTGAATGTTAAGATGTAAATCTTCTCCTATTACTTCTGCGGAAACAAGTCCAAATGAAAAAAGAATGAAACATACAATTAGTAATTTAATTACGGAAGTTTTCATATTGCCTCTTTTTAATGTAGGAAAACCATGTTTCTCCATTTTATAAATTTTACCTACACTTATTTTTTTCCATTTTTATCGACGATAAATCTTTTTCCATGGTTTCCCTACTGTAGGAAAAATGTAAGGAAACTGATGAATAACCCCAAAAGAGGAAAAATGATGGAAAAATTTACTAATTTTAGACTTCAATAATTAAAAATTATATTGTTTATTCTAACAAAATTAGATAAATCTATTAGAAATCCCAATTCTAAAACTTTATAAATATTTTAACCCTTACCCTAATATAATAAGCCTATAACTCTTTCCCGCAAATGACTACGCCTAGGCGTTTGTTATAAGGGAAATGTAGCGAAGGCGAACATTGTGAGCCTATTGCTCCATGAGACTTCCGATTCAAAGGAGAATCTCATTCAGCGATAGGAAAGTATAATGAGCCTATAGCTCAGCCAGGTTAGAGCACTGCTCTTATAGGAATTTAATTCGCTAGAGTTAAAGTCTCTTGGAAGCCGAGTAATCGGTTGCAGGATTCATAAAAACCCGCTGGAGGTTTTTATTCTAAGAGAGGCAGGGGTCCTCAGTTCAAATCTGAGTAGGCTCATTTTCAAATAAATTTGGAAAACGAGTAAACTTGTGAAACTCATCCCATTCAATGGTAAAGAGATTATACAGAAGCAAAAAGAATAAGGTTATTGCAGGCGTCTGCGGGGGAATCGCAGAATATCTTGAAGTAGACCCGGTCATCATAAGACTTATTTGGGTTGTGGCAAGTCTTGCCTGGGGAGCAGGGATATTGGCTTATTTGATTGCCTGGCTTATAATACCTGAAAGGCATTGATTTTAGTTATCTTTAAAAACTATTTTTCTTTGAAATAGAATAAGGATTCCTAGTGAAAATTAGTGAAAAAACCTTTGCCTTGCATTAACCTTAGAACAATGTCAGGTAAATTAGCCCTATGGTAACGCTACTGCGGCGACATAGGACGAGCGAGTGAAACGAGTGAGCCCCGTTAGTTCAGGTTGAAATCAGAAAGATTTCGCTAAGACCTACGGAGCCTAGGAAAAAGCCCCGTTAGTTCAGAGGCCAAGAATGCGGCCCTTTCACGGCCGTGACCCGAGTTCGAATCTCGGACGGGGCGTCCTAATCAATATTTTTAAAGCAAGTTTTCTTCTATAATAAATGTTTGAAGCAATCAAAATATTTACCCTAACATGGTTAGCAATGATCGCAATAGGATTCTGGGAATCTAGGGTAGAAGGTAAAAACGCATGGGGAAAAGGTAAATTAGACTGGAAATGGAAATATGGGAAAAGGGTTATATTCACTGCTTATCATTTTTGGTTGTTTATAATAATGATTCCAGCATTTCTTGCAATCCCCCTTTTGTTAAATTACAGCAAGGAATTATTAGGGATACTTCTCAGTGCTTATTTTTCCGGCTTAATTGTTGAAGACTTCACATGGTTTGTGGTAAATCCGGTGTTTCCATTAAGAAAATTTAACTCAAAGGATGCTAAATGGCATTTTTGGTTAAAAATAGGTAAATTTGAGGTTCCTTATTCATATATTGTAGCAGCCATTCTAGCAATTATTAGTTGGTTAATTTTATGGAGATAAATCAATAAATATCATTTCCAATCTGTTCCTCTGTAATATGACTTCTTCCTTCTCTTACCATTTCTTCAAGCTTCTTAAGTGCTTGTGGAAGAAATAACTTCAAATCAGAGGAAGCTACATACCCAAATACACCCCCTTCAAAAGAAGAAACTTCATACCATTTACCATTATTCGGCAAAGAAAGCCGTTTATTAGGGGTAATTTGAGCGCCTATTCTGGATAAAGTTGTCAAATTTATACTAACATCATAACCAAAATGATAATCTCTTATACGAGCAAAAGGTTCCCATAAGATTTTGCCTGTTTCAGCGTCACACTCTGGCATTTTAAAAATAAATTTTCTAGATTTATAAGATTATATGTATTAAATCATTTATCCTTGCCCAGGATATTCATCATATCAAAAAATGTTCTTTTCTTGAAATCCTTCATTTCCATCTTTTCAATATCTATGGTTAAATTAATCAAACCAAATTGAGTGATAAAAACTGTTCCAATAAAATAATCTCTTCCATCAACATTCTGAAGCGATAAAAGTATCTTCTGAATTTTTTTATCGATTTTTTCTTCTTCCATTCTTTTTTCAATCATTTTTTCAATGTCTTTAAAATCAAAATCATGCTCTAATGAGATTTTCACAGGAACTTTTTGGTCCTTTACATCAACAGGTGTTAGCTCTGCATTATTTTCAAGCTGAAAACTAAACATTTTATTTGATGATTTAATAAAATAGTCAAAGTGCTGCTTGTCTTTTGCTTCTTCCTTATCAATAAGAAAAAAGCACGAACATGGAAAAGCTTCTTTGTTTTCTTTTGTAAACTTTTTAAAATCGTCGGATTCCTTTAATTTCTCAACATAAAACTGGAAATTCATAAAAAACCCAGCAAGTGTAAATTAATAAAGTTAACTGAGAAAAATACCACAATTTTAAGATAGTTACAAACCTTTATATTCTCCAATAACTATAATGTTAAATGATTTTTAACATTCTGCAGAATCTACCAGAAAAAAGCAAAATAAAGCTAGATAAAAAATTAAGAGAGAGTTTATTTTCAAATAAATCAGTAACAGAATGGAGCAGATTTACCAATATCTCTGTGAAAAACATTAGCCGTTATATAAACGGAACAAGATCTTTGCCGATAAGTTTGTTAAATAATTTAATATCGATAAAAAAATTAGATGTAAATGATTTACAAAATAAAATAGACATCAAAATGAATAAAAGTGGAAATTATCTTAACATTGGACCACTAATAAACATAGATGAAAAATGGGTTTATATCGGAGAATTAATTAAAGGGGATGGACATATACCTTCAAACTTCTGGAATATAACTTTTATAAATAACAGTGAAACACTAATAAATCACGTAAAAGGTTTTTTTATATCACTAGGAATAAAACAAAGTCAGATGACCTTAATAAAAAGGGAAGATGCTAATTTTCTTATAATTAGGTCAGCGGTATTGGCTCATTTATTTAATAAAATATTGGATATTCCTGTTGGGAAGAAAGGGGAATTAAATATTCCAAAATTCATAATATCTAACAAAAATTTAAGTATAGCCGCTATTAGGGGGGCGTTTGATGCTGAAGGAAGCGTTACATTTACTAGCTCTAGGAGAATATCAATAACCTCTAATAGCAGACAGTGGCTTATTCAAATGAAACAAATTTTAGAAAAATTAAGAATTGAATCAAGAATAACTGAAGATAAATTCAACAGGGAAAGACCAATTTATAGATTATTAATCTTTCATAAATCAAATCTTAAAAAATTCTTGGAAATAATATCGCCACTACATCCAAAAAGAAAAGATAAATTAAGAGAAATATTAAACAATTATACAAGACATTCTCAAAAAGAATTTCATAAAAGAATATTATTATCCATTCAAAAGGGAAATATCAGAAAAAGAGATATTTCTAAAAATATTCATCAAAGTTTAATGCTTGTCGGCAATAACCTTAACTGGTTAAAGAAAAAAGAACATATATTCCCTTATGAAAAAATTGTCACTAATAAAGGAGGTTTTCATAAATATAAAATAACAGAAAAAGGAGAAGAATATCTCAATAAATCACTTTCGTTTTTTGATTAGCTCTTTGATATCTTTAATGAAGCTATCAATTTTAACATCATATTTCACTTTGCTTTCATGCCTGACAGAGATAGTTTTATTTTTCTCCTCGTTATCCCCCACAGTTATCACCCAAGGAACCCTCATTATCTCTGCTTCTTTTACTTTTGATTGGACAGTTGTGCTTCTCAAATCCGCATCAAGTCTTAGCTCGGGAATTGTATCTCCAAGTTTTTTTATGACCTGTCTTGCATAATCAATATTTCTGTCTGTGAAGCTTAGCACTCTAACTTGATTTGGTGCAAGCCACGTTGGCAACCTGCCGTTTGTATGTTCAAGAAGAATTCCAATAAATCTTTCCAGGCTTCCATAAATAACTCTGTGGAGCATTATCGGTCTCTTCTTCGTATTATCTTTGTCTGTGTATTCCAATTCAAATCTCTCCGGCATTGAAAAATCAAGTTGTATTGTTGAAACCTGCCAAGTTCTATCCAAAGAATCCTTGACATGAAAATCAATCTTTGGTCCGTAAAATGCACCGTCTCCTTTTTTCAAGATATATTTGACTTTTAATTCCTTTAATGTGCTTTCCAAAAGCTTTTCCGCTTTGCCCCACATTTCATCTGTTCCGATTCTTTTTTCTGGTCTGGTGCAAAGCTCAACATGGTCAAAATTGAGATTAAATTTCTTATAAAAGAAATTAATAAGTTCTACAATTTTCTTTATTTCTTCTTTTGCCTGTTTCTCATCTGCACAGAATAAATGTGCATCATCCTGAGTAAATTGAATAACTCTGAATAATCCCGACAAAACGCCAGATAATTCAACACGATGAACAACACCCATTTCGGCAACTCTCAATGGCAAATCAGCGTAGCTTTTTGGCGTGTTTCTATAAACTAACATTCCTCCCGGGCAATTCATTGGTTTCAAAATAAATGGTCTCTTTTCATATTCTGAAATAAAATTATTATCTTTATATTTATCCCAATGACCAGAAACTTTCCAGAGCTTTGAATCCATCATCTGGGGAGTTAAAATTTCCTGATAACCTGATTTCCTGTGAATCTGTCTCCAAAAGTCAATCAGTTCTGTTCTTATTATCAAACCATTATTATGCCAAAAAACCATTCCGGGAGCCACTTCTGAAAAACTGAATAATTCCATCTCTTTTCCAATAATTCTGTGATCATTGTCTTTCAGCTTGGAAGTATCTAATTTCGATTTTGAAATTTCTCGAAGAAGTTGTTTGTAATCATATTTTTCTTCGGCTTTAATTCTCCCACTTTTTTCGCTTTTAACTTCTCCATCAACCCGTATCTCTCTGCTCAATTCACTAAGGGGATGTCCTTTGACTTTCAATTCAAATTCCTTGTAATATCCGAAAGGAGCTTTCAAAACATCAAAATCTTTTTTCAATTCTTTTTCAATACTAGTCAAAACCTCTGAGGCAAGTTCTGGTGAAGCCAAATTGCTTGACAAATGAGCATATGGGTAAAGAACAATGTTCTTTGTTTTAACCTGTGAGGCAACGTCTTTCACAGCATCCACAAATTTTTTTGTAACTTCTTTAACATTATCATCTATCTTTTCTATTGCCGTCATCACAACGAGCGCATCTTTTGCTTCTCCACCTTTCTTTTCCTTATCAGAAAGCTCCTCCACATTTTTCAAAGCTTTTTTCAATGGCTTGAAATTTATATAATCAACATGAAGTGTAAGTATTTTCATTTGTAAATAAATTCATCAATCTGCTTTTTAGCTTTTTCTCTTCTCTTCTGATGTTCAGCCAAGAAAACATTTATCTTTTTTATTAAATATTCTTTTAATTCAGATGTCAAAAGTTTACCGCTCCTATAATCTTTCTCAATCTGGAGAAGTTTCTTATCATCAGGTTCAAAGAACATCTTTAGGTATTGGAATGAAACATCAATGTCCGGATTTCCGCCTTTTTTCCTGTGCTCTTCAATTGTATCCCTACCGCCAGAAAATGCATATTTCTTTATTTTTTGCTCAACTTCCTTAGGGGAATCTGTAAGAGCAATAAAAGAATTTATCTCGCTACTAGACATTTTTCCGCCAGAAAGCCCTGGCACAAATAAATGATATGTAGAAGAAATTGGAATAAACTTATGTTCTTTAATTCGATTTGCCATGTCTCTTGCAATCCTTATATGAGGATCTTGATCAATTCCTACTGGAATAAAGGTTGGTGTTGGGGCAGGTCCTTCAAATTCTGGAAGTTGCGGATGATACATATCAGATGCCTGAATCAAAGAAGCGTTCATTTTGCCGGGGGAGATATCATCCCCATAAACAGCTTTGAATTCATTAAATGTTGCATGTTTTGAAAGGTTTGAAGCAAGTCTGTAATAAGCATTTGCTTTTTTGCTGTCTTTGCTCCTCTCACTCTGGAAATAAATATCGCAGTTGTCAACTTTTAAGCCAAGCGCAATATAATTAGTAATATATTCTTCAACTGCAATTTTTTTGCTGTCTTCAAGACTTTGTCCTCTCGCATTGTACGCTTCCAAGTCTGCAACCGTGATATAAAGTTTTGCGCCAAGCTTTTGATAAAATATCATTTGCTGTGCTAAGATCATATGTCCGATGTGGAATTTTCCCGTGGGCATCAAACCAGTCATCATTACAAATTTCTTCTTATTTTTTATACAGTCAAGAATTCTTTCAAAATCTCTTTGCGCAAACACAACTTCCCGCCTAAAAAGAACATTTTCTTGAAAAGTATCTGAAAGAACAGGTATTTTTTTTATTCCAAACTCTTTCATCAGCCTTCCATAATCAATCTCTCCTTTAACTTCCCAGGGGGTTACTTTCATTTCCTCTTGTTTTACCATATTCGTTAGTAACGTCAATAGTATTTTTAAACTTTCCATAAATTTATAAATAAGTTCCTTTTTATTTTACAGAGATGAAAACGAGGTTTTTTGCACTATTTATTCTGGCGATTTTCTTAATCAGTTTTGTGTCCGCAGAGATAGTTATTATTCAAAATCCAAACGCGTTGTATAGTATGGGAGACAAACTAACCGTACCAGTAAAGGTAACAAGTTCATCTGAAATTACAGATATTTTCACAATAAATTTAATATGTAGCAACAGCACCGAAAAGCTAATTCAGTACGAAAGTCTTTCGGTGAATGGAGAAATTGAAAAAAATCCGCTAATATCCTTAACAAAAGGCTTTATAGGTGACCTAAAGGGAACTTGCAATTTGAAATATTCTTTTGGCACAACCACAAAATCGACAAATAATTTCATTATCTCTGATTTAATAAATATTGATGTAACCTCTTCAGCCAGAGAATTTGCTCCAGAACGCGAAATAATCATCGGAGGGCAGGCAAAAAAGGAAAATGGACAGATGGTAAATGGGGTTGTAAGTGCAGAACTTGTACGGGGAGACAAATCAAGGAATGTTTTTGCATCAGATACTGTTAGAGACGGAAGTTTTGCATTAAAATTTTTCCTCCCAAAGACAACAGCATCAGGACAATATACTCTAAAAATTAAGGTTTATGAAAAAGATTCAAAGGGAGAGATAACCAATAATGGATTTGAAGATTACGGTATCTTTGTTACACAGGTTCCAACAAATTTAGAGATATTTATAGAAGATTCAGAAGTCGGGCCAGATGGCATCCTACTAGCAAAAGCAATTCTTCATGACCAAACAGGAAAGCCAATTAGTTCTGCTGTTAAGATAACAATCTTTGATGAAAGGGGAAAAGTATTTGATGGAAAAGAAATTGCAACAAATGAATTTTTTGAGGTAAGCATCCCATATAACCAAGAACCTGCAGAATGGAAAATAACTGCATCTTCAAACGAATTATCCAGCGAATTACCATTTTGGATAAATTCTGTTGAAAAGGTAAAAACAGAAATAATTGATAATGTATTAATAATAACAAATATTGGAAATGTTCCCTACACCAAGACAGTGGCTGTAAAAATATCAGACCAAATGGTAAATGTCAATGTTGATTTAGGTATAGGAGAATCACAAAAATATTCCCTAAGTGCACCAGACGGAACATACAATGTCGAAGTTATTATTGATGGTTCAATAAGCAGCATTAGTGAAAACACCCCCCTTACGGGAAAAGCAATAGATGTGAATGAAAGTGGATTAATGCTTGAGAATAATACATTAATTTGGGTAATTATAATTTTAATCCTAGCATTTTTCGGAACAAAAATATTTAGGAAATTAAGAAAAAAGAATTTCTTTGGTTATGCACCTTCTCCAGGAGCATTCATGAGCAAAAAAGAGCCTGTAAATCTTAAAAAAAGTTCATTGATTACTCGAAATAAAGCAGAGATGGAATTGTCGATAAAAGGAGATCAGCAGGATGTAAGTCTTGTCTGCTTAAGAATAAAAAACATAGATAAGTTAAGGGAAAGTAAAACAGATTACGAACCTGTTCTTCAGAACATAGTTGATATGGCTGAGGGTGGAAAAGCTTACATTAACGGAGCACAGGAAAATATATTCTTTATATATGCTCCAATAAAAACAAGAACATTTAGAAATGAAAAAACAGCAATAGACTTTGCACAGAAGACAGCAGACGTAATAAATGCTTATAATAAGCTTGCAAGAGAAAAAATTGATTTTGGCGTATCTGTAAATCATGGAGCAATAGTCGCAAACGCACAAGGCAATACTTTGAAATTCATGAGCCTTGGAACATTAATGAACAGCTCAAAGAAACTGGCATCGGCAGCAGAAACAGAGGTTTTATTGAGTGATCAATTAAGATCTAAAATAAGCTCTGAAATAAAAACACAGAAGAAGAATATCCCGGGTGTTGAGGCTTACACAGTAAGAGAAACAAGATATGACGAAAGGTCAAATGAATTTATAAGGAAGTTTATGGATAGGATGCAGAAATAAAAATTAATTCTGGAAATAATTATTGGCTTGATATACTATATAAGATATTGTAACAATCAATGCAGATAAATGAATTGCCCATGCTCCAATAAAATATTTTGGCTTTACGGTTGAACTATCAAGAATTGTTGGTTCCTTTTTTCTTTCTGCTTTTTTTGCGGGAAAATAACCTACCAAAGGGATATATTGCCAGGGAGAGGGTTTTCCACGAATATCTGATTTAATTTTAATTACTTCATTACTTAAAACTGTTTTTTCTAGAACTACCATCTTTATCTTTCTGCTTATTAGGTTTATTTTCAGTCACCTTGTTTTCTTTTGTCTTTGAACTGAATTTTGAAAAGAACTCATTTATCTTAAATCCAATTGCAAAGAATTTGAGTATTATTCCGATTGCCAAGAGAACCAAACCGGCTATAAGCATTATAATGAATACTTTTGATGATTGCGTAAATATCAATGTAAAGAATCTAAGATATTCCTCGGGGCTTATCGGTAAAGTTAACAAAGCGTTAATTGCCCATTTTGTCAAAGCTTCTAATTTCGCAAAGAGCAAGGAGGATAAAACAACTAATGAACCTGCAACCAATGGCAAGTTAGTTTTCTTCTCGATAAGCAAAAACATCAACCCGAGAAGAACAAGAGATATTAACAATGAGAAATAAAATTGTTTCTGCCAGTAATCCTTTGAATACTGCGACACAATGAAAAAGGGAATTTGTCCTACCTTAAAACATTTCCAGTAACCACATGAATATTCTTTGTAATATTGTTCATATATGAATTTATCAATCACCTCGTCAAAAACAGTTTCTGTTCCGTTTGATATGGCCCCGCATGAAACACTAAAGCTATAATTTTGCTCACTGAAAGTATAATCAAGTTGTTGTGATGGGTCTTTGCAGAATTGTTGCATTAAAGGATATTGTTTTGTGTCTATTATAGAAGTAAGATTGATATTTTCCTTTAATGTTTCTTTAACAACCGGCAAAAGGTCTTCCCGAATATTCTCATAATCAAGCGAAAAAGAAACAACAAGCGTCGAATTCATTACCAAAAGTGCAATAAAAAAGCATGTTGCAACAATAACAAAGAGACTTCCTCTGATAAAACCCATAACATAAATCGGGAAATTAAATTTATAAACTTGCTGGCTTTTTGTTTTATATGGATGAAAAAAAAGGGAGCAAGCCTGTTAATGAAATTAAAATAGATTTTGTAAAATGGTTTTCTGAATTGAATAAAAATTCGGGTAATGTTGCCGGCGGGAAAGGAGCAAACCTTTCCGAAATATATAATCTAAAAGTCCCAGTTCCTCCAGGTTTTGTAATTACGGCACAGGCATACAGTTATTTCGTAAAAAAATCAGGTTTGGATAAAAGAATAAAAGATCTGCTTGAAACAATAAATTATGAAGACACTGTTGAATTAGATAAAATAACAAACGAAATAAGAAACCTTATTGTAAATTCCAAATTCCCAAAAGAAATGGAAGAAGAAATATTGGATGCGTATGATGCTTTTGGAACAGAAGAGAAGGACTTTAAGTATGGAGACGCATCAAATCTGTTAAAGAAATCATCTGAACCTATTTTTGTTGCCGTAAGAAGCAGTGCAACAACAGAAGATTTGGCCGAGGCTAGTTTTGCAGGACAACAAGATTCTTTTGTAAACATCAAGGGCAATACCGACTTGCTACAACACATAAAGAAATGTTTCGCTTCTCTTTTTACATCAAGAGCAACATATTACAGACACAAGAAAGGATTCGAACATGAGGATGCTAAGCTTGCG
>Ga0209210_1003447_pt1 | contig 10730 bp, 10 predicted proteins | sample RifGroA1_FD_183991 | JGI IMG/M metagenome (GOLD analysis project Ga0209210, IMG submission 183991) | Contaminated groundwater microbial communities from Rifle, Colorado, USA - Rifle Groundwater A1 (SPAdes) (version 2) | ecosystem: Environmental > Aquatic > Deep subsurface > Groundwater >...
CCTTTGTTCTTTCAAGAACAGAAGTATACATCGTGTTAGCAATTCCAATTCCCCCAACAAGCAAAGAAATCCCCGCAACAGCAAGCAAAAAGCCAGTCACAATATTTAGCACGCTATCAAAACTGCTCAACAATTCTTCAGGAGTCTGAATTGAAAAATCTCTGTTTTTTTCGTTTACATCTCGGGTGCTAAATAATTTCTTTTGAATCTTTTCAGCTACATTTCTTGCATCTTGCCCAGACTCAATCTGCACAATAATAAAATCAATTCTCTCAGAAACATTAAACAATTCCCTAAACTCATCAAGAGACATATAAATCAACCTATCGTCTCCAGGATTTCCAATCGGGTTTAAAATTGCTTTGACTTTGAAGCTTTTACCCTGAACCTCCAAAACATCTCTTGCCCTAACTGGTTTTTTAAACAAATTATTATATTTATAATGACTTCCAATCATAATTTTGCCTTCATCGCCTTCCTTAAGAATCGCGCCTTCATCAGCTTTGTATGCGCCAGATTCAACAAACACACTGGCTCTCTCAAATGGAAACCCCACAACTGTAAAAAAGCGGGTTTCATCTCCAAATTTAATTTTTGCCGGAGCCATAGTGCTATAAGACAAGTCTTTAACTCCTGCAACTTTTTCAATAGCATTAACATCATTAATTGTTAATTCAACAATTCCAACTCCTCCCGGTCCAGCAAGATTGCTTCTCGGATAAATGAACAGCTTATCAGTTCCAAGAGTTCTAAATTGTTCTGCCACTGCAAATTTAAGCCCCAATGAAAGGCTAATAAGCACAAATATAGTCATCACAGCTATAACAATTCCCAATACAGTAAGAGCGCTTCGGAGTTTTCTTTGCCTTAAATTGTGAATCGCCAGTCCAAAATATTTTACATTCATTTTCTTAGCGCCTCCACTGGCTTAAGTCGCGACGCCTGAAATGCAGGCAAAACGCCCGCGGCAATTCCAACACCAATCGCAAATGATAACGTTAAAATTATAACTAAAAAAGAAATTTGTGCTTTAAGCATCAAACTTCCCAAAAATAATCCTACGATATAAGTAATTCCAAAAGCCAGAGCTATTCCAAAAGCCACTCCAATAATCCCTCCAACAAGCCCAAGCAACGCAGACTCAATAATAAATATTAAAAGTATATCATGATTGCGCGCGCCGATTGCTTTCATAACTCCGATCTCTTTTGTTCTTTCAAGAACAGAAGTATACATCGTGTTAGCAATTCCAATTCCTCCAATTATTAAAGAAATAGATGCAATTCCAAAAAATATAACTTGAATTATCATCAGCACAGTATTTACTGCATCAAAGCTCTGCAGAGGAGTTTTAACTGAAAAATCTTCTTCCCCTTTTTTTTCATTCCTGTCTTTTCGCATTCGTCTTTCAATAGCGTCGGCAGTATCAATAATTTTATTTTCATCACTAACTTGAACAAGAATAATATCTATTTCATCGTCTATATTAAGAATCTCTTCTATGTCTGCTTCAGCCATAAGAATCGCGCCGTTTATCTGGAATGAGCTCGTCTTTTCCAAAATCCCTGCAATCTTGAAATTCTTGCCTTGTATTTCTATAGACTCTCCAAGACGTAAATCTTTGTCAAAAGTGCCCTTGCGAATATCCTGCCCTAATATAACTGAGCCGCGTTGTCCGGCGTCAATAAATTTTCCTTCTGCAACATCCACACCAACAGTCTCAAATATAACATCTGCAGACGCTTTATCTTCAGGAATGCTCGCAATATAAGAAAACTTTCTTTCATCATCAGAAATTACACTCGCCAGTCTAATTAATCTTGGAATTGCAATTTTCACTCCAGGAGTATCTTCAATAATTCGCAAATCTCTGCTTGACAGCCTTTCCGGAGCGGTGCTTCCAGGAGGGCCAAAACCAGCGCCAATATTTTCAACAACTAATTTATCATTTCCCAAATCAGAAAACTCGCCGGTAATCGCCTCTCGTAATCCATCACCTAAAGAAATTAATGAAATAACTGCAGCAATGCCGATAATGATACCGAGCATAGTCAGCCAGCTTCGAATACCGCGTCTTCGCAAACTCTTAAGAGCCAGCATCATATAATCTCTAAACATTTAACCTCCCTGGCTTTTTCTCAAGCGTCCGCGTTTTCTAATCACGCGAATCACAATCCACAAAACAATTAATCCAGCAGCAGCAAGAACATAAACTAAAGCATTGCTTTTTTTGATTATTCCTAATTCTAAAGCTTTTTCACGAGAATAAATAGTCAATGGTATATCAACATTCTCACGAATTAATTTGTTTTCGCTGTCCCTATATTCAACCAAAGCATTTGCGCTTGCATCCTGCTTGGTAAACAAAACTTCAAAAGATGCAATTTCAAAATCGTCAGAATCCACAGTTCCTATATGTATCTGTTGCTCAGAAAGCAAAGTAAATCCGCGCGGGATTATCTTGACAGACACAAATCTCAAGTCTCCAAGACCTTTATTTAGAACGTTCAAATCAATTTTACTCTTTTCTCCAACTACTGGCACATCGGCGTTAGCGCTGTAATCCACAATTGTGTCTGCAGTTATTTTAACTCCTATTGAACTCTTGCGGAACGACTGCACATTCCCAATCATGTAAGAAATAGTGTAAGGTATCTGATATTCTCCTGGCTTAGCAGTTGGTGAAACTCTGACTCCAAAAGCAAAAACTTCATCGTCATCTTCTTTAAGCTCATTTACTCCAAACGAAGAGCTGCCGACAACATTTAAAGGAGTATTTGCGACATCTATATCAATAACCAAATTTTTAACAGTTTCATCAAATACATTCTCAACTTCAATCTTAATGCTTCCGGTTTCTCCAGGCTTGAAAGTATTAACTGTGATAGAATTAACGCTTACAGCAGAAACACTTGCCATTAAAATAAGGCAGGTAATCAGGCCGAATGCGAGTATTTTTCTCATGGAAACTCCCAGCAGAGATGGTTTAAAAAGCTTATGCATATTAACTATTTAGTGACATCTAAAATTTAGATTTTTAGAGGCTCAATGTGCCTCTGTTAGCACATTGACATCGCTTAAAGTTCTCCATACCTTCTTCACTTGATGAGTCACTTTTTCAATTTTGCCGTCTCTCATCCAGAATATTTTTCTTGCATGATTCATTGCAAGATTAGAATCATGAGTGACAATAATTATCGTCTTGCCTTTTTTATTTAAGTTTTCAAGCAATTCCATAACCTGCTCTCCAGTTTTAGAATCTAAATTTCCAGTAGGTTCGTCTGCAAGAATAATTTCCGGGTCATTTGCAAGCGCGCGGGCGATAGCTACTCTTTGCTGTTGTCCTCCAGACAGCTCTTTAGGATAGTGGTATATTCGGTCTTTCAATCCTATTTCCTCAAGTATTTTCATTGCCTTGGCCTCGCGTTCATTCGCTGGAACATTTTGGAAAACCATAGGCAGAGACACATTATCCAAAGCTGTTAAATTAGAAATTAGATTAAAACTTTGAAAAATAAATCCTATCTTCTTTCCTCTAAGCTGTGCAACTTCAGACTCGGACAAATGAGAAATATCATGTCCATCGAGAAAAATAGTTCCCTGCGTCGGCAAATCCAAACTGCCAACCAAATTAACTCCTGTGCTCTTTCCACTTCCCGAAGGCCCCATAATCGCGACAAAATCCCCGCGTTCGATAGTAATGTCTATACCGTCGACAGCCTTCACGACACTATCGCCCATAAAATAATGCTTTGATATATTCTCGAGCTTTATCAATTGACTCATAAATTTACCTTTAACGGAATGTTTAAAAACCTTCTTCTTTCATTTCACGTATGATTATACCCGTTCGTTGCTTCGGTTGTGGAAAGCCAATAGGCCAATTATGGGAAGAATACAAAAAGCGCATAAGCTCCGGCGAAGAGGCTGGAAAAGTTCTTACTGAATTAGGCTTAACTCGCTATTGCTGCCGCGCAGCCTTATTAGGTCATGCAGACTTGCTTCAGGATATTTCCAAGTTCAAAAAATCTTAAAGTTTAGCAATTCAGAAACAGTCACAAATTTATATCCTCTTCGTTTCAATTCAAAGATTATATTTTTAGTTACTTTAACAATATTCTTATTTGGGCCAATATTTTCAAGATAATCATGCAAATTAATTATTGAGCCATTTTTAGTTTTTGATAAAACTCTCCAAACTATAGATTCGATACTTTCAAGTTTCCAATCTTTAGATAACACATCACAAAAAATAACCTTCTTTTTCAGTCCATAAGTTGCAACCAAGGCGTTTAATCCAAATTGAAAGTAAGGAGGTCTAAATAAACTAGTCCGAATATTAAAACTTTTTAAGAGCAAATCATCACATTTTTTAATTTCTTCAAAAATAACTTTATTAGTCTTAAATATAAGACTTTTATGAGAGTATCCATGATTCCCAAGCTCATGTCTTTCATTAATAATTTTTTTGATAATTTCTTCACTTCCCTCAATCTTCTTGCCCAAAACGAAAAACGTAGCTTTTACTTTTTCTTTCTTAAGCAATTTTAGCAATTTAAGAGTCTCTCGTGAAGGCCCATCATCAAAAGTGAGTGCTATTTTTCTTTTGTTTCTATTCCCATGAAAAAACAAGTTTCCAATATTTTTCATTGTAAAGCCCATCTATTAGCAGTCCCACAAATACCACACAAAACTTGCTTATGCGTTTTAGAAATGCGCACTCTTCCAAGCTTCAAATCAGCATAGCACTTTTTGCAAAATCGTTTACGATACTCTTTAAGGCGAATGCGATTAGCCATAGCTAAAGTTTTTATTTTTTTAACAGAAGCAGGATCAAGACTTTCGTTCTCAAAGAACTTTTGTACAGCTTCCTGTGCCTCTTTCTTGCTTAATTTTCTCATGAAAACCAAAAGCGCCAAGCATTTAATTACATTTCTAATAAAATAAAAAAACGAAGACAACATCCGTGCTTGGCCTCTTGACGGAGACTACAACACGCAGACGTAACCGGCTTAACTTCTGAGTTCGGAATGAGATCAGGTGTTTCCCGACCACTATGGTCGTCTTCATATTTATTCAAAATTGAGGATATTTAAAGGTTTCTGGAAGAGTCTTCAGCGTCTAAGTCTCAGTGACTGCCAATATGCATACCCCAGAAGCACAGAGATGATAGTAGTCAATAATAAAGTTATTACTAACCCTAAAGTATGGCTTTCAAAATAAGCATTTGACAAAGCAGGAATTCCAAATATCGCTCCGACAGTTCCAGGAACATTTACAACAATTCCAACAATACTTAGAAAAGTCATAATCACTGTCAGCTTTTTCATAGTATCATTCAACTCACGATTAGACTGCATTTCTGATTTAGTCCTCAAAGATGCAATTCTATACATATGGCTTCGGCAGCGTTCGAGCAAGTAACGCGCTTCAGTATTCAGCAATTCATATTCAAAAGGAATGAGCGCAGTATCAAAGGATTTTATTTCGCGCTCTTTAAGTTCAAGTATCATTTGCAAAAGCCCTTCCATTCTGTCAGTAAGCTTCCGCAGTTCCCGTCCCTTTTCTTCAATTATATCAATCCTGGGATCAACTTCAAGGCGATTCATCACCTCGCGAATTCTCTCAAATTCATGAGTATAATTTCTCAATATCGCTTTTAGAACCAAAAGTATTGCAACTGTGCTCTTGCCATATTTCTTAATAACTATCTGCTTAAAATTATTTTCAAAGCCCAAAACCTTCGCAATTGACAAAACAAATATCTTTTTAGAAGCATAAATAAAGTTATGCTTTAGCTCACCATAAGAGGGAATACTTATCAAAGTAAAATTATGCTCATTGGTAAGAAAAGGAAAATCTAGGCTGATAATTTTATCAAGGTCGATTCCACTATGTGTTTTTTTAATTTCACTGGCAATCTCATCAATACTCTCGCAAACAATAACCATTGCGCTTGGAATTTATATGACTTTATAATAATTTAGAGATTTTTAATCAATTTCAGCTGAGGAATATCCTTAAAAATAGACTGAATTCATATAATCTATATCTGCGGGGGTTCCGGAGTGGTCAAACGGGACAGCCTCAAGAGCTGTTGTGCTTAGTGCCTTCGGAGGTTCGAATCCTCCCTCCCGCATAATTCAAATTACAACAGTACATAACAAATATAAATGCGCCTATAGCTTAGAAGGTTTAGGGAAAATTTAAATAGAATAAATCTTTAAGAATTCATGAGAATTTTACTCTCTGAAAAATCTAGAAAAGATTTATTCAACTTTCTCAGAAAAGAATTAAACTGCAATTCTCTAAAAGAGCTATCAGAATTAAAAAAGATTCCCTTAAAGACATTACAGACATGGTTATATGAAAAAGACAGATACATTCCACAAATATTTATTCCACAGCAGATAAAGGGTAATCTAGAAATCTTAGATGAAAAGGAAGATAATTGGGGAAATGTAAAAGGGGGAAAGAAAACTTATCGAATTATTTTAGAGAAATATGGTCTTAAAGAAATCCGAAAAAGGCAATCAAATGGAGGTAAAAAAGCAATAAAACTCAATAGAATTAAGCAGATACCTATAATCTTAGATTTAGATAATCCTCTATTTCTTGAGCTATATGGGATTTTATTAGGCGACGGATGGTTAAGCAAGCTAAAATATAAAGAAAAAACTAATTGGCTTATCGGTGTTAGTGGAAATGGAACTTTAGACAGAGAATTCTTCTTGCACATTAAGAAAATAGTATATGGACTGTTCAATCGCATTCCTTATCAAAAAGAAAGACCACAGTGTAATTCTATAGAATTAAATTTTAGTCACAAAATGTTGGTCAACGCACTAAATAAAGATTTAGGATTTCCCATTGGCAAGAAAGTTAATTTAAGAATTCCTAATAATATCTACGAAAAGGGTTTCCCAAAAGTTAAATATATAATTCGAGGAATTTTTGATACAGATGGATCTTTTTATTATGATAAAACTCCTGTTGGAAGACCTTATCCTTGCATTTCTATAAGTATGAAATCTCCAGAACTTATGCAACAGATTCATGACTTACTCATAAGCGAAGGATTCAAGGCATATCATTACCATTCAACCAAAATAGACAATATAACTTTAAAAGGGAGTATTCAATTAAAAAAATGGCTGGCTGAAATAGGCTCTTCCAATCCTTACAAACTCACAAAAATGCAAAAAGCCCTCGTGGCGCAACTGGATAGCGCAACGGATTCCTAATCCGTAGGTTCCAGGTTCAAGTCCTGGCGAGGGCGTAAAATAAAAATATAACTTCTTCAGAACAGCAAAAAATATATACTCTGCTACACCTTATTATTAATGCCAAGAAAAATAAGAGATTACGCTTTAGCAGGATTACTTTCTATTGTGAGTCTGGGCGGATGCGTTTCCAATCCAGACGCAGTTGAAGAGTCAGGTAAAATTTTAGATGCTTCTCCAAAATCTTTCATTCCAAGACGAGCGCATTTAACAGAAGAATTAGACATTTACAAAAAAGACCCATCAATAACAGAAACCACTGAGGGTTATTTTATGTCTTATCCTTTGCGTCACCGCGACGCCACAAAATTAGTAGACCCAGTCACAAAAATGTTTCCTGGCTGCACAGTTATATCTGATTCAGAGTCAAACAGCTTGTTAGTGCGCATGCCTTACACGCCTCTGTCTCCAACAGATCCTCAACCCGCTCGCGACGGACGCTTAAATGAATTGAAAAATTTTATTGAAGGAAGAGACATAAAATCTCCTCAATATGATATTCAAACATATGTTATGCACGTTTCTGCATCCGAGTTGCATCGCGTTCGTTCAAGCTTAGACATTTTAGCAGAATCAGGCGACGTTAAATTCGCGTTAAACTCCACTCAATTAAATAAAGGTCCAGTAGATAGTGGCATTCAGCAAACAGCAACGGGGATTTTAGATACATTTCAATTAAGCGCATTACTTAACGGTCTTGAACAATATGGAATCGTGCGCAATCTTTCCTTTGCTGCGACTATTGCAGACGAAGGGGAAACAGCAAAAATTGAGAACATAAGAAAAATCCCTGTTCCGAGAATATTTCCCGCAGCCCCCGTTCCTGTAATCGGCTATGAACATATCGAGGTGAAAAGTTCTACACTAATGACTCCCCACTTACGTGCAGACGGAGTCATAGAATTAGATCTCAAGCTCGCAAGAGGAAATTTATTGCCAAGCGGAATGAACTTTCAGCCGCAGGTTCCTCTTCATGATATTTCGACACGAGGAGCTGAATTAAAAACAAAAGTTCGGCTAGGAACACCACTAGTTTTAACAACAACACTAGATGACAATTCAATCGATATTGATGGAAGCTCACCTCTTGGTAAAGTATTTAGTTCAAATTCACTAAAAGAACACAGTCGCGTATACGAATTAGCAGTAGTTTTAGTCAATAGAATTGACCAGAACATTCCTTCCGAGGGATTCCCATCAGAAGAACTTCAGCGTCAGTTAAACAGAGAAGGCTCTAAAAATAATTAAGCAAATCTTTAAAACGCATATATTATAACAATTTATAAGCGCCATTGGTTTAATGGTAGAACTACTGGTTTCCAACCAGTCGGTAGGAGTTCGATTCTCCTATGGCGCATTATCTTAAAAAATAAATAATCATGTTTAAACGCATAAGAAATACATTTAAAAAACTCTATCTCTGAATGAACTAATGGAAAACAACCAAACCATTCCTCAAGCACAAGAGCAAAAACGTTCTTTCAGCCAATGGTATCAAAAATATTACAAGCATATGCTGATATTGCCAGTAATACTTCTTATTTTTTCATTTATATATCTGGGCAGTTTCACAGCGAAAAACGGAGACATAATTTACAAAGACATCTCTCTAACTGGCGGAACAACAATAACTGTATTTGATAAAACTGCAAACATAGATGAAATAAAACAATCATTAATAGCCCAGTTTCCAGACATAAGTCTTCGCACAGTCACAGACATCCGAACCGGCGAGCAAAAAGCCTTTTTTGTAGAATCACAGTCAAAAGTAAATGAATTAAAATCTGCTTTAGAATTAAAATTAGGCTATGAACTTACTAGCGAAAATTCTTCAGTAGAATTTTCAGGAGAATCTCTTTCTACAGGATTTTACAAGCAATTGCGCACAGCCCTTCTGCTGGCTTTTGTGTTAATGGCAATAGTAGTTTTTATAATATTCAGAACTCCCATTCCAAGCGGCGCAGTAATTCTTTCGGCATTTGCAGATATTATCATGACCTTGGCAGTAATAGACTTGTTAGGATTTCATCTTTCAACTGCAGGAATAATCGCTCTCCTAATGCTTATAGGATATTCAGTAGACACAGATATTTTGCTTACATCCCGTTTATTAAAGTCGTCAGATGGCTCATTAAATCAAAGACTATTTGGAGCATTCAAAACAGGAATGACTATGACTCTAACATCAATAGCTTCAATAGCGGTAGGGCTATTCATTATATACAATCTTTCAGAAGTGCTTAAGCAAATGTTTACAATTATTTTAATCGGACTCGGCTTTGATATATTTAATACCTGGATTACAAATGCCTCAATTCTCAAATGGTATATGGAGGCAAAGCACAAACAATGAAATTCCCAATGCGCCTTTGGATTTTATGGTTTTTCATAATAATCTCAATTATTTCAATAATAAACATTTCCGCATCCCAAAAATTATTAATATTTACTTTATTAATGGGTGGTTTAATATTCGTAAATTTCATACAATCCACAAAAAAATCAATTTTGACAATATTTTTTGTATTAATTCTGGCAACATGGCTGGCAGTAAGCTCAATTGAGTCAGGAATTCTCGTAGCTTCAATTGAGCAGACAGATAAACTATTCGAACAGGGTCTTCGTCAGGGAGAAATAATAACAGCAGTAAACGGACAGCCAGTATCCACTCCTGAAGAATATTACATTTTAGTAGCTGCAACATTCACAACAAATGAAAGCAAGCGCTTTGATCTAACGACAAAAACAAACGATTATACTATTTTAACAAACAGAACTCCTGAGATTACAGTAAAAGAAATTTCCAAAACAAAAATAAAAACAGGGCTAGATATTAGCGGCGGCGCACGTGCTCTGGTTCAGCCAACAGAGCAAATAACTGAGCAGGAGCTTCAGGATTTAATTTCAGTAAGCCGCGAAAGATTAAATGTTTTTGGATTAGCAGACGTTCAGTTAAGAGGTGTCAGCGATTTGGAAGGAAATCGTTTTATGCTTGTAGAAGTTGCAGGCGCAACGCCCAGTGATTTAGAGTCTCTAATTTCTGAGCAGGGAAAGTTTGAAGCAAGAGTAGGAAATATCACAGCATTCACTGGTGGAAACAAAGACATAACTCACGTTTTCAGAAACGACGCTACACAATCAGCAGTTTATCCTGCAGAGCCAATAAGCAGCGGGAGTTATGTAAGCAGATTTACATTTACAATAACTCTGAGCCCAGAAGCTGCGCAAAGGCATGCAGATATTACAAGAGATATAGCAATAGATCCTTCATCAGGCGGGCAATATCTTTCAGAAAACTTGACTCTCATCTTAGATGATAAAATAGTCGACGAGCTGCGCATAAGCACAGGACTAAGAGGTCAAGTAACCTCACAAATATCTATTCAAGGCTCAGGAGCAGGCGCAACAGCCGAGCAAGCAGTTGCAGACGCGCGCAACTCCATGAAC
>Ga0209210_1003448_pt1 | contig 10724 bp, 13 predicted proteins | sample RifGroA1_FD_183991 | JGI IMG/M metagenome (GOLD analysis project Ga0209210, IMG submission 183991) | Contaminated groundwater microbial communities from Rifle, Colorado, USA - Rifle Groundwater A1 (SPAdes) (version 2) | ecosystem: Environmental > Aquatic > Deep subsurface > Groundwater >...
CAATAACCCTAAAGAAATTATCTTCTTCTCGCGCCTGCCTATGATTCTGCTCACGCTGTTGTTGGGAGCTTTTCTCTTTCTCTGGACAAAGAAACTTCTGGGAAATGCCGCGGCCTTGGCAGCGCTCGCCCTTTTTGCTTTCTCGCCGAGCTTTCTCGCGCACGGCCGGCTCGTTACTACCGACGTCGCCTCCGCGCTCGGAATTTTCGTTGCGATTTACTACTGGATTGAGTTTCTCAAACAGCCAACCAAGACAAAAATTGCCAAAGCCGGCGCGGCTCTCGCATTCGCGCTTTTACTAAAGTTCAGCGCGATTCTCCTGCTTCCATTTTTCGCGGTTATTACTATCGTGTATGCGCTTTTGCACCCAGAATCTTTCGGCAAAATACGAACCGCAGGAAAATATGTGGCACTCTCTATTCTGGTTGGCATTGTCGCTTTAGCTCTCATTATCCCCTTCTATCAATTCCACATACTCAACTACCCTGCCGAACGCCAGCTGCGTGATACAATTGCGGATTTGCAGCCGGGCGGCATAACCGCCTATGAGCAAGCTGTCATCTGGATGGCGGACCCACCGGCTGGCGAACTTGTCCTTCGCCCCTTTGCCCAGTTTGCGCGCGGAATTCTTATGGCAATACAACGGGGGCAATTCGGGAACACCGTATTTCTGCAAGGAGAAATTAAAGCCGGTGGATGGTGGCAGTACTTCCCACTTATTTACCTCTTCAAAGTGCCCCTCGCGTTTCACGTTCTCTTCTTACTAGGGCTAGCCGGCCTTGTCTTAAGTATCAAGAAAAAGCTCTACCAAGGGTTCAACAAAGCAATAACCGGATGGATAAAAGATAACTTCTCCCTGTTCGTTTTTGGCTTGTTCATAATCGCATACTGGGCTGTCGCCATAGCAGGAAACCTCAACATTGGGGTACGCCACCTCCTCCCCACTTTCCCTTTTCTGTACATACTTGCCCTATACGGGGTAAAAGAGTTTGCCAACCATCGATCAACTCCTCGATTCAAAAGAAACATTGCCATTGGGTTGATTTTGCTCTTTAGTGCATATATCGGATCCTCTCTTTCCGCGTTTCCGCACTATATATCCTATTACAACGAACTGGCCGGCGGCATAGATAATGGCTACACAGTCGCCGTAGATTCCAACTATGACTGGGGCCAGGATTTTTACCGCCTGCTCGCGTTTGTGGAAGCAAACCACATACAAAAACTCCACCTCGATTATTTCGGTGGAGAAGATCCTTCCTACTGGCTCGGCGATGCATATGCGAAACTTGATCCTTTCAACCCCCCATCTTCCGGCTGGATCGCGGTTTCACTGAATCAGCTCATGGGCGGCACTGCCTCGGGCGTTGCCGGATTTGACCAACCCACCGGCTATTACAACTGGCTTGCGCCATATACTCCCGTTGCCCGCGCCGGCACCTCTATTTTCATCTACCGCCTTGGAGCCGAGTAAAACACGTGTCCGCAGTTTTTATGTAATTTCTACAACTTTGTTTCTGGAGGTATAGCCAGACACAATAGAAACTTGCGATTGGGAAACGTGGAAATATTCTGCCAGCGCGCGCACCACTGCCCTATTCGCTTTCCCCTGTACGGGCGGCTCTTTTACCGCCACCTCAAAATTCCCCTCCCCTATTTCTTTTATATATTCTTCCCTCGCCCCAGGCTTCACCTTCACTGATATTTTCATCGCGGCGCATCACGTTGTGTGAAAAGTAATGTGGATTCTTGTAACGTCGTCTGGTTTCGGAGAGCGGGAAAAAGCAATTTCAGTATCGGGGAATGCGTCTTTGATTTTCTTTGCGATTTTGTCGGCAAGCTGATTTTCCGTTGTGCAAACTCGATACCCTGTATCTGTTTCTTTCGCGCTTATAATCCGGTCTTGCGGATCTGTTTTTGTCGCGGCTTTGCCAAACCGTTCTATAAGTTGCAAGAGCTCCCTTCTGTGGCGTGTGGGAACTTCATCAAGCAAAAGCTCGCCCTCAAACAAATGGTTTTTGGCCATGTCGCACGCGCGGCATAATTTTGTTTCAGTAATGGATATCTCTCCTTCCTTAAGGTGTTCTTTAAGATCGTCTACAGACGCATACCATCTTTTTTTGAAATGCACGTTGCCGCATTCTGGGCATTTTGTTACGCCCTTATGCTCGAGCAAGTATTGTTCATGCTTTGTCTCGCGGTGGCGCTGGGACACTTTTTTTATAGAATTTCTGCTTTGAAAAATGCGGGCCATGATAATCTAATATTAACAGGATTTTTACCGTCCGAACAGCCCGCGCAATTCGTCCTTTGCCCTCTTGAAAGTTTCTTTTTGCGCAGGATCAAGATCTTTTACCGATAGCGCAACGTGATTGAATGTAATCATAATTGAAATTCTTCTGTTTCGTTATCCCCATACAACTCATCGTTCCAGAATTTTATGTACTTGGGAGTAACAATCCAAACCTTTGTGCCTTTGTCGTTTGCAAGTAGGTATTCTGGCGTAAGCCTATCTTTAAATTGCGGGAAATTTTCGTTGTGCAGCCGCACACCTCTTCGAATCTCTTCTTCGCTTTCCGCTATCTTGCATATTCCAAGGCCCTGCACCGCCTTTCGGTTTCCGGGATTTTCTTTGTCATACCACGCAACAGCAAACGCAATATCCGGGGATTGAAGAATTTGCTTGCTGTGTTTTGCGTCCATCGGACTAACAAAATATATGCGAGCGTCGTCGGCTATTCCATAATACACGCTCGCAATCCAAATTCCACCCTCCGCCGAGGCAATGGTCATCAATCTTTGATTCTTCAAAAACTCAAACAGTTCTTTTCTCATAGATTTATTTTACCTTCCATAAAGAGAATTTCTTTGTAAGCGCATCTACTTCTTCTTTTATGCCGAACATGCCAACACCCAAGTATTCAATCTCGTTGTCTGCTTTTTTTGAAAGGATAGTTGTGATTTCCTCGTCATCCGTTGTTTCAATCATTTGTCGAATAAACCCATGAAAAAGCAGATTGGTTTTCCTTACTTCTTGCATAAGGTTCTGCAGATCTTCGGCTGTACCGCCCAATACGATAATCGCATACTGTGAATTTCTTGGATGATTCTTTCCATCCTTCGTAATAAAATATTCCCCAGTATCAAAACTTTCCTGCATCTTGTTGCCCATATATGCTGAAATATGAGCAACAGCATTCATGACTTGCCAAATAGCAATATCCTGCCTTGCTACAATAGCAATCTTTTTACTGAAATCTTGTGTCATAGATTTTACTCCATAACTTCCTTTCCGAGTTTCTTCGCTTCTTCTTCAAAGAAACTTTGCCAGTCTTCATTTGCCACTTCTTGAATCATTCGGGGGTAGTCTTCTACTTCTTTTGCTTTTAAAAATTGTGTGCCGAGCTGCAAAGGATCAATGTGCCAATCAAACTTTATTTTTGCTTTCCGCATAAGCTCGCCGATAGAAAATCCTTTCTCTTTGCAAATGACGTACAGATCAATATAGTCTCTCGCCGTAGTCCTTTGGTAAATCGTAAAAAGCTTGTTGGCGGCGATATCCAAAAGTGAGTCAATTTCGATGCCATATTCTTTCTGTCCCTTTTCGATTCGGGGAAACGGAAAGTACGTAAATTCTGCTTTCAAGACCTCTTTGCCGGTATGCAGAAAGAATAAGTTTCGGTTATAGCTCTGTTGGAAATCAACCTTTTCAATCCCCAATTCTTTTTGGATGGTTTTAAGAAACACGGTAATCCCTGAAACATCAAATTCATTCTCCGCGAAGAAGTCCAAATCTTCTGAATACCGATGCCGCAAATAAAAAGCGGCCAGCGCGGTGCCGCCGCTTAAGTAGAACTGCTGAACTAAAAAATCGCTTTCCCCTATTTTTCCAAGGAAAGCAACCTGCTTTTTAGTGAGTATCTCGTTTTGCATCTAAGAGAAGGCTTAAGAAGCGTTTTCTCGCCGGGTCGATATGCAGCTTATCCCAGTATTTTTTAAGCTCTTCTTTTTTAAGCTTTTTGCCGCCCAAGCCAAAATTTACCATTTGCTCGAGTTTCCAAATGGCGTGCTTTTCTTTGTTTTTCTTGAGCTTTGATTCGTCTACAGACCAGTTGTACATATTTTTATTATACCATATTTTGCTTAAAAATAACACCCTCCGCACCGGGTCGTTCTCGATTGACGTCAACACTTCTTTAATTGCCCTCGCCCTCAATTTCCTACCAGTAATTTTCTCTATTTCCATTTTATCAAATGTAGAGGACAAGTTCCTCGCTAGCCTCAGCTGGCCATGGCTGAATCCCGAATGGCAGAGTCGTTACACTTTCAGCCAGAAGGAGCTGAAGGTAGTCGAAGAAGTTCTCGCGACCACGGGGCCTGGCCTTAGCTGGGAAGATCCTGCGAACCTCTTCACTATCATCCAAAACGATGGACACAAGAGAGTCGCAGTGCGTAGGGAGTTTCGGCATTATCCTCATAGAATTGTGTTCTTATTCCCCACTCTCGAGCAAAAGGTAGCAATACCCTTCTGGATGCCCGATTCTCCCGAACGCCCATAGGAGAAATCCCAACAAATCAAAGCCCCACGCAGCACTGCTGCGTGGGGTGCATTTATTTTTTTGTTGACACCCCCAAAAAAAAATGCTAAACTACAACACACGCGAAGCCAAGGAGGATACATACAATGGGAAAATTCATAAAGCTCTGGTGGCCCGTAGCCGCCGTAGTTTCGGGGGCACTGGGTATTGGTATTGTTGTAGCTGGTCTTTCTGTACCCCCACCTCTTATCCCCGCGGCGTGGGCGAGCTATATCGCAGCTGGCTCTGGCGGCCTTATGCTCGTCGGCTTGGCACATATATTCCTCCAGCTATGCAAAGTGGGCAAGAACCATCCCCGACGGCGCGCATAGCGCCCGCCGGGGTTTTATTTTATCTTCCATACACTATTCCTCTCCTATCGTGGATTTTTTATCTTCCTGTTTTTTCAGCTTAAATCCAAAAAGCCACCGCAAGCGTTGGCGTGAGATTATCCCTTGGTGACGGCTAAGGCGCGGAGGCGGGCAACTTTTTTGGCGATGCGGAAGTTTTACAACTTCCTATACCTCGTACTTCTCCCTTGCCCTAATCTTTCGATTTTTTTCAGGCGCATTAATTTATCGATTGCCTGCCTGACCGTGGGATAAGCAACTTCTGTTTGCTCGGCGATTTCGCGCGGCGTACCACTGTCAACTTTCTGAAGGTAGCCCCAAACCGCAAGCTGTTTTTGAGTAAGCAGTCGTTCAATGTTTTCTTTAGACAAGAGGTCAATTGCCATCTCCGATTGTTTCAAAAAAATGGTCAAGAAGAAATCCAACCATGAAATGATGGTTTCTTTGTCGGTTTTGAATGTCTTTTGGCTCTGGCGAAGCGCAAGGTAGTACTCCGGCTTGTTATCCTCAACGAACTTTTCATGAGAAACATAGGGCATATACAGGTAGCTCTCTTTGAGCAACAGGAGATTTGTGAGGACGCGGCTAAGCCGGCCATTCCCGTCTTGGAATGGATGAATTTGCAAAAACTCAACAAGAAAATTGCTCACAATGAGAAGTGGGTGGTATTTTTTCTCGGCAAGAGATTCCTGGGTCCACTCAACCAGCTCCTGTGTTTCTTTGGGTGTAAGATATGCGGGCGTAGTATCAAAAAGTATGCCGACGGACTCACCGGCCGCATTTACCATCTGCACCTGATTTTCTCTCTTTTTGTATTCGCCGCGATGATTCTCATCTTTCTTTACATACTTCAAAAGCTCTTTGTGAAAATGCTTAATGGCACCCTCGGAAAACTTGAGAGATTTCCAAGATTCAAAAACATTCTCAAGCAATTCAAAATACCCCTTTACCTCCTGTTTGTCGCGATCCGTAAATTTCTGAATATCAATACCGCGCATCAGCTTTTCGACATCTTCATCGGAAAGTTTCGCGCCCTCAATACGGGTAGAGGCGCCAGTTGAGGTAATTAAAACCGACTGTTTGAGGCGACCCAAAACCTGAGGGGAGAGCCGAGCACCGGCGATCCATTGCCCCTTCAATTCATCTATTTTTGCTATTTTCGACCAAATTTCAGCTGGTATTTGTTGAAGTCTCTGGTCTAATCTGTTCGTTTCTTCCATACATTTAATCCGATATATCAACTATAGCAGATTATATCGGTTTAGTAAAGCCCCTATAAAGACAACTTATTTTTGGTACTTGATGTACGCCTGGTCGCCAAAACGCAAATCGATGTAGTCCAAAAATGGGCGGCGCTGCGAAGAAATCTCCTGTTCGAGCACGAGCTTTACTTTCTGAATCTGCCAATCCACCCCTGATGAAGGATTGAAATATATTTCCCAGCCCTCCGAAATTCCCGCATTTACCCTCTCTTTTGAAACAATAAGTAGAGATAACACGCGCAACCCAACTTGCTCGAATAAAGGAAAAGTGTCTACACTCCGCTGAAACTGCAATATGCGTTCGAGCGCAACAGGGGCAACCACCTGATCCCCCAACGCGGCCTCTACGCCCTCCGCAGAAAGAATTACCTCTTTCCCAGATTCCATTTCTTCAAAAATAACTCCCTGTTTGTCGAGCGTAAAACACTGGCGGATGGATCGCGTCATTTGCTCTTGTGAACCTTCAAGCTCTACACGAAGAGTTTTGTTTTGGCACCATGTCGCGATCCCCTGCCGCTCTTGCACAGTTACCCGCACCTTGTCTGGAAATTTCTTTTGCACCGCAACCGATTCTATTTCCGGAAACACAGCACGAATTTCTGTGGCAAGTCCTGTAGCATTCGCAAGCAAAAAGTGACTCTTTTTAAACAATACAACGTGCCCTGAAAGAGGTTCGCTTACCGCGTGGCGCAATTCCTCTTCTGCTATATTTTTATTCCCCCGAATTTCAATATGTTTTATCTGAAAGAATGGCGTGAAAAAAATTCCGTATGTCGAGCCCGCCAAAACAAAAAACCCAAGGATGCCAACCCAAAAAAACTTGCTTTCGAGAAGCTTCTTCACTCGCGATCGCTTTGGCTTCAATCGCCTCTGTAGCTTATATCGTTTTGCCCGCATACTTTAGAGTCCCCGCCGTTTTGCCCGAATCGTTTCAAAAATCGCGGTAGGCCAATACTTCCATGATAATGGATAATCGTGCGTTTTTACATATTCATAGGGCGTACCTCCGAATCCCATTTTAAACAGCGTAGGCCCTGCCCAAGGATGTTTGGGATATTTTTTAGGATCCACATATCCCCAAAAGTCATACAGCGTGCACCCCCGGCGCTTTGCTTCTTTTATTGCTTCCCATTGCACCAAATACGGAATCGAAAGTTTTGTATATTCTCCAAGGGATGCTCCCTGATGGTAAAATCCTATCCCCGACCAGAACACAACTAGCGAGGCCGCCACAGGTTTGCCTTTGTAAAATCCAAAAAACAGAGAAACCTCGCCATCTTTTTGCAATGCGGCTATCTCTTTTGTCGTATCTTTGTTTGAGAAAGGAGTAAATCTTTGCCGCTCCCCCACCGCGCGGCTCAAAGAATGAAATTGTTCTATGTCGTTTGGCTCCAAACCCTGCCGCACCTCGATATCTTTATTTTTGAGCGTTTGGCGAATGAGATACCGCGTAGTTTTTCGCATGTTCTGCAAAAGCTCTTCCTCGCTTGGCGTAATATCCAATTTCCAGCTTGATTCGTATGTCGAATACATCGGTGCCTGCCTGAATCCTAATTCGTTAAAGATCTCTTTATTTTCGTCGGTTCTTTCCCACAAAGGATTTACCCGAAGAAAACTCGCGCGTTCCTCCTGTGCAAGATTTTTTAACCTTTGCAGTAAGGTTTCTATAACTTTTAACTTTTCACTTTTAACTTTTAACTCTGTAGTGGGTCCATGCGCGATCTCCAGATACGTTCCCCTTCTCGCGGTTTTTTTTGACGCAAGAGCTACCGCGACGAGTCGCTCCGCATTATATATTCCGAACCTCCATATTTTCTCGCCCACCGCCTTTCTAAATTCGCCCCAATTCCAAGCCTGGAAAAAAGTTTTTTCTCCGCACTCTGCCAGAAAACCATCCCAGACGTTTTTCTCGGTTATTTCTTTAATCTGCATCTTTGATAAACTCAATAACTTTCTGCAGTTCTTTTTCTTTAATATTGATATGCGTAGGCAGATTCAATGTTACTCCGGCGAGCTTTTCAGCGGTAGGACAACTCCCCTTCTCGTAAAAGACTTTATCTTCTTTGGTGTCGGCAGGAGCCACAGGGCTTGTGTACCAATCCCCCAACAACAAGTTTTGCGCCCATGCATTTTGAATAATCTCGTGCGCTTTTGGGTGCTTCACGGTAAACCGCAAAAAGATATTCTCTCGCTCCTCAAAAGATTTTGGCAGCTCAAAAGACGTGTTTGCGAGCGCCTTATAGTATTGTTGAGCAATCTTTTTGCGGTGTTCATTGAAACGCCCCAGTTTCTCCAACTGCCGAAGGGCCAAAAGCGCAAGCGCGTTTGGCATGCGCTTTGGGAAATACCCAGGGCGCATTCCCCTCTTTTCTTTCCAGTGCACCGCTTTTGAAAGTATTTTTGCCTGCTGGAAAAGAACAAGAAGATATTTCCCAATAATTCCGTACAAAGGCAGGATAAGCCAATTCATAAGAATGGGGTGCAGAAGCTGCTGTTTTGTCCAAAAAAGCGAGGGATAGCCAACTCTTCCTTGCACCGCCCTTATTTTTTTCGCAAGCTCATCATTGTTTGTAATAGCCATTCCCCCGTACACTGAAGAAATGATTTTATCTCGAGAGAAACTAAAAAATGAGATATCACCCCAAGTTCCAACCTTTCTGCCTTTATAAGTTGCTCCTAAAGCATGCGCGCAGTCTTCTATAAGAATGAGGTCATGTTCTTTGCAAATTTCTTGAATCTTCGCCAAATCGCCTGGAATACCAAACGTATGCTGAACAATGACAGCTTTTGGAGCTTGCCCCGAGCTTTGACGAAGGATGATTTTCTTTTCCAGGTCGTCAGCATCCATATTGAAATCATCTTCCCTGCAATCCACATACACCGGTTTCAAGCCGCTCCAGATAACAGGATTCGGGACCGCGTTGCAGGTAAATGCTTGCACTAAAATTTCGCTACCCTGTTCAAAATTCAAAGCATCCAAAATAGCTATCAAAGAAGATCTACCGCTGTTAAAAGAAATTGCATGCTTCGTACCGTGATACCTCGCAAATCCCTCTTCGAATTGCCGTATTGCTTTGCCCTTTTTCCATTTCCACGGCTGAAACAACAACCTAAACGCAAGCCATACGTCATCTGGCTCCGTATTCGGCGATAATGATATGGAAATTGGCCTAATCATTGTTTAAAAGCAAGGCAATAAGCTGCAGTTGGAGGCGGCTTTCTTTACCGCCTTCCAGCAAAATAGCGTTTGCCTCTCCTATTTTCCCTAAAATTTCCTGTGTGTTCTCCATGTACACAACTTCGCATGTACGAGGTTCGACCTCGTACATTCCTTCTTTTATGTCTTCGAAATACTCCTTTGTTGTAATAATCGCCAGATCGCAAACCTCTGCTATTTTCTGCCCAATACGTTTGTGCGCTTCCTTGGCTGCCGGCCCAAGCTCAATTAAACAAGGCATTACCAAAACTTTCTTTCCTTCATATAAATTCAAATACTCCAAATCCGCAATTACCCCATCCGGGTTTGCAGAATACGTGGAATCAATAACCGTGGCGCCGCTTTGAACCTTTTTCACTTTCATCGCGCTTAGCTCCAATGGCATTAACTCTGAAGCTTTTGCAATTTCTTCCAGCCTCATCCCCAATTCGCGCGCCGCGGCTATAGCAAGCAACAAATTCTGCGCGTTGTGACCACCATATACTGGCACTCGGAAACTCACTCTCTCTACCTCAAAAGAGATATGATCTTTTGCTACTTTAACGTCTGGGATTTCAGGCGCAACAACTTTGATTTTTGCTTGCCCGCCGAAGTCTGGACGAAGGCGGGAATTTTGATTTACAAATAGTACTCCCTCTTTGGGTAATGCCTCTGCCAACTCCCCTCCCCCTTCCGCGCTCAACAAATTCTCCATTGAGCCAAACGTAGCCAAATGCTGTTCGTTTACCCCTGTAACAATACCTATATATGGCTGCGCGATGCTCGCCAATAGCTTAATCCCGCCTTTGTTATAAGCTCCCATCTCGCATACAAATATATCGTGCTCGTCTGTTAAACTTCGCAAAATGGTTTGGGAAATCCCCATCTCGGAATTCATATGCTCTGGGGTTTTTAAAACCTGAAATTTCTGCCCCAGAATGTACGCTAGGAATTCTTTGGTGCTCGTTTTTCCATAGCTGCCCGTAATGCCAACTACTTTCAAATTTTTAAACTTCTTTCTCTTCTCTCTCGCCTGCCGAATAACTCTGTTTCTCGCCAGCACCGCAAACGGCTGAAACCCAAGCACAGTCGCAGAAACAATAATCGGCGCGAACAAATCAACCAGCAATAAACCAGTTAGAAAAATGAGCGCACTAATGCCGACCTTATCGCCAATTGCATTCATAACGTACAGCGTAAACTCAAAGAGCAAAAGCGCAATACCAATGAATACCGAAGCATTTATCCCAAGAAGAAGTAAAATTTTCTTCGTGAAAATCGGCAGTCGAAGGCGTTTTCGTACAAGATCTTGAGTTGTCCTTGCAGCTTCAAGAATATA
>Ga0209210_1003450_pt1 | contig 10715 bp, 11 predicted proteins | sample RifGroA1_FD_183991 | JGI IMG/M metagenome (GOLD analysis project Ga0209210, IMG submission 183991) | Contaminated groundwater microbial communities from Rifle, Colorado, USA - Rifle Groundwater A1 (SPAdes) (version 2) | ecosystem: Environmental > Aquatic > Deep subsurface > Groundwater >...
CAAAAGAACATGAACGCGGCATACGATTCGATGACCCTAATATCAATATAGACTGGAGAATCTCAGACCCTTTGGTTTCAGAAAAGGACCTCATGTTACCCTATGCAAAAGATGCGGAAGTATTCTAATTTCCTCCTAAAAAACATTTCATGATAAATACATTTAACAGCAAACGCATACTAATCACTGGTGGAGCCGGATTTATTGGAAGTTCCTTAGCTCTTGAATTAGTGAAGCGAGGTGCTCAAATAACCATACTTGATGCGATGCTTCCCCTTTACGGTGGCAACTTATTCAATTTAGAGGAAATCAAAGATTCCATTGAATTTATTGACGGGGATATTCGTGATGAAAAATTAATGGAATCTTTAGTAAAAGATAAAGATATTATTTATAACTTTGCAGCACAAGTAAGTCATCTTGATTCTAAGGACCAACCCCTCCTAGACCTGGACATCAATTGCCGCGGACATCTTGTTATTCTCGAGGCAATGAGGAAATATGCCCCTCAAGCAAAAATTCTTTTTTCTTCATCGCGAATGGTATACGGGAAAATCATTCACACTCCTGCTGATGAAAATCATCCAACGAAACCACTCACGGTGTACGGAATCCATAAACTTCTTGCGGAAATGTATTACCGATATTACTTTGAAACATTTAATATCGACACGGTGACTGTCCGCATCCCCACACCTTATGGACCTCGACAACACATGAAACACAGTAAATACTCTGTTGTTGGTTGGTTTCTAAGACAGTCACTCAACAACGAAGTGATTAAAATTTTTGGAGATGGCGCACAGTCACGTGACTACATTTACATTGATGACGTCATTGATGCATTCATCCGCTTGGGTGCCAGTGGAAAACCTGGAGAAATTTATAACCTTGGAACCGACGAAAAGGTACGTCTTATTGATATGGTTGATGCCATCTTGGAAGAAACGCGGTCTGGAACAAAAGAGTATACTCCCTACCCAGACAACTACGTAGTTAATAACTTCGGCGACTACATCGCTAATTACGAAAAAATTAAAAACAATGTTTCCTGGGAACCAAAAATTGGCCTCACTGAGGGTGTCCGAAGAATGGTTGAGTATTATAAAAAAAATAGAGAATTCTATTGGTAGTACCCATTATAAAAATATTTAGATGGAGAAAATAAATAAGAAAAACATTAAGGAATACTTGTTCTCACTGCTTCGCCTCAGTGAGAAATATTTTAAAACTGATATGGTATATCTAGCAAAAAGCGGTTTTTGGATCAACCTAAGCTATATTGCTGGTTCAGTGTTCTCCCTTGTCAGCTCTATTGCTTTTGCTTATTTCGTCTCCAAAGAAACATACGGAATATATAAATATATAATCTCAACAGCTGGAATATTCACCGCTTTCTCACTAACCGGGATGAACATGGCTGTCGTGAGAGCCGTTGCTCAAGGTTTTGAAGGGGTATTTAAAAAATCACTGGTTGAGCAATTTCTATGGAGCGTCCCTCAATTTTTAATGCTGTGCGCAGTGGGAGCATACTACCTTTATCACGGGAACGAGGCTTTTGGATGGTCATTTTTTGCCATTAGCATCCTTGCGCCGCTTTCTAGTGCCGCTAATACTTACAGTGCTTACATAACGGGTAAAAAAGATTTTCAAACATTGTCACTTTATGGGATTTTTTCTAGTCTTTTTAATTTTCTCGCAATTATAGCGATAATTATTTTTTCACAAAACCTACTTTTCCTTGTTCTTGTTTTCTATGTTGCAAGAATGCTCATAAATCTATTTTTTTGCTGGAAAACATTTCGAAAGTACAAACCAAACACTCTATTCCGTTCTGAGGATATCACGTACGGTAAGCACATGAGTGTTATGAATATTCTCGGTGAAATCGCTACCCACATAGAAAATGTTATTGTATTCCAAATGCTTGGGCCAGTTTCAGTTTCACTATATAATTTTGCTTTAATCATTCCCGATCGCATTAGATCTCTTTTTGGCTTTGTTGGGACTGCTGCACTTTCTCGAATGTCCGAAAAGAAAAACTTTGAGGTTGGGGGGAACATGAAGCACAAGATTGCAATTTTGATAGTAATCGGGTTGATATTATCAATCTGTTATATTTTCATTGCACCAATAATCTTTTCCGTATTCTTCCCTAAGTATATGGAATCTGTTTTCTATTCTCAGGTTTATGTAATCTCAACGATCACGATAGCCGCAAGTATTCCCATAGGTGCACTTTACGCAAAAAAACTACAAAAAGAACTTTATATTTTAAATATAGGAAGTCCAATCATAAAAATCATTATTTTTATGATTGGACTATACTACTGGGGACTCATGGGGGCAATCATTGCCAAAGTGTTACATTCTTTCATTCTCCTTTCTCTGCCAACCCAACTCCTGTTCAAGAATATACAAAACAAAAAGGTGACAGTGGATTAGAGAAAGTTTCTTCTTAGCCACCCTTTAACTCGTATTGGGAAAAAATAAATTAAAAAAACAATTTCGGCACAAAAAATGCTCAAGGAGGCTGTCGCAGTTTCCCAAAAAACACGTTTTGTAGACTGACTAATCGATTTGAATGTGTTTCCCAAAAGATACCTCCCTACTTCAGGGAAGGCAGAAACGACTTTTTTGCTATACCTTTCAACTCCATCTTTTGGTGTGGTAGATTTCCAATCATACTCAGTAGGTATATACAAAGAATGAAGTTCATTAATATTTTTTATATTATTAACTTTAATCCCCTTGGCTTTACATCGATAATAAAGACCTAGCCAGTAATTATGGACGTGGTAGTAAAGAAGTTTTCGGGGAATTAAAATCTTATAATTTTTAGTTTCTGGAATATGAATACGCTCCATGTCGTGCCATCTGACATTTTTCTCAGGCATACCTTCGAGTATTTTCAACATTAGTTCTTTTGAATAGATACAGTAACCTAAGATAGCTGGCATAGAGAGAAATTTCGATATAGTATGCTGTGCACGTACCTGAAGAAGCCGATTGTGGTATCTTTCCCACTCCTCTCCCCAATCAAATAATACATACTGATCGTCAGCGTATAAAATTTTAAGCTTTCTCCAGTCTAGAAATTTTTCAAAATCATCAACATGGCCATAAGCAATTGCGTCGGCTGATAATTTTTCTGCCATAAGTACAGCGGAAACAAAGCTATCTGAATCTGGGTGAAGATATATATGGTCGCCGGGAAATGGCATTACCCAATTTGTATTTGTTGCCTCTAATTGTTCTGTCATCCATTTTGACCAAGAGGATGGCTTGGTACCCGTAATCAAAAAATTAGTAAATCCATTCTTTTTTAATGCTGCAGAAAATTCTGTGAGTACGTCGTTTTTATTTTCAATATTTATTCTAATGGGGCAGTTAAGCAATGCTGGGTTTGAAACCAATGATAAAATATAATCCCTATAATCAGTGTAGGTACCAGGGTCACCAACAATGAGAGACTGTGCTGCAAGAACAGAGGGCTCTGTAATAAAACTAGTTATTTTTTTATTTACCATTTTTTACTAATTCAAGCCATTTCACAACAATACTAAGTTCTTCCTCCTTAACAATGCCGGCTTTATATAATGCTTCGTACATAATAAGCAGGTCATTATCCGAACCTGTGAGGGTGCCCGAGCAGGATTTTAGTATCTCAAACACATTTGTTGTCTCAAGATACATTACAACCTCATCTTTAAAATCTGCTAAGAGATTGTGCGGGTTCCTGTCTTGATAGCAAGTTGGTGACACAAAACCAAGATGTAACCCTCGTGCCCATAGACCAAACTGCGCGACAAAAGATCGCAAAATGTCTGTATAACGAAAGGAAACTGTGCATGGCAAATACAAGAAAGGAAAGGCGTCTTCTGTCCAAAATGTATTTTGGGAATTGAATGGGCTTATTACTCCACGATCTAGAACAAATCTTTTATCATTATCGAAGATAATTTCCTTACCTATAACTAGACGGTAGATAGCATCTACATCGGCCTCCTTATTGGCAAGCCCTTGCCATATACCTATTTTTAATTTTTTTGTTTCCGTTAGTATTTCTTGCTTAGCGCTTATTAACTCGACAGGAAACCCTCGTGGCCATATTTTCTCTTTAGTAAATAAAGAATAAATATTTGGCATCTCTGGACTTACTACCGTTTTGTCGTGTTCTTTTAATAGAGAAGAGTCCTGCCAATAATCATACGGGATGTTATCGTCATCGGATTCTGCGATTATTGAAAAACCCTCCTTTATCGCAAAGGCATATCCAAGATTCTTCCTCGTGTAATGATTAAACGGCAGAGATTTTGATAAGTCTTTAAACAAAGCATCTTGTTTTTCGATGTCTAAATACTCAGCGTTTATATCGTATTTCGTCGGCGATTTTTTGTCACCAACTAAAATTAACCGAAAATCTTTCATTTGAGAAAATCGGGTTAACCCCTCTGTGGGCAATTGACTTATAGTTGTAATAATGATTGCCTGCTTCATTTGTCTTAACTTATATCGTTCGAGATATCATATCATTAAAGCATCCATAAAAGAAACCCTGTACTCTCATTTGAAATTATTATGTAACCAAGGAAAAGACTCTGCTTCAAATGCACGTTATCTGTATAAAAATTAAATCCTATTTGCGGGGCGTGCCACATAAGTATCCTCTATGCCGATATATTCACTGAAGTTCTCTTTTGTTATCTCAGCATTATCAAGAGTAAAAAGCTGATAATTATTTTCTTGCAAGAAGGCCAGAATATCAAGATGATTGTACGGATAGACCCTCAAATTTTTTGGTTCAATTTCAAGGTAAAGCACAGGTGAAGCTCCTGCGAGCATTTTCATCGCTCCTTGAAGAATCCAGAGCTCTGCCCCTTCAGTATCAATCTTCACTACAGTCACCTTTGGGGAATTTTGGCTTGCCCACCAAATATCAAGCGTCGTAACATTTACTTCGATAGCGCGGGCTTCTCTTGCTCTCCCGGTGTCAATAAAGCCGTCGCCAGCAACATATCTTGGGTCATGCGTATGAAAGACCGCTTTGCCGGGTTCTTTTCCGAGACCATCAGAATAAACAGTGACTTTTTCATTGAGCTTGTTTTTATTAACGGTCATTTCAAGTAGTTCCCTCTGTTTTGGTCCTGGTTCAAAAGCAAAGGTTTTTATCTTTGGAACCTTCGAAATGACGTACGCAAGAATCAACCCTAGGTTTGCACCAACATCTACAAAAATTGGATTCGCGCCTCCTTTTCGTAATTCCTGTTCAATTGAAACGCACATCTTTTCCTCAAAAATAGGTTCTTTCTTGAGTCTGTTCATGATTGAGCTTCCGCTATTATGGTAGAGAGTTAGCCCACAGTAATCTCGCGTACGAACATAGGGGCCAATATGATGGATAGCATTGAGAATACCATACCAGACACGTCGAACAGCTTGCCAAACCGGCGACGGTGTGCGAGCTTTTACCTTATTTAATATTGCTCGTAGGTACATAGTAGGGTTGCCGATTTAATAACACACTGCCAATAAATTAGGTATATCTTAGCACCAAAACACCTTTAATGGAACCATGCTTTTTACTCAAAAAGTTGGTATTTTTATGAAAAAACAAGCTAGAATAGTAAATCAAGCCACTCTAGTTTATAATACACAAATACGCAATATTTCGTCTTAACCTATGAGTAAATTCATCAAAAGAGTCGCTCGAGCATTATTGGGAAAACTCAGAAAAGCCTACCGGGCATTTCTGCTTAAAAAAACACTCAAAAAACGGAACGGGGACGTTCTCTTTAATAACATACAGGAACTCAACCTTCTTATGGATGGGCGCGCTTACTTGCACGACCTTGAGCTTCCCCTTCTCGCACGTTATGCAAAAAGAGCTACGAGTACCATCGCAGAAATAGGGTGTGCGTTTGGCGCCTCATCAACAATTTTCTTGGCCCACGCGAACGAAAAAGCGACCGTCCATTCAATAGACCCATTTATAGTTGACTCCATGGCTCCCTTTCAGGCGACCAAAGAAAAATGTATTCAAAATGTCCGACGTGTCCTTTGTGCCCTAGGAATGTCTAACAAAATTAAGCAGTGGGAAGTTCATCCCGACTATAGCTACAATCTCACCAAACAATGGACAGCTCCCTTGGACATGCTTTTTATTGATGGGGACCACCATTATGAAGCGGTGCATAAAGATTTTAATGATTGGCTTCCTCATGTAAAAACTGGTGGCGTTATTATTTTTCATGATTCTCGAAAGGAAGCTGGTACCCCGGAAGATACCTTCAATCGTGGTTGGGCTGGTCCTACACGACTCGCTCAGGAATTATTATCCGATGCCCGCGTCAAACTAATTGACGAAGCTTATTCTATAACCGTCTGGGAAAAGGTCATATGAGCAGAACGATACACTTTGTCTTTTCCGTACCACGCCCGTCCAATATTATCTTAAGGGCGCTCAATAAATTAATAGACAAAAGTAAACTCGTTCCACCTCTTTATCGAAATGGAAATGATCTTTTTATTCCTTGGAGGAAACCTGTACGTGCACCGCATTCAATCTCATACCATTTACTACATGAGTTTAAAAAATATGGAAAAGTAAAATTCTACAGTCTTTATGAAAATACTGTTTGTGACCTAAAGGAGGATGACATCCTTGTTGGCGTTCCCGCCCAGAATCATCACAACATCCCTTGGGAAAAACCTGACTATAATACTGTGTTCATCAAAACACTCCAGAAGTACTCTGGTCACAAAAATCTTTACATGTTGATCCCCTACTCCAACGAACCTCAATTTCTTCGTTGGGCAAACGAGATCATCGAAACATACGGCAAAAATCTCAACCTAGCACTCCTCGGGGGCAAGCTCTGGTTTGATAACTGGGATCAATCGCTTTGGAAAAACTATGCAATCAAAAGTAAAGTTCGGCTTGATATGGGAATTGAGTCATCTCAGTATCCTATTGTTAAAAAAACATTTAACACAAAAGGAAAGCGTGGTTTTCTCTACGTAGGATCTGCATTATGGTACAAGAATATACCGCAACTCGAAAAAATCGCAGAACAGATGCCCGACTATACCTTTGGATATGTTGGCGGTGGCCCAATAAAGGGATGGGAACAGCTCGCAAGTTTTTCTGACCTCAACGAAGAGTTTATGTCAAAAATTTCTGAGAAATATGATTTCTTTGTCAACGTAAGTCGCGACTGTCAGGTTACCACCGTCCTTGAACAGGCGTGCTTTGGATTGGTTGTTGCATGTACTCCAGAATCTGGTTACGTGTGCCCATCATTCATAACGCTTTCGACCGATGATACACAGCATAATATTGAAGCACTCGAACAATTACAAAACATGGACGAGGAGAAGTTACTAGAGATAGCGAAAAAGAATAGGGAGTATGTGTTACAGCATCATACTTGGAAGCAATTCTCTGATACCGTTGTATCTTTTATAGGGTTGAAGTAATTCTTTTACTTTAAAAAAGTATACTTGTCATCAAAATCCTTATAGAACCAGAGATTGAGCATATTCGCATCAAAAGGGTCATAGTCCATCTTAGGAATATAGCGAATGACGATATGGTCAAAATTTTTAATAAGATTTTTGGTAATTGGTGTATCCAGTGGCTGATAAAATACATTTAGATCTTCTGGGTTCGAGAATGTTTTTGACTGTATCAGTGCCTTGTATAAATCTATGTTTTCTTTATGAGTTTGTTTCGCATACTGTATGTATGCATCCTTGGTGTGCGCATGCCCAAAAAGATACCCGTGCAGAGCGAGAGTTTTTGCTTGTGGGGTAGTTTTCTGTAGTTCAAGAATCCTAGTTATCGCAGAATATTCTGAAGGGCGCTCATTCATCACTCTTAGCCATTGGCCAACAGAAAGAATATGAAAAACTAAATAAGAAGAAATGAGTGTCCCCACGGCGACCTTTATCACCCCACGAAACTCCACACGGGACGCAGCATGCACAAATAATGCTGCACTACACGCAACAAGAAGAACAACTGTCGGCAAAACATAACGGCCTTCATGATGAGTCGGTAGGCTAAAAACAATCAGATTCGCCAGTGCTGGAAAAATAAACACCCATATCCAATATGCGTGACGAATCAATGCCTGTGACGTTAAAAATCCAACCAAAAGAATTCCAGCACTAAGTAGAGCAAGATTATTAAGAAAAAGAATCTGTCCATAATAGGCAAATGAGGATTGGCTTGACGGTTCAAGGATCGAACCGAGGCTCGTCAGGGGTGCGCTCACTCCTGTAAGACCAAGGATTCGGAAAAATGCATACGGATGCCACCATACAACGAGTGCTCCGAGGGTGATGACCGAGATTACGTAATACACAAAATACTTTAGCTCTTTCGTCTTTTTACCAAAAATCCAACGAACGAGGACGGGGATCCACAGAACTTGAAAAATAGCTCCAACATAGCTTATTCCGAAGCTCGTTACCGTAAGAAAGACTTCGTATACCCAGTAACGTTTCGTGCTTAAAACATCTCCTTCATCAATTTTGATGAGATAATAAATCTGTCCCAGCAAAAGTGCAATAATAAAGATCCAGTGCCTGAAAAAACTTGCGTACTCGAAGTACATAAAATTTGTTGCCAAAAGAAGCGTTCCAACCCAAGGAACCAACCTATTCCCTGATGAATTAACAGTTTTTGTACTAAGTATCTTTAAAAGAAAAATGAGTCCAGCAAACCCAGCAAGAACTGAGGTTAGTCGTGCATATAAGACAATACCTCCCCAATTGTACAGAAGATAAGTCTTGTAATCTTGAGCTCCGGCGATATCGCCTCGAACAAAGTGCGTGGCAAAATCACCGATGATAGCCGGGAGCGCAAGTACAGATAAGATTGGTCCGTAGTAAACAGTTGTTAAATTTTTCAATCCTAGCAAGCTCTTATCTTCCAAAATGTGGAGGGCCCCATTCACGGGCGCCTGTTCATCTCCTATATACGACATATGGAGAGCAAGTTTATCGGTGCCATATGTTGCCGCGGGAATATGTAGAGCGACCCAAGCAATAAAAAATAGCACAACCATGTAAGAGGAAAACTTTGTTCCAAATATTATTTTTTGCATACAAAATGGAATTCAATTTCATCAAAACCGCCCACCCAAAAACACCAAATTCGGCTTGTAAATGGAGCTGACAGATTAGCCAGCCCAGAAATCAGCGTATTTACGAAACGTAAAAATCCAATCATTCCTTTGCCGTAGCCCATAGCAGGAAGCAGGTGAAAAAATGCGAGCCAGTGCATTTCCATTTTTTTAAGATCGAACTCAATACCATAAAACCCGGACTTTGTGAAAGCCTTATTGAAATATAGTGGAAAAGTAACATCAAAACCGTGGGCATGCTCTGCGTGTGTAAACCCCCTACTAAAATGTGGGACCTTGATAATCACTTCCCCTCCTGTCCTTGAGATACGGTGGAGCTCTTTCATGATTGCAAACGGTTTATCAAGGTGTTCAATCACATGAAAGGCTTCGATGAGGTCAAATGAGCTATCGGGGAATGGGTACGGGAGTGAGTTTAAATCATGTGTTACGTCAGGGTTCGTGAGCGACTGCCAGTCAACATTCACGTACCCTTCTTTTTTTGTCTCACCACATCCCAAATTTAATTTTTTCATAATTTAATTGTTACCAAAAATAAACCGCTGATAAACGAAGAAATTTAGTACTGCTAAAATAATCGTTACAAGAATTTGAGCTAGTAAATACTGTATACCAAATTTATCAACAAAGAGGAACATGAGGAACAAATTAAGAAAAAAATTAAATGCAACGAGCGCGAAAAAAAGGAAGAATTGTTTTACTATTTTACCCTCTGGGACACCTTTAAAAGCCCAGTATTTTTGAAGGAGGAAATTCAAGACGAGAGCAATTGCAAAAGAAATGGCAGCTGCAAACAAATAATAAAGGTGGAGTTTACTCACAAAAAGATACAATAACGCAACGTTGAACAACGCAACCACGCAACCCGAAATGACAAATTTCATTATTTTTTGATATAGAACGAAATTCATTTTAATTTACTGCCCGTTTCGTGCCACCGAATTTCCATGAGTTGCCATTGCGCATAATGACATAGGTGCTTTGTGGGTCGATATCGGGGCTTTGAAGCCACTTTTCTATCGTGGTGCGAGAAATATATGCTGTCTGAGGCGTCACTAGCTGATCAAACGCCACATGGCGAAAGAACATAAAATCACGCTTTGCAATCCAGAGACTATATTCGTAGAGTGATAAATGCCTTAGCCATGAAAATTTCGGTAAGAAATTTAAAAGTTTAGCGTATACGTAAAAAGGAACGACGAGTGGTGTCGCAAGAAAATATTTAGTGAACCACCAAGGAAGTCGTGATGCAACTTTTCGGATGGGATCAACAATATACACGATGACGCCATTTCCTTCTCGAGCATATACCCAGCAATGAAACTTTCCTCCAGAGACGGTATTGCGCACAACGGAATCAAAACCATCTTTAGGATTTTTCAAATGATGCAAGACCCCGATGCAATACACAAGATCAAACCCCCTGCCTTTGAAGGTAGTAAGGTCATCTTTGGTAACCTTCCAATTCTTGAACGGCGTTAGTGAAAGATTTTGCTCAGCTGAAGCAACAGAATCCCCAAGGTCTACCCCTTCGAGATATGCAGGCTGCCATGATGCCATATG